>Ga0105237_10000608_pt1 | contig 49978 bp, 37 predicted proteins | sample KBSC24metaG_FD_81520 | JGI IMG/M metagenome (GOLD analysis project Ga0105237, IMG submission 81520) | Corn rhizosphere microbial communities from Kellogg Biological Station, Michigan, USA - KBS C2-4 metaG | ecosystem: Host-associated > Plants > Roots > Rhizosphere > Soil | place: Michigan, USA...
CGCATCGCCGCCACCAGCTCGCCGAGGCAGTCGGAATCGAGCTCCAGGTCGTTGTTGAACAGCCCCACCAGCTCGCCGCGTCCGGCGCGCGCGCAGACGTTCAGCGCCGCCGTCACGCCGACGTTGTGCGCCAGCGACACGACCTCCACCTGCGGCCAGCGCTCGGCCAGCCAGGCGACCGTGTCGTCGCGCGAGCCGTTGTCCACGACGACCACCTCGAAGTCGCGAAAGCTCTGGCGCGCCAGCGACGGCAGGATCACCTCGAGCAGATGGCGTCCGTCGTAGGACAGCACCGCGACCGTCAGCAGCGGCGCCGCTGCGCCGGTCGGCGTCGGCAATGATTCGGCCATGGAAGCGGACAAGCTACAGCCCGCGTCGCCCGCCGCCGCGCGCTCGGCGCCGCTCGGCGTCGGTGAGCACGCCGCGAGCGTCGACGTCGTGATCGTGTCGGCCGACATGGGGGCGATGACGCTGCAATGCGTCGGGCAGCTCGACAGCCCGGCGATCGCGAGCGTCGTCGTCGTCGACAACGCCTTCGGCGCCGAGCCCGGCGTCGGCGACGCGCGCGAGCAGATCGCCGCCCGCGCGACCGTTGTGGCGCTCGACCGGCCGCACGGCTTCGCCGCGGCCAACAACCGCGGCCTGCAGCGCGGCGGCGCGCCGTTCGCGCTGCTGCTCAACTCCGACGTGCTCGTCGTGGCGGGCGCCGTCGAGACGCTGCTTCGCGCCTTGGCCGAGCAGCCGCACGCGGTCGCCGCCGGCGGGCGCCTGGTCGACCCGCAGACGCTCGCCACCCAGCAGCAGTACCGCCCACGGCCGTTTCCCACGCTCGCCAACTTCCTCGTGATCGTGCTCGGCATCGAGGAGCTGTGGCCCGGCAACCCCGTCACGCGCCGCTACCACGGCGCCGCCGTGGACGACGACGACGGCGTGCGCGCGGTCGCCGCGCAGCCCGCCGCCGCCGCGCTGCTCGTGCGCCGCGACGCGATGGACGCCGTCGACGGCTTCGACGAGCGCTTCTGGTTCTGGTTCGAGGACTCAGACCTCCTGCTGCGCCTCGCCGCGCGCGGCGGCATCCTCTACGTGCCCGGCGCCGTCTTTCGCCACCTCGGCGGCGGCAGCTTCAGGCGCTGGAGCAAGGCCGCGCACATCCGCTCGATCCACCACGGCATCGTGCAGTACGCCGACGCGCACTTCTCGCGACCGCGCCGCGCCGCGCTGGGGCTCGCCGAGCTGGCGGTCAGCCTGCCGCGCGTCGCGCTGTTTCACTCCTCGCGCCCGGAGGAGGCTGCCGCGTGGCGTGCGGTCGCCGGCGCGGGCGTCGCGCTGCTGCGCGGGCGGCGCCCGGCGGCGATCGCGCCGGGACCCTGAGCGACCTCGACCTCAGGCCAGGAGCTCGTCGGGTGTCAGCACCCACTCGAGTCCAACGAGGGCGCGCTTCAGTGAGCGGTCTTGCGTTATGAGCGTTGTGCCTCGCCGCTCCGCAAGCGCTACATACATGAGGTCGTAGATCGGGTGATTGTCATAGCGACGAGCGAGGTCCCATGCTCGAGTTCGATCTCGCGGCTCATCGAGCAGACGAACCGGAAGCTCGACAAGCAGGGAGTGGGCAGTATCTGTCTGCGCCCCGTTCCAGCGTTTCCGGCGAACCCCGGTGAGCAATGCGTTTGAGACCTCCTCCAACAGGAGACGCGGCGCAAGCAGATCCTCTGCCGTCTCAACCAGCCGGTGCAGGACAGCGTGGGCGGGCAGCGCAGGATCGGCTGCCGGGATAACCCAGTCGACTACGAGGCTTGCGTCAACGACTGGCACGCTCTCCGGCCTGCGAGCGCGCTTCGCGGTCGCCGATCACCAAGTCGGCGGCACTCTCGCCGCCGCCACGGCCGCCGTGCGTCGTTCGCACACGCTTCGCCCAGTCCGCCAGCGACATCGCATGTCGCGAAGTTCCATCGCGCGTCGCGGCAGCGTCGATCTCTGCCCGATCCAGCAGCAGGCGGTTGCCGTCCCGACGAGCCCTTACTCGTCCCGTCCACACCCAGCGCCTGATCGTCTCCGGGTGGCGTCCCAGTAGCCGCGCCGCGTCGCGCACGCTGATCGAGCTCTCGGCGACTTCTTTGGGATCGGGCACGGTGCAAGTCTACTACAACACAGCAAGGCGTGTAGTAGTAGATGGCAGCCTGCGGCAAAGCAGGCACAGCAGTCACCGCTTGCGGCGGTTCAGCATCCGCCGACCCCCAGCCAGGTACGCGGCCTCGCGGGCGCGTTGCGCGAGCGGGAGACGGACCGCGCCGTGTGAATCTCCGGGTCGCGTCAACGGAGGCGGTGCGGATATCCAGCGGGCCAGCGGCGCTGCCATCCGCTCCCAGCTCTGTTGCTCGGCCGCGGCGGCCAGGCGCCCTGCGTAGCCCTCACGCCCGGTCTCCAGCACCTGCTCCAGCGCCTCGGCCAGCGCGGGCGCGTCCTGTGGCGGCGCGACCGCGCCAAGCCCTTCGCGTGCGACCTGCTCGGCGAGGTCGTCGCCTGAGGTGCAGACGACGGGCACGCCCGCCCAGAAGCAGTCAAGCAGGCGCGTGCGGTAGGCAAAGCGCGTCTCCAGGTGCTCGGCGTGCGCGGAGATCGCGCAGTCGGCCTGCGCCAGCCACTCACCCCGCTCGGCATAAGGCACCCAGCTGTCGTGAAAGAACATGACCGAGCCCAGCAGCCCGAGCCGCTCGGCCAGCGCGCGGGCCTCGCGCGTGCTCTCGCTCGCCGCCGGATGGTCGGGCGCGCCTCCCATGAACACCAGGCGCAGCTTGGGCCGCCGCGCGGCCACCTCGGCGACCGCGCGAATCGCCGTCGGCGCGTCCAGCCAGCGCCAGATCCCGCCGTTCCACAGCACCAGCTCGCTGTCGCCGTCCACGCCGGCGATCGTCTCGCGCGGCCCGACCCCGGCCGTCCGTTGCGGCGGCTCGCGCGGCACGCCGAAGGGCACGAGGTCGATCGTCTTGCGCAGGCTGACGTCGTTGTCGTAGAGCTCGGGGGAGATCAGCCGCAGGCCGAGCATCGCGCCGAGCCACAGGTCGCGCTGGGCCTCGCTGGCGCAGATGAAGTTGTGACCCGTGCGCAGCGCCGCGTGCAGGCGGTCGAGCGTAGTCGCGGTCATCTGCCGCCGCTGCAGGCGCGAGCGGCCCGTCGTCAGCTCGAGCGTCTCCAGCGTCTCGGGGCAGTAGAGGTCGATCACGATGCGCGCAGCGGAGCGCTTCAGCCAGCGATCGACCAGGGGCCATTGCGGGTGCGCGACGACCACGTCGGCCCGCTCGATCAGCGCCTTCAGAGCGCCCGGCGCGTGCGGGCGAAAGGGGATCGTGCGGACGCCTTCGGCCTCGCTTCGCTCGTGTCCGCCGTGTGCGACCGTCACCGACGCCATCGCGCTCAGCGTCCGCGCGAGCTCCCAGCAGCGGATGCCCAGCCCCGCCATCTGCTCGCCGACGGGATCGGCGCAGACGAACAGCACGTTGGGGCGCTCAGGCGCTGCGCCTGGCATATACCCCCCGTCGCATGGCAAGCGAGTCGCGAAAGCCGATCGTCGCGTCGATCGCCTCGGCCGGCGGGCGCGGCCGGCGCGGCAGACCCCGCGCCGCGCGCCAGCCCTCCAGCCGTCCGCGCAGCGCCTGCAGGTCGCGCGAGATCGCCAGGTCGGCGAGCACGACCGCCGTCTCGGTGGCGAGCGCGCGAGCGGCGGTGCGCCCGCGCAGCAGGCCGTAGCGGCGCAGCATGTAGCCGCGGCCGAAGCCGCCGTTGCGCCGCTGGCGCGCGGAGCGGTGGCCGTGCGTGGCCGAGCCCAGGTGCACGCCCACGGCGTCGGTCGCGACGACCGACCGCCAGCCCGCGCTGCGCAGGCGCAGGGTCAGGTCGAAGTCCTCCATGTAGGCGAAGATCGACTCGTCCAGGCCGCCGACCTGCTCCCAGGCGACGCGGCGGTAGGCGGCGGCCGTGCCGGCCGGGCCGGCCAGCAGCGGGCGCTCGCGCCGCGCCTGGTCGGCGGCGAGCCCCTGCAGGCGCGGAAAGCCGCCGAGCACCGCGTCCGCGGCGAGCCCGGCGCTGTCGATCAGGCGCTCGCCCGGCTGCAGCATCAGGGCGGCCACCGAACCGAGGCCCGGGTCGTCGGCCAGCGGAGCGACGAGTCGCGCGAGGAAGTCCGGACGGGTGTCGACGTCGTTGTTCAGCAGCACGACCATCTCAGCCGACCCGGCCGCCACGCCGCGGTTGCACGCCTCGGCGAAGCCGTGGTTGTGCGCGAGGCGCTGCAGCGCCACGGCGGGCCAGTCGGCGGCGACACGCTCGGACGTCTCGTCGGTCGATCCGTTGTCGATCAGGATCACGCGGTGCTCGATCGTCTGCGCGCGCAGATGGCGCAGGCAGCTGTCGGTCAGGTCGTAGCGGTTGTACGCGACGATCACGACGTCCACGGAGGGCGGCACGCGCCCATCGTATTGTCCCCTCCTTGGAGGCTCCCGGCACCCACATCGGGCTGAACCTGATCTTCCTCGTCCCCGGCGAGACCGGCGGCATGGAGGTCGCGGCGCGCGAGCTGATCCCCGCGCTGCTGGCGGCGGCGCCCGCCGGTATGCGCTTCACGGCGTTCGTCAACCGCGAGGCCGCCGCGGAGAGCGCCGCCTCGCACGGCCGCACGAGCGACCTGCGCGAGCTGTTGCCGACGGTCACCGTGCCCGTGCGCGCGCGCCGGCGTGAGCAGTGGGTGCTCGGCGAGCAGACCCTGCTGCCGCCGCTCGCGCGCCGCGCGAACGTCGACCTCGTGCACAGCCTCGCCAGCACCGCCCCGCTGTGGGGGCGCTTTCGCCGCGTCGTGACCGTGCACGACCTGATCTACGCGCGCTTTCCCGACGCGCACGCGGGCGTGCGCGACAAGGCCATGCGCCTGCTCGTGCCGTCGGCCGCGCGTCGCTCGCATCGCGTGATCGCCGATTCGCAGAGCACGCGCGACGACCTCGTCGAGCTGGCCGGTCTCGACGGCGATCGCATCGACGTCGTGCCGCTCGGCCTGGGCGCGGTGCGGCGCGCCGAGCCGCTGGCCGAGGCGACCGTGCGCGAGTCGCTGCGCCTGCAGGGACGCCGTGTGGTGCTGAGCCTGTCGGCCAAGCGCCCGCACAAGAACCTGCTCGCGCTGCTGGACGCGCTGGCGCAGATCGCCGCCGACGAGCGCCCGGCGCTCGTGCTGGCGGGCTACCCGACCGAGCACGAAGCGCAGTTGCGAGCGCGCGCGCGGGAGCTCGGCCTGGACGACGACGTGCGCTTCGCCGGCTGGCTGTCAGACGGCGAGGTCGAGGGGCTGTGGGCGATCGCCGACGCGTTCGTGTTCCCCTCGCTGTACGAGGGCTTCGGCCTGCCCGTGCTGGAGGCGATGGCGCGCGGCGTGCCGGTCGCCTGCTCGAACGCCTCCTCGCTGCCGGAGGTCGCCGGCGACGCCGCGCTGCTGTTCGACCCGCGCGACCAGCAGGGCATCGCCGCGGCGCTGCGGCGGCTGCTGAGCGACGGCGCGCTGGCCGAGCGCCTGCGCGTCGCGGGGCGCGAGCGCGCGCGACAGTTCACCTGGGAGCGCGCGGCGCGGGCGACGCTCGACAGCTACCGGCGCGCGCTCGACGGACCGCGCAGGCCGGCGCGCTGAGCGAGCCGTCCGGCCTCAGCCCGCCCGCCCGGACCCGTAGCGCTCCAGCACGACGCGCAGCGAGTGCTCCAGCGACAGGCGCTCGGCGTTCTCGGCGAACCACTGTGCCGTGCTCCGGCGCAGCGCGAGCCCCGCTTGGTGGACGCGCACGATCGCCTCGGCGAGCGCCTGCGGGTCGCAGCTCGTCGCCACGGTGCCGTTGACGCCCTCGGCGATCAGCTCGGTGGCGGCGTTGTCCTCACCGGCGACGACCACGCTAGGCGTGCCGCGTGCGCTGGCCTCGACGACGACGAGCCCGTAGCCCTCGCGCCGGGAGGGCAGCAGCAGGCACAGCGCGCGGCGCATCTCCGCGTCGAGCGTCGCGGCGTCGGCGAAGCCGGGCGCCGAGACGACGCCCGCCAGCCCGTGCTCGGCGATCGCCGCGTCAAGCGCCGCCCGCTGCGGCCCGTCGCCCAGAAACTCGCCTCGCAGCCCGTCGATCCGCTTCGCGGCGAGCGCCATCGCCGCGACGGCCAGCGTCACCTGCTTCTCGGGGATCAGCCGCCCGGCGAACAGCACGACGGGATCGGCCGGGCGCGGCGTCACGCGCTCGCCCGTGTCGGCGTACAGGCCGCGCAGGACCGTCACCCCGCGCAGGCCCTCCTCGCGCAGGCGCGCGGCGTGCAGCTCGGAGAAGCAGAAGGCGCGCTGGCGCACGCGCGCGCAGGCGCGCTGCACGAACGCTCCGACGCGCCCGCCGGCCGCGCCGAGGTAGTCGCGCCAGTAGGAGTCGCTCCACACCTCGAACCAGTCGACGACCAGCTCGAAGCCGCTCGGCCGCCGCGCGAGCGCCGCGGCCAGCAGCGAGAAGTAGGGAAACGCCGAGGTGTGCACGACGTCGTAGCGGCGGCCTCTGCTCAGCAGGCGCCAGAGCACGCCGGCGCCGAACACCAGCGGCGGCAGGATGCGCCTCCTGCCGCTCGCGGTGTAGAGGGCCATGCGCGGGCCGGCGGTGACGACGCGCACGCCCGCGCCGGCGTCGGGGCGCTCGCGGCGGTCCCACTGGCGCAGCGTCAGGTAGGTGACCTCGTGCCCGTCGGCGGCCAGGCGCTCGGCGAGATCGCGATACCAGCGCTCGCCACCGCCGACGGTGTAGGGGAACAGGCAGTCATAGACGACGCAGACGCGCATGTGTCGCGAGAGACTGCCAGACCCGTGCGATAGGATCGCCCTTCCGCAGACGCGCCACTTTCCGCCCTTCGGCGCGTTATAACGGCATGGCCCGGCTGTAAGCCGCGCAACGCAGGGTCCAGCCCACAGCTGATGAGCACAGTCGACCAGACAAGGTCACCCGTCTTGGCGGATGCCGAGGATCGCAGCGTGCCGCTCGTTTCGGTCGTGATTCCCTGCCTCAACGAGGCCGAGAACATCGAGGAGTGCGTCACCGCCGCGCGCGAGGCCCTGCAGCGAATGCAGGTCGCAGGCGAGGTCGTCGTCGCCGACAACGACTCCGAGGACGACTCCGCGCGCCTGGCCGAGCAGGCCGGAGCCCGCGTCGTCGTCGAGCACCGGCGCGGCTACGGCAGCGCCTACCTGGCGGGGTTCGCCGCCTCGCGCGGGCGCTACATCGTGATGGCCGACGCCGATCTGACGTACGACTTCAACGACATACCGCGCTTCGTGGAGGCGCTGCAGCAGGGCGCCGAGATGGTCATCGGCGACCGCATGGACAACATCCAGCCGGGCGCCATGCCGTGGCTGCACCGCTACGTCGGCAACCCGATCCTCACGGGCCTGCTCAACCTGTTCTTCCGCACGGGCGTCAACGACGCGCACTGCGGGATGCGTGCCCTGCGGCGCGACGTGCTGGCGCGCCTGGACCTGCGCACGACCGGCATGGAGTTCGCCTCGGAGATGGTCATCAGGGCATCCAAGGAGCGCCTGCGCATCGCCGAGTTCCCGATCGAGTACCACCCGCGGGGGGGAGAGAGCAAGCTGTCGAGCTTCCGCGACGGCTGGCGCCACCTGCGCTTTTTGCTCGTGCACAGCCCCAATCACCTGTTCATCGCGCCGGGCGCGGTGCTCGCGGGGGTCGGCACGCTGATCGTCGTGGCCGTGGAGGCGGGGCTGGACCTGTTCGGGCGCGCGTGGGGCGTGCACGCGCTGATCGGCGGCGCGCTGTTGATGATCGTCGGCACGCAGGTGCTCGCGCTGGGGCTGTGCGCGCACGCCTACGGGACCTATTTCATGGGCGAGCGCGACCCGTGGTTCGATCGCATGCGCGCGCGCTTTCGCCTAGAGCACGGGCTGCTGCTGGGCGGCCTGTTCACGCTCGTCGGCCTGGCGATGGGCACGGTGATTGTGGCGACGTGGATCGCGCACGGGTTCGGCTCGCTCGCCGACGAACGCCTGGCGGTGGTCGCGGCGTCGCTGATCATCGTCGGCATCCAGATCTTCTTCTCGGCGTTTCTGCTGTCGATTCTCGGTCTGCGCCGGCGCTGAGCGTGGGGCCCCTCGGGCGCCTGCGCGCGGCCGTCTTCGCGGGTGATCGCCGCGTGTGGCGGGCGGCGGCGATCTGCGCCGTTCCGTTTCTGCTGCTGACGGCCTTCTACTGCCTGCGCCCGCGCTTCTACTTCACCGGCACCGACAGCGTCGAGGACGATGGGCCCGTGGTCGAAGCGAAGGCCGGGTCCGCAGTCTGCGCGCCCGGGCTGTGGCTGCCCGCCGGGACAGGCGCGGTTCGCCTGCAGGTGACCTCCTCCTCCCCGCGGCGCCCGGGGCTGCATCTCACGCTGCGCGTGGCCGGGCGGACGACCAGCTCCGCGCTGGCGGCCTCGAGCGTGCGCCCCGACCGGCCGAGCAACGCCGACTTCGCGATCGCCAGGACGCCCGACCATCCGGCCGCGCGCGCGGCCTCGCTGTGCCTGGCGGCGGACGCGCCGGTGCACGTCGGCGGGACGCCGCTGACGGCGCCCGGGCGCTCGCCGCCGACCGTCGACGGGGCGGCCGTGCCGGCGCGGCTGGCCGTGTGGTACCTGCCGCCGCCGGGCGAGCGCAGCAGCTATGTGGCGCGCGTCGCGCAGATCCTCGACCGCGCGGCGCTGTTTCGCCCGGGGATCGTCGGCGCGTGGCTTTATTGGCTGCTGCTGCTGCTCGTGCTGCCCGCGCTCGCCTTGCTCGCCCTGCGCTGCCTCGCGCTGGCCGTCGCCGGGCGCACGCGCAGGCTGGCGCTGGCGCTGTTCGCGGTGGCGGCGCTGAACGCATGCTGCTGGGCGCTGGTCACGCCCGTCTTTCAGGGTCCCGACGAGGTCGACCACTTCGCCTACACGCAGTCGCTGGTCGAACGCGGCGAGAAACCGGTCAACGATCCGCAGGCGCCGGTGCTGCGCTGGTCGAGCGCCGAGAACCTGGCGCTGGAAGGCACGAGCTTTCTGACCGACCATCAGGTCGGCGACACGCGGGCGCCGTGGCTGCCGGCGCAGGAGCGCGACTACGCGGCGCAGGCTCGGCGGCTGCACCCGAGCCGCAGCGACGGCGGCGGCTACACGACCTCCGCGGCGCACGGACCGCTCTACTACCTCGCGCTGGCGCCCGCCTACCTCGCGACGGCGCACTCGTCGATCTTCTCCCAGCTGACGCTCATGCGGATGCTCTCGGCGCTGCTCGGCGCGCTGGTCGTGCTGTTCACGTTCCTGCTGGGACGCGAGCTCGCGCCGCGCCGGCCTTGGCTTGCCGTGCTCGCGGCGCTGCTCGTCGCCTACGAGCCGATGTACGGGTTCGTCTCGGGCATCGTCAACAACGACGTCGGCGTCAACGCCACGGCGGCGGCGCTGGAGCTGCTGCTGATCCGCCTGCTGCGCCGCGGCGTCACGATCCCGTGGGGGGCGCTGACCGGGGCCGTGCTGATCCTCCTGCCGAGCGTCAAGGGCACCGGGCTGTCGCTCTATCCCGTGGCCGGCCTGGTCTTCGTCGTCGCGTTGTGGCGCCACCGCCACCGCGCCGACCTGCTCGGCTGGGCGGCGCTGGCGATCTCGGCGGTGGTCGTCGGCGTGCTCGTGACGCAGGTGCTGTCGCCCGCCCTGGCGGCCAGCTCGGCGACGGCGGGCGGCGGCGCGCCGTCGGCGATCGGCTCCAACGCCAACGCCGTCAGCGAAGCGCTTCACCACGTACCCGACTTCCTGGCGTATCTGTGGCAGGTCTTCCTGCCGCGACTGCCGTTCATGGCAGACCACTTCACCTCCTATCCGGGCTTCGTGATCTTCATCGAACGCGGCTGGGGCGCGTTCGGCTGGTATGACGTGCTGTTCCCGTCCTGGGTCTATGCGGCGATCCTCGTGACGAGCGTGCTCGCGCTCGCGCTCGCCCCCTGGGCGGCTCGGCGCGAGTGGCGCTGGCTGTTGGCCCACCTGCCCGAAGCCCTGGCGGTCGTGCTCATGCCGATCGCGGTGATCGTCGGCTTCGTGGCCGCCTACTACACGCCGGGAGCTCGCCCGGCGATCGCCGAGTTCGGGCGCTACGCCTTCCCTGCGATCGGCCCGATCGCGCTGCTCGTCGTCGGGGCGCTGCACGCGTTCGGCAGGCGGCGAATGCTCGAGGCCGGCGTTGCGCTCGTCGTCGCGACGATCGCCCTGAGCTACGCCTCGCAACTGCTTACGCTGAGTTCGTTCTATGCCTGACGTGAGCGTCGCCATACCCGTGCGCGACGGCGGCGAGCTGTTCGCCGAGCTGCTGCGCGCGCTCTCCCTGCAGACGGTCGCGCACGAGCTCGTCGTGTGCGACTCGGGCTCGCGCGACCGCTCGACGGCGCTCGCCGAATCGCACGGGGCGCGCGTGCTGGAGATCGCGCCGCGGCGCTTCTCGCACGGCGAGACGCGCAACCTGCTGATGCGCGAGGCGAGCGGCGCGCACGTGGCGCTGCTCACGCAGGACGCGGTGCCCGCCGACGAGCGCTGGCTGGAGCGGCTGCTGGAGGGCTTCGCGCTCGCGCCGGACGTGGCGCTCGTCTACGGGCCGTATCGGCCGCGAGCGCAGGCGGCGCTGGCGGTGCGCCTGGAGCTGGACGGCTGGTTTGACTCGCTGTCGCCCGACGGCTCGCCGCAGGTCGAGCGCCTGGATGAGCGCGAGCGCGGCTCGCTGGCGACGGCCGAGCTGATCGGGCGGCGCGGCTTCTTCACCGACGCCAACGCCTGCCTCGCCCGCGCCGCGTGGGAGCGGGTACCGTTCCGCGAGGTCCCCTACGCCGAGGACCGCGTGCTCGCGATCGACATGCTGCGCGCCGGCTACGCCAAGGCGTTCGTGCCGCAAGCCGCCGTGATCCACTCGCACGCCTATTCGCCGATCGAGCAGCTGCGGCGCAGCTTCGACGAGTGGCGCGGGCTGCGCGAGGTCTACGGCTGGCGCGAGCCGGCCTCGCCTGGCCACCTGCTCAGCCGCGTGCGCGGGGGGCTTGGCCAGGCGCGCTCGGCGCTGCAGGCCGAGGGGCGCTCGCCCGCGCGCCGCGCCTCGGCGCTCGCGCGCGTCGGCGCCCATCAGGCCGCGAGCCTGTGCGGCGCGCTGCTCGGCTCGCGCTCGGGGCGCATGCCCGCGTTGCTCAGGCGCGCCCTGTCGCTGGAGCGCCGGGCGGGCTTTGCGCCGCTCGCGCTCGGCGCTCCCCTGGATACGACCGCGCAGCCCGTTGACGGCGACCCGGCGAGCGCGAAGGCGCCGCAGACATGAGCGAGCACAGCCCGATCGAGGGGCGCCGCCAGGGGCCGTTCTCCAACCTCAAACGCCGCATCTACCTGACGTACACGCATTTCGGGCTGCGCACGTTCCTGTTTCGCCTGATCACCTTCCCGCTGCGCTTCACGCCGCTGCAGCGGCGCATGCGCCTGCGCACGCACGCACGCGATCAGGAGGTGCGCCGCGCGGTCGGCTGGTATCGCGAGCACGGGCGACCGGTCGATGTCGTGATCCCCAGCTTCCGCGACGCCGAGCACGTGCGCGCGCTCGTGCGCAGCATCCAGAAGACGGTGCGCACGGGCATGGCGCGCGTGATCGTCGCCGACGACGCCAGCGGCGCCGAGCACGTGGCGGCGCTCCGACAGATCGCCGGGATCGACGTGCTGGTCGACAGCGACGCCAACGGCGGCTTCGCCGCGAACGCCAACCGCGGGATCGCGGCCAGCGATCCCGAGCGCGACGTCGTCGTGCTGAACTCAGACGTGGAGGCGCTGCCGAGCTGGCTGGAGTGCCTGCAGTACGGCGCCTATGGCCACGAGGGCGGGGCGGGGATCGTCGGCGCGCAGCTGCAGTACCCCGACGGGCGCATCCAGTTCGGCGGCACCGTGCGCAACCGCGACCAGCCGCAGTGGTTCGACCACCGCTACCGCTTCAAGCCGCCCGGCTGGGGCCCCGCGGAGACGCCGAGCCCGGCGCTCGCCGTGACCGGCGCGTGCATGTACGTGCGGCGCGAGGTGATCGAGGCGGTCGGCGCGTTCGACGAGCGCTACGCGATGGCCTACGAGGACGTCGACTGGTGCCTGCGCGCCTGGCGGGCGGGCTTTCGCGTGCTGTACTTCCCCAGCGCGCAGCTGGTGCACCACGAGTCGCTGACGCGCGGCACCGACGTGGGCGAGCGCGAGCGCGACTCCCAGCTTGCTTTCTGGCAGCGCTGGGCTGAGCTCTTCGACGCGCGCGCGGTGCAGGCCGCCACCGACGGCGACGGCGACGGCGACGGAGCCGGGGTCCCACGCGGCGCGGACGAGCGCGGCGGCGAGGGCGTCGACGTCGGGGCGACGGCGCGCCCCACGCGGCCGCTGCGGATCGTCTACGTCACCGAGGACACGGGCGTCGGCGGCGGCCACCGCGACATCTTCGAGCACCTCAACCGCCTGGCCGCGCGCGGGCACGAGGTGGCGCTGTACACGCTCGGCGCACCGCCCGAGTGGTTTGCGCTGCGCGTGCCCGTGCGCAGCTTCGAGGACTACGACGCGCTCGGCGACGCGCTCGCGCAGGTCGACGCGATCAAGGTGGCGACGTGGTGGATGACCGCCGCGGCGGTGTGGCGGGCGAGCATCGCGCGCGGCCTGCCGGTCTACTTCGTGCAGGACATCGAGACCTCCTACTACCCCGACCACGAGCGCGCCCGTCACGCGGTGCTCGACTCCTACCGCCCGGAGTTCCGCTACATGACGATCTCCTCGTGGAACCGCGAGCGCCTGCGCGAGCTGGGCCTCGACGCCGAGCTGATCCCTCCTGGCATCGACCTGGAGAACTTCCGCCCACGCGCCGACGTGCCGCGCCGCGACGACATGGTGCTGGCGCTGGGGCGCACCAACCCGCTGAAGAACCTGCCGCTGACGCTGGCCGGCTGGCGGACGCTGAAGCAGCCGCGCCCGGAGCTGTGCCTGTTCGGCATCGAGCCCGAGCTCGCCGGCGACGGCGTGCGCTACGTGGACACACCGAGCGACGAGCAGGTCAACGAGCTGTTCTGCCAGGCGACGGTGTTCGTGCAGACCTCCGTGCACGAGGGCTTTGCGCTGCCGCCGCTGGAGGCGATGGCGACGGGCGCGGCGGTCGTCTGCACCGACGCGCACGGCAACCGCGACTTCTGCGTCGACGGCGTCAACTGCCTGATGCCCGAGCCCAGCCCGGCGGCCGTGGGCGCCGCCCTTGCACGTCTGCTCGGCGACGGCGAGCTGCGCGCGCGGCTGGGGCGCGCGGGCATCGAGACCGCGCAGGACTACGCCTGGGAGCGGCGCATCGACGCGCTGGAGGCGTTCTTCCAGCGGGTGGCCGCCGCGAGGAGGATGGCCGTCGCCGGGGAGCTCGCGCCGGAGTCGCGATCCAGTGCGTCCTGAGCTGCTGGCGCTGCTGCGCTGCCCGTCGTGCGGCTCGCCGGAAGGCCTTCGGCTCGACGCTTTGGCCAGCGACGAGCGAGAGACACGCGAGGGATCGCTCCACTGCCGATCCTGCGACGCCACGCGGCCCGTTTCAGAGGGCGTCGCCGACATGCTGCTCAACCCGTCGGCCCAGGTGATCGCGGAGGCCGAGGGGCTCGAGCGCTTCGCGGCAAAGATGCGCCGCGACGGCTGGGACCGCGCTCGCGTTCTGAAGCTCCCCTACGAGAGGGACGGCTACTGGTACACGCAGGCGCGCTCGATGGAGCGTCTGCTCGACACCGTCCCGTTCGGGCCCGGGCAGGCGATCCTCGATGTCGGCTCGAACACCTGCTGGGCGGCGGCGACGTTCGCGCGCATCGGCCTGCGCGCGGTCGCCCTCGACATCTCGATGACCGAGATGCAAGGGCTTCGCACGGGCGATTGGTGGATCGAGGATCAGGACCTCTACTTCGAGCGCGTGCTGGGGCAGATGTCGGCGCTGCCGTTCGCCGACGAGAGCTTCGACTGGGTTTTCTGCTGCGAGGTGCTCCATCACAACGACCGGCGCGGAATGACTCGGGCTCTGCGCGAGGCTCATCGGGTGCTGCGTCCCGGCGGCGGCCTGATCGTGATGAACGAGCCATTGCGCTGGCCGACGGACCTCAAGCGCGACCATGGCGCCGAGGTCGCGGCGTACGACGGCAACGAGCACGTGTACTTCGTCGCGGAGTATTTGTGGATGGCGCGGCGGGCGGGTTTCTCGCGCATCCGCCTCACGGAGCCCGCGTTCGACAGCTTCCACTCCAACGACCCGCTCCACCTGACGCTCGATGCGAGCGCGCTCGGCTCGATCAAGCTCGCGGCGATCAACGTCGCCCGCCAGCGCCCGCTCCTGCGCCGCCTGCACATGTGGTGGCGCTACGCGCTCGGACCGCAGGTCTCGTTGCAGCTGATCTGCACGAAGGGGCTCTGACGCGACTACAGGTCCTCGGCGATGTGCGGGGCCTCGCGGTTGAAGAACCAGAAGCCGATCACGATGATCACGGCGACGAGGGCGAGCGGCTCGATCAGCTCGGCCCAACTGCCCATCACCTGACCGGCGCTGAGCGTGGATCGGTTGATCATCGCGTGGCGAAACTGCTGGAAGATCGCGACGAGCGGGTTGAGCGTGTAGACGTGGTAGAGGAAATGGTTGAAGCTGCCGTGCGCGAGCTTTTCGCGAACGGTGTCCGCAGGAACGATCACCGGCGACGAGTAGAAGAGGATCTGGCTGAGCACTTCCCAGATCGGAGAGATGTCGCGGAAGCGCACGAACAGCGCCGAGAGGAGCATCGACACGCCGGTCGTCAGCACGGTGAGCATGAGGATGATCAGCGGAAGCTCGATCCAGCTGAGCATCGGTTTCACGCCGCCGGCGACGGCAAAGATCATCACGACGACGAGATTCAGAGCGAGGTTGAACAACGCGAGCAGGACGACCGAGATCGGGATCGCCAGGCGCGGGAACTGGATCTTTCGCACGATGTTCTCGCGGTCGACGACGCTGCGCACGGCGGCGCCGGTCGCTTCGCCGAAGAAGGTGAACAGGACGATCGAGCCGAGCAGTTGGGCGCCGTAGAAGTGGGCCTCCGCGCCTTTGCCCTTGTCGATATGGAAGACCTTGACGAAGAAGATGTAGAGCACGCCGAACAGCAGCAGCGGGCGCATCACCTGCCACACGTAACCGAGTGCGGAGCCGAAGAACTTCAGTTTGAATTCGCTGCGCGCGATGTTGTACGCGAGGTGCCAGAAGCGCGACCAGCTGTCGCCGAGCGCGCGCGGGCCGCGGATCGGCTGCCCGAGCGCCGCCATGTCGAAGCTCGCCGCCGGATCGGCCGGCGGCCCAGTGAGCTGCGGCGTGCTCATAGCGCGTCTCCGGCCGGCTGGACCTCGCTCGGCGGCGTGTTGCCCCAATTCGTGACGTTCGTCTGCACCGGGATCTCGACCATGCCGCCGCTCGCCGCGGTGCCAGTGACGACGAACGAGAGCCCGCCGGCGAAGCGGTCGATCACGTCCAGGCCGTCGCCGCGGTGGGTGATCGTCAAGATCGGGTGGTAGCGCCCCGGGGCGAGCATGTTGTGAAAGGAGAAGGCGAAGACGACCCATTCGCCCTCCTTGAAGACGCCGCTCTCATCGCGCTCCTCGGCGGTGGTCGCCACCACGACGGGCTGGCGGTGCTCGTTGAGCAGCGTCATGCTGACCGCCGGGTCGACCACCTCGGCGTCGAATTTGACGAGCACCTTCAGCGTCAGCGGTTCGGATTGGGGCGCGATCGCGCGCTGGTCGAAGCGGTCGTCGCCGATCCAAACGTCGCTCACACGCGCCGCGCCGTCGCCCATGCGCGCGCTGCCGACGTCGGGGTCGACATGGCCGACGGAGCGCCCGAACGCCAGCTCGAGATAGCGATCGGCGACGTCGCGCGGATCGCCGATGGCCACCATCTCGCCTCGCTCGAGCAGCATTGCGCGGTGGCAGAAGCGGGTGACGGCGCCCATGTCGTGCGTCACGAAGACGATCGTGCGTCCTTCGTCGCGCATTCGGTTGAACACGTCGAAGCACTTCTGCTGGAAGGCCGCGTCGCCGACGGCCAGCACCTCGTCGATCAGCAGGATGTCGGCGTCGACCTGGATCGCAACGGAGAAGGCGAGGCGCACGTGCATCCCTGACGAGTAGTTCTTGAGCTTGAGATCCTGGAACTCCTCGAGCTCGGCGAACTCGATCACGCGCTTGTAGCGAGCGCGCGCCTCGCGCGGCGAGAGCCCGAGCATGATGCCGTTGAGCGCGACGTTGTCGTAAGCGGCAAGGTCTGGGTTGAAGCCGACGCCGAGCTCGATGAACGTCGACAGGCGTCCGTTGCACCAGATCTTCCCCGCGTCAGTGCCGTAGATGCCGGCGAGGCACTTCAGCAGCGTGCTCTTGCCGCTGCCGTTGCGTCCGACGATGCCGAAGAACTCACCTGGAGCGACGGAGAAGTTGATGTCCTTCAGGGCATGCAGCTGCTCGTGGCGCGAGCGGCGCAACGGATGCAGGGCACGCTCCTTGAGCGTGTGGCTGCGCTCCTCGGGAATCTTGAAGCGCTTGTCGACTCCCTGGGCCGCCAGCGCTGGCAGCACAGAAGCTGTTGTCTGCTCACGGGGCACTGAAAGCCAGGGTATAGACAGGGGATGACCGCCCGGGACGCAACCCGGCTAGCGCGGCGAACGCAGCAGGCTTCGAATTGGACGCGCAAGAGCTCGCACGGCCAGATAAACACCGGCTACGGCTGCAAAGAGCGGCCGGCTCAGCGCCGGACGGCCGCGGAGCGCCAGCAGCGCGCGCTGCACCCCGTCGGGAAGCGCGCCGTTGGGCCCGATCAGGCTCAACCCGGAGCCGACCTCGGCGTTGAGCTCGTCGTACATTCGCTGGGCGTGTTCGCGCTCGCCGACGAGCTGTTTGACTTCGGCGACGTGCTGGACGCTCAAGCGCGCTTCGCGCTTGACCAGGTCGCGGCTCAGCGTCGCCGAGTCGCGCACCGGGGCAAGCGCGGCCTCGCGGTAGATCTCGACCATCGCCGCCGCCGCCGTGTCCCACGTCAGCGTGCGCGCCCGCTCGGCCAGCGCGCTGACGTGGCGGTCGCGCGCCTTCGCGTCGGTCAGCAGCACGTGCGCTGCGGCGGCGCTGGCGATGGCGTCCCAAGGAAGGATCGCCGCCGTGCCATCCGGCGCCGCCTCGGCCAGCGAGGCCTGCGGCGCGAACAGGCACGGGATGCCGCCTAGCGCGGACTCGAACGGCACGAGCCCGAAGCCCTCGTACACCGACGGGTAGACGATCGCCGCGGCGTGCGCCGTCAGCCAAGCCTTTTCGCGCTCGCTCACCGGGCCCAGCGAGACGACGGCCGCCTCCAGCTCGGGGTGCTCGCGCAGGTAGGCGCGCTCGAGCTCCTGCGAGGAGCCCGTCTCGATGTGCGTGCCGGCTAGCACTAGGCTGCCCTGCCAGCCGTGGCGATCGCGCAGCGCGCCCAGCAGGCGCAGCGCGAACACGCGGTTCTTGTGGCGAAAGTCGGTGCCGAGGCAGAGTAGGAAGCCCTCTGGCGGCAGGCCGGCGCCGGTGTCGGGATCGGCGACGAGGACCGCCGGCTGCAGCGGCTCGCCGGGCGTGCGGTGATCCAGGCCAGGCGCGACGATGCGGATGCGCGACTGCTCGACCAGCGCGTCGCAGAGCAGCTCATCGCGGGTGTGCGCAGAGAAGACGACCACGCGCTCGGCCGCCGACAGCCCATGGCGGCTGGCCGCGCGGTAGTCCTCCCACGTGGCCGCGTCGGCGAAGTAGCCGGGGTTGCGATAGGCGATCATGTCGAGCTGGCTGATCACGAAGCGCTCGCCGAGCGCCAGCGCGAGCTGCACATCGCTCGGCGCGAAGGTCTGCTGCGGGCGATGGAAGACGGCGGTTCTGGGCGTCTGCGCCTGGAGCGTCTCGGCCGCGAGCAGTTCGGTCTCCGGCAGCCCTTGCAGCAGCTCACGCGTCTGGCGGTCGATCCGCTCGGTGCGCACCAGCAGGCGCAGCTGCAGCGCCTCGGTCCGCGCGAGCGCGAGGATCAGCTCCAGGACGTGCACGTGCGTACCGGTGATCGCGCCGTCCAGGGCGCGGGCGTCCAGCGTCACGGCAAGGCGCTGCGGAGCCGGGCGGGCGCGCTGCAGCGCGTAGCCGAGCACGTCCGAGTCGGCCAGCGGCGTCTCGGCCAGATATGGGTAGCGCTGGCGCAGCGGCGGCGGCGGGTCGCTGTCTTGGGCGCGGCTCTGCGGCGCGATGCGCTGCACGACGACGTCGTCGGCGGCGACGTGCGTGAGGCCGCCGAGCAGGCAGCGCTGGGCGAAGTCGAGCTCGATCGCCGCGCGCAGGTCGAGCTGCTCGTCCAGCGCGCCGACCAGCTCCAGCGCGTCGCGCCGGATATAGACGCACGGCGCGACGGCCCTGCTCAAGCGCGGGCGCAGCGAGAGCGTGCGCTCGGCGAGGCCGGCGGCGAGACTGTCGAGCTCGGCCGGAGGGTCTTCAGGCGCCCGCATCGCCAGCGGCGTGCCGACGTCGGCCAGGGCGCTGGCGCTCGCCGTGTTCGTGTCGGCGCGAGCGGCGTCGGCGAGGCGGTCGATCCAGCCAGCGCTCACGCGGCAGGGCTCGTCGAGCACGATGACGTCTGCTGGCGCAAGCCGTTCGATCGCGCGGTTGACCGCGGCAGTGCTCGCGGCGACCTCGGAGATCTCGACGTCGCCGGGCGCGCTTGCGCGCACGGAGCGCAGGCACTCGCGCAGGCGCTCGTCGGTCGTGTCGGCGGCGAGCACGACGCAGATACCCCTCGGCTCTTTGGCGCGGCGCGTCTTGGGCAGCTCGTTCATGCTCATGTGGTCCGCCGGCGGATCAGCCAGCCTAGAGCAGTCTCGCGGACGCCTGCGACATTGGGCGATAATCGAAGGAGCGCCGATGACCGTCGACGATCAGATCACAGCGCGGGCACGCATCGCCGGGCCGGCGCACGGCGTGCGCGGGCTCGCGCGCAGGGCGCTGTGGCGCCTGGCGCCGTCGTATGCCCGCCGGCGCCAGCGCAAGGCGGCGCTGGCGGCGACCGTGCAGCGTCTACAGGCCGACTTCGAGCACGTCAGCAAGCGCCACGGCGAACAGATCGAGCGCCTGGAGGACCTGGCGCGCGAGCTCGTCTCGACCGCAGAGTCGCTGCGGCGCGAGATCGCCCAGCGCGAGCGCCGCGACGGAGACTGATGCAGGTCATCACGGTCGCGACGATGAGCACCCTGCCGCGCGCTCGTGCGCTGGCGCGCTCGCTGCAGCGCCATCAGCCCGACTGGCCGCTGACGGTCATGCTGGTCGGTCGCGAGGACGCGATCGCCGCTGTGGCGCAATCGGAGCAGTCGCCGCGCGTGCGCTCGGTCGCGCAGGAGCTCGACCTCGACGTCGAGACGCTGCTGGCGCGCCACGACGAGGAAGCCCTGACGGTTCTGCTGCAGGGCCACCTGCTGCTGCGCCACGCCCGGCGGACGTCCGAGCCGATCCTGCACCTGCCCGGCAGCGCATGGCTGCTGGGCGACCTGCAGCCGATCGAGTCGCTGCTGGCGTCGCGCGGCGTGGTACTCGTGCAGCGCGCCGGCGTCGACGTGCCCGACGACGGCCTCGAACCGTCGCTCGCGCAGCTCGATCGCGCGGGGCGCGTCGACGACGCGATCCTCGCGGTCGACGGGGGAAGCGCGTCGCAGGAGTTCCTGGTCTGGTGGACCGAGCACGTCGAAAAGACGCTGGGATCGCTCGACGCGTTTCAGGTCGGCGCGCGACCCGAGGACCGTCCGTGGCTGGCTCGCTTTCTCGAGCTTGCGCCCGCGCGCTTCTGCACGGGCGTGCTCGACGACGCCGGGGCCAACCTGAGCATGTGGAACCTGCACCGCCACACGCTGGCGCAGAGCGGCGAGGCGGTCACGGTCGACGGCGAGGCGCCGCTTCGCTTTCTCAACCTGGCGGGCTTTGACCCCAACCGCCCCTACCGCCTCGCGGCCAACGCCAGCCGCGCGCGCGTCAGCCGCTCGTCCGTGCTGCGCCGACTGTGCCAACGCTATGCCGAGGAGCTGCGCGAGGCGGGCTGGCGCGACGCCGATCATCGCCTGGAGGTGGGCCGGCGCCTGGCCGGCGACCTGGTCTACGACGACTCGCTGCGCGCGACCTATTCGCGTGCGCTGGCGCTGGGCGAGGGCTTCGAGGACCTGTTCAGCGACGAGGGCACGCGCGCGTTCCTGGCCTGGCTGGCGGGTCCGGCTCCCCGCGGCGGCGCCTACGGCATCAATCGCTACGTCTTTCATCGCGTGTCGCGCGAGCGCCCGGACGTGCTGCGCGCCTATCCCGACCTGGACGGCGAGGACGGGCCGCGATACGTCGCCTGGTGCTGGGCGTTCGGACGCGCGGAGCTGGGGATCCCCGATCGCTTCATGCCGCCGTGGCCGGGGCCGGGGCGAGCGCCGAGGGCGGCGAGGACCCGCACCGCGCCTGCGCCTGCTGTAGGCGAGCCCGCAGCGACGATGGCGCCGGGCGCGACCGAGCAGACGATGGCGCCGAGCGCGACCGAGCAGACGACGACGCCGGTCGAGGCGGGGCTCGACGGAGACGCTGGCGCTGCGCCGCTTCCTGAGGCAGAGCCCGCGGCCGCGGACGGCCTGGCGGTCCGTCTGACGGGGTATCTCGGTCACACGCTGGGCCTGGGCGCGGCGGCACGGGGCTACGTGCAGGCGCTGGGGTCGGTGGGCGTGCCGGTGAGCACGGTGACGGTGCCGCTGCATCATCTGGCGCTGCCGGTCAAGCTCGCCGACGCCTACGGCCGCCACGGCTTCGAGGACCTGGTGCAGCACGGAGGGCACGGCTTCGAGATCGTCGCGGTCAACGCCGAGGAGCTGCCCAGCTTCGTCGAGCGCCTCGGCGAGGACTACTTCGAGGGCCCGCGCATCGGCATCTGGGGCTGGGAGACGAACAGCATCCCGCCGCGCTGGCAGCGGGCGTTCTCGCTCGTGCAGGAGGTCTGGGTCTACTCGCGCTTCATGGCGCAGAACATCGGCGCGGTGGCGCCCGTGCCGGTCCTGGCGCTGCCGCCGCCGGTGCAGCGCCCGGCGAAGGCGGCCGAGCCGCTGCGCCTGGGGGTTCCCGAGGGCTTCTTGTTCCTGTTCGTGTTCGACTACCTGAGCACCGTGCAGCGCAAGAACCCGGTCGGCCTGGTCGAAGCCTTTCAACGGGCGTTCGCGCCGGGGGAGGGGCCGCAGCTGCTGATCAAGACGATCAACGGCCCGCTGCGCCCGCTGTCGGAGGAGGAGGTGCTGTGGGCCGCCGACGGCCGCGAGGACATCCATGTGATCGACCGCTCGCTCAGTGGTGAGGAGCTCGACGGGCTGATGGCGGCGTGCGACTGCTACGTGTCGCTGCACCGCGCCGAGGGCTTCGGGCTGACGCTCGCCGAGGCGATGGCCATCGGCAAGCCGGCGATCGCGACCGGCTACTCGGGCAACGTCGACTTCATGAACGACGAGAACAGCTATCTCGTCGACTTCACGATCGGCCGCGTGGGCCCGGAATGCGAGATCTACCCGCCGGAGGGCGAATGGGCGAACCCCAGCGTCGAGCACGCCGCCGCGCTGATGCGCGAGGTCTACTCAGATCGCGCGGGAGCCTCGCGCCGGGGCGCCCAGGCCGCGCAGGACATCGCGCGATCGCTGTCTCCCGAGGCGACCGGCGCGGCGATGCGCGCGCGCCTGCAGCAGCTCGCCGCCGCCGGCTCCGCCAAGGGCGGACGCGCCAGCGTCAACGGGGGCTCGGCAGCGCGTCGCTCGGCGCCGCGCCCGGCTTGAGCACCTCCAGCCACTCATAGCCGACGGGCGCGGCGCAGATCTGCGCCGCCGCCCGCCCGCTGCGCGCCAAGGCCATACTGTCAGGCGCATGTCGTCGGCCGAGCACGCGCACAGCGCCCCCGCGCAGGCCGCATGGCAGGCGGTCGTGCTGAGCTGGAACGGGCGCGAGGACACGCTGCGCTGCCTGGAGTCGCTGACGAACGCCGAGCATCGCGACCTGCGAATCGTCTGCGTCGACAACGGCTCGAGCGACGGATCGCAGCAGGCCGTGCGCGAGCGATTTCCGCACGTCACGCTGATCGAGGCCGGCGCCAACCTCGGCTACTCGGGCGGCAACAACCTCGGCATCCGCGACGCGCTGGAGCACGGCGCGCGCTGGGTCGTGCTGGTAAACAACGACGCCACCGTTGCCGCCGACTTCGTCGCAGGCTTCCAAGCGGCGGCTCGCGAGCGCCCGCGTGCGGGCATCCTCGCCGGCAAGGTCTTCTTCGCCAATCGCCCGACGACGATCTGGTTCGCAGGGCAGCGTGTGAGCGAGCTGCTCGGCTACTCGGGCCGTCCGCGCGGCTATGGGCGCGAGGACGGGCCCGACTACGAGCGGGTCGTCTCGACCGGTCGCGCAGTGGGAGCGCTGATGGCGATCTCGCGCGAGGCGATCGACGCGGCGGGCGTGCTCGCCGACGACCTTTTCGCCTATGTCGAGGACGTCGATTGGGCGCTGCGGGTGCGCGACGCGGGCTTGGAGATCGTCTTTGCGCCCGGCGCACGCGCGTGGCACAGCATCTCGGCCTCGACGGGCGGAGTGAAGGTCTCGACGCACACGCTCTACTACGGCGTGCGCAACACCGTCACCGTGCTCGAGCGGCGCCGGCCGCTGGGCAGGGTCGGCACGACGCTGCGCCGGGCGGCCATCCTGGCGACGTTCGTGCTGCATGCGCTGACGCGCACGAACCGTCTCGAGGCGCTGCGCGCGGTGCGCTCGGGCTTCGCCCACGCCCGCCACGGCCGCCTGGGGCGGCGCCCGCCGGCGCCGAGCTGACCGTCGCTCGCGCTGGCCTGCCCCGATGGCACGGAATTAATGCCTCAGGACACTAGCTCGAGCTCACGCGGGAGCGAGTCGCAGTTGCAGGCGCGAGAACCTCCATCCATTGATACCCGACGTGCGCCGAGCATATTTGGGCGGCGTCCTTGCCCGCTGACAGACGCAGCTTCCCGGCCTGCGGCTGACCGAGAGCGAACGTCAATGAGCCGATGATGCCCGAAGACGTGTCGGGCCCATCGCCACTTCCTGGGTGAAGATCGCCGTTCGGACGCGTCAGGCGCACGAAATGGGCGCCGGCGCTCAGCGCGATGCTGCCGATGCGCAGGTACTGCCCGGGATAGCGCTCCTGATAGCCGATGCTCCCCACCCGTCTACCGTCGACGTAGACGGTGACGGGACGACCGACCGAGCCGGGCATCGAGACTTCGTAGGTGCCATCGGCGGGCACCGAGATGGAGCCTTCGATCGAGCCTTGACCGTAGGCTCGCAGCGCTTCGGGGGCGACGGCATGCCAATAGCTGGGATGCCGCGCCTGGGTGGGGACCAGGACGGTCCGAGGACTGGTGGGAACGTAGGCGATCGACGCGCCGGTTCCCGCGCTGCGTACGGCCCTGCTCAGGTTCCGGCAGAACGCGCTCGTTCGCTCGGTGGGCAGACCGGACAGCGGAAAGTGCGTCAGCACTTCTGAGGCCGGGCGAACGCGTCGCCACACCTGGAAGTCCGGCGTTTGGTCGACGAGGTCGAAGTTGGCCGGCGGGCGACTGGCGACTGGACTTCGTGCGGTCACGAGCAGCTCGAAGGACTCGACGAAGCTCAGTTCGAGCTGGTTGAGGTCCAGGGCGAACGCGAACTGACCGGGCGCCAAGATGAGCGCTCCAGGGCGCACCTTCAGGCCCGGGGGTATGTTGAGGTCGTACCCGTGCTCACGACGAAGGAAGTACTCGGAGTACTCGTCGAAGGCAGGAAAGAACGCGGGACCGACGCCGGCAAAGCGCTTGCCGATCGCAGCCAGCTGTTCGTAACGGGCGGCTGGAGCGAGAGAGATGTCGTGGTAGGTCAGGGCGTTTCCGTAGACGACCGCCCCGGCGACCGCGAGCGCCGCGGCCCATCCCGCAATGTTCAGCGACAGCCGCAGCTTGCGGCGTCGCACTCTGAGCGTCGCGAGAGCGCCTGCGCCCACGAATGCCATGGCCAGGACCATCGGGGCTGTGATCGTGTAGGCCTTCAGCTCGATCCACGGTCCGCCGTGGGCCACCCAATAGGCGAGCGCGATCGGGATGGCCAGACCGAACGCCGCAACCACCCAGCTGCGCCGCCAGAGCGCGTAACCGACGCCGATCACAGCCAAGGCGATTGCCAGCGCGTCGAAGGCGTGACTGGCGCTGGCATGCGCATACATCGGGAAGCGGTAGTCGCTGCTGATCCACACGCCGACCGAGGCGATCTCTGGTATCGGCGCGGTCAGATTGCCCAGGCCGAGTTCGACGACCCCGTTCACCGCCGTCTTGACGTCGCCGAAGAGTTTGATGGAGCTGATTACGGTCGGAATGGCCAGAAGCGAGGTCGCGACGGCGGCAATGGCCCAGCTGGCGACGGTTCGCAGGCGCCCTGCTCTGATCAGCAGGCTGATGATGAAAGCGGCCGGGAGCAATAGGCCGAACCAAGGCGTGACCCCGTAGCTGAAGGCGGCGACCGAAGCGGCGATCGCCGGAGCAAGGGCAAGCCCGGAGCGCAGCGACCGCGGACCCGGCAGCTGCTCGGCGAGAATCGCAGCGACCAGCAGGACCAGGCTGGCGGTCGTCAGCTCCTTGATGCCGCTGACCAACGCATAGTCGTAGAGAATGTTCGCCTGGATCGCGACGGCTGCGCCGATGCAGCACATCAGCCGGCTGCGGATGCAACGCGCCAGAAGGGCGAACAGCGCAAGCGCGCCCATTGCAGCCGCCCATGCCTGATAAGCCTGAAAGCACCATGGGACGTCGGTGTCGATGACGCGCGCCATGACCCCCAACGTGGCCTGGCCCCCACCGGGATAGCCGTTGCCGGCAAGCCCTTGGATGGTGATGTTGAACGAGGAGTCGCCTTCGGGAACCGAGCGACCCGCTTCGGCGAGATGATGGGCGAAGGCCATCTGCCCGGCCGTGTCGGTGATGCGGCCAAAGCCGGTCCATGAGGGGGTGCCCGTCAGTACGACCGGCGCCGCAATCACGGCGAAAGCCGCAAACGCCGCAAGCGCTGGATAGAAGGCGTCTCGCCTCAGCGTCGTGCGCAGCAGGCTTCGCGGGCTGGGGCGCTCGATCAGGCACTCCGTCGCAAACCCCACGACTGCTACCGCGACCACAAGCGCCCCTGCGGCGGGCGCCAGCCACTTGGTCGAAGTGCCCAGCGTCGAGAGCGCGACCGTCAGCGAAAAGCCGACAGGTAGGACCAGGACGCCCGAAATACCGCCGCCGCTGAGGCGCCGCACGAGCAGGCCTGCGCCCGTACAGACACCGAGCAGGGCCAGGGGAAAAAGAACCCACGCGCTGAGGAATAGTCCTGTCATCTGGATAGCGTCGGCCGGCCGCCTGACGGCGGGGACGCGGCACGGATCGGCTAGGCTACTAGGACCGTGCGGGAGCCCAGCCCAGCTTATTGGTCCGGTCGATCGGTGGTGCTTACCGGAGGGGCCGGCTTCGTCGGAAGCGCGATCGGGCGCGACCTCGAGCGGCTTGAGGCTGAGGTGCGCGTCGTCCGCTCGGCCGAGCACGACCTTCGCGAGCCGAGGGCGACCCGCGAAGCTGTTGACGGCGCGGATGTCGTCATCCATCTGGCGGCCAACGTGGGCGGCATCGGCTTCAACCGCCGCAACCCGGCGCCGCTGGTCTACGACAACATGATGATGGCCGGCAACGTCTTCGAGCAGTCTCGCCAGGCCGGCGTGGCGAAGCTGATCTCCGCTTGCACCGTTTGCGCCTATCCGAAGTTCACGCCGACGCCTTTCTCAGAGGACGAGCTCTGGAACGGCTATCCGGAGGAGACGAACGCCCCCTACGGTCTGGCGAAGAAGATGATGCTCGTGCTCTCCGACAGCTTCCGGCGACAGTATGACTTCGACTCGGTCGTGCCGATGGTCGTCAACCTGTACGGTCCCAACGACCACTTCTCGCTCGAGGACTCACACGTGATTCCAGCGATGATCCGCAAGTTCCAAGAGGCAGCCGACGAAGGTGCAAGCGTGGTGACGATGTGGGGCAGCGGCAGGCCCTCGCGCGAGTTCCTCTACTTGGATGATGCGGCGCGAGCGCTGCTGCTGGCGGGTGAGCACCTGCAGACGTCCGATCCGGTCAACATCGGCACAGGCGTTGAGACGACGATCCGCGATCTGGCCGAGATGATCAGCGAGTACAGCGGCTATGAAGGTGAGATCGTCTGGGATACGTCCAAGCCCGATGGTCAGCCGACGCGTTGCCTGGACGTCTCCCGGGCCCGCGAGTTGATGGGTTTCGAGGCGCAGGTGGGTCTCGAGGAGGGACTGCGCCGGACCGTCGACTGGTTTCGTGCGAGCTCCAACGACAGCGAGCGATCCCCGCGAGCGGCCGAGGCGCACGTCCGCAGTACGTGAGGGTGCTCCAGCGCGCCCGCGGCGGTTCGCATAGCTAGAAGGCGTCGAGCGTGGACCACGAGAAGGTGCTCTTTCACGTTGGTCGCTTCGGCCATCCGTACTTCAGCGAGCAGCTTCATGCTGTGCCCGCCGGCTTCCGGTACGTGACGCCGGGCCGCCAGCCGCAGGCCGCGACCAAGCGAATCACGCTCGATACTGCGCGCATGCGCAGCGTTCGCGACGCGCTGGAGCGCGTCGCCGTGCGCACGTTGTCGGCAGGTGGGTATGTGCGGCGGACGAGCCTGCGCGACCCCGGCGAGTGCGCGCTCGTGCACAGCGCGCAGCAGTTGTTGCGGCCGATGGCCGTTCCCTACGTCGTCGACTTCGAGTGCATCGAGGCCTTCAGCCTCTACCAGCGCGCGGCGCTGAAGCGACCGTGGGCGCGTCGACGATTGATCGCGGCGCTGAGCGAGGATGGCTGTCGCATGCTGCTGCCTTGGTCGCGCGCCGCCGAACGAGGGCTGAGCACCGCTCTGGGCGACGAGGCAGCCGGCCGGCTGAAAGAGAAGATGACGACCGTGCTTCCCGGCATACGTCCGCGTACCGAGCGCGCCCCGCAACGAGGCCCCGAGCCGCTGCGCGTGCTATTCGTCGGAACCGCGTTCGAGGCCAAGGGGGGAGTCGAGGCGGTGCGCGCCGTGGCGCAGGCGCGCGCGACTCACGACGTGACGCTGGATCTGGTCAGCGACGTGCCCGATCGCTGGCGCGCCGAGATCGAGCGAACCGGAGGGGTCACCGTGCATGACTGGCCGACTCCGGCCGCGCAGATCGAGAGCCTGTTCGCCGGATCGCATCTGCTGCTCTTCCCCTCGCACATGGATACGCTCGGATTCGTGATGCTCGAGGCGATGGCGAGCGGCGTGCCGGTGCTCGCGACGAGGCATTTCGCCGTGCCGGAGCTCGTCGAGGACAATGTGTCCGGCGTGCTGGTGGAAGGCGAGAACCTCCTATACGGCGACGACGGCCTTTGCCGCTTCGACCACACGCTGCCACCGCCGAGCTCTTTTCGCGAGGCGCTCGCATCGCCGTCGCAGCGCTACGTGGGCAGACTCGCCGACGGTCTCGCACGCATAGCCGAGGACTCAGGCTTGCATCAGCGCCTGGCGGCGGGTGCGCTCTCGCGAGTGACAACCGGACCACTCTCGATGGACGCGCGGCGCAGCGCTCTCGCGGCGGTCTATCGCCGGGCGCTGGCGAGCTGAGCGAGCTCTCGCTTGCGGGGTGGCTAGGCTGCGCCGGACATGTTTGGACAAGGGAGCATCATCCGCAGCCGGCGCCTGTGGGACAGCAAGATCGCCGTCGCCGGCTACGCCTTGGCGCGCCGGGCGGCGGAGCGGATTGGCTTGCAGCTAGTCCTGAAGACCTATTACAGCCCCATTCCCGACCTCTCGACCCTCCCGGAGGGGATCTGGGCGGAGGCGGATCCGATGCACGGTATCCACATGGACCTCGATGCTCAGCTGCAGCGGCTCGACGAACGTCTGGCGGGCCCGATCGCGGAGTTTGCCAGCGGCGCCGCGCCGAACCTCGCCTACGAGGACATCAACGCGTCCTATCCGCTTCCGGACGCCCGCCTGCTCTATGCCATGGTCCGCGATTTGCGTCCCGCGACGATCGTCGAGCTGGGCTCAGGACAGACCAGCCGCGTGATCGCGCAGGCGTGCGCGGCCAATGGGGCCGAAGGGGTCGAGTCGCGCTTTGAGGCGTATGACCCGTTTCCGACGGCCGTCGACGAGTCGCTTGCTGGCCTGGCGGCTCTGCATCGGACACCGGCTCAAGAGGTGTCCGAGCAGACCTTTCGCAAGCTGCAGGGCGGCGACATCCTGTTCGTGGACACGACGCACACCGTCAAGATCGGCAGCGACGTCAACCGAATCGTTCTGCGTATCCTGCCGCTGCTGGCGCCGGGAGTCGTCGTGCACTTTCACGACATCTGCCTGCCCTATGAGTATCCGCGCTACCTATACGAGCAGTACGCCCTCTACTGGGCCGAGCAGTACCTGCTGCAGGCGTTCCTGTCGATGAACCCGAGCTTCGAAGTGCTCTACGCCACCGACGCGCTGTGTCGCGACCGACGCGCCGGCGTGGCAAAGCTCGGGCTCGCCGAAGCGGGCGAGAGCGGCAGCTCGTTCTGGGTCAAGCGAATCTAGCCGCCGGGACGGTCAGCCCGTGCGTACGCGTCTGACAAGCAACCTCAGCCCCCGTCCGCGGGCGAGGTGGCACACCGCGCCGGCGATCAGGCGCCGGCGATCAGCCCCGAGCGGAAGCGCGAAGATGACCGGCAGGGCCAGCTTCAGTCGCCACGGAGCGTCCGAGCGAGCGAACGCGCTGCGGCGACGCTCGAACAACGCGGGGTGACGAGATCGCAGCAGAGCGTAGATCTCTGCGTGGCGACCAGCCGACTCGCCCAGCATGCGAACGCCGTGCTGGCGATATTCGTAGACGACGGTCGGCACTCGCAGACCGCGCCTGCCGCGTTCTGCCAGGCCCATCAGCATGTCCCAATCCTCATAGCCCCCGCGCAGCTCCCAGCCGCCCTCGCTGATCAGCACCGAGCGGCGGATCAGCACCGATGCTGGTATGTCGTTCTGGTAGCTGATCTGCCACGGGTCCAATGAGGGCGCGGTTTCCTGACGCCAGCTATGGTCGCCGAACAGGCGGTAGTCGCCCCAAACGAGCGCAAGCCCGTCGTCGTCGTCAAGTGCGCGCGCAAGCTGAGGAAGGGCTCCGGCGACCAGGCGGTCATCGGCATCGAGGCAGAACACGTACTCGCCACTCGTGGCCAGGACGCCCGTCATGCGTGCGGCGCCCAGCCCTCCATTGGGACGATGGACGACCGGGATGCCTTCCGCTTGCAAAGAGGCGAAGACCTCGAGCGTGTGTGGATCGTCCGATCCGTCGTCGACGACGACGAGCTCGTCCACCCGCTGCTCGGCCTGGACAGAGCGAACGGCCTCGACCAGCGTCGGGCCGTCGTTGAAGCAGGGAATCACCGCGGCGACCGTCGCACGTTTGATCGCGGTCGTATCTGCCGGACCGTGGGAGGGCTGCTGCGGCATCGCTCTTATCATGCCCGGGATGCCCGTCAGCGACGTCTCCGCCTCCTCGCTCGCGCGTCGATCTGGCGGCCGGTGCGGGACCTGAGGCTGCTGATCTTCAGCCCCTACTTCCCGCCGCATGTGGGCGGGCTGGAGGGTTATGTGAGCGACCTCGACCAAGCGCTGCTGGATGGTGGCGAGGTCGCTGCGCTGACGGTGTTCACGCCCCGCCTGCCGCCGGAGAGCCCGGCCATCGAGCGCCGTGCAGACGGGCACGTGATCGTGCGCTATCCGGCCTTCGAGCTGATCCCCAACTTTCCCGTTCCTCAGCTATGGCGCCGCGCCTTCTGGTCTGCGCTGCATTCGGCTGACCCGGCGCGCCACGACCTGTTCGTGAGCCATACCCGATTCTTCTTGAGCTCGACGCTCGCCTTGGTATGCGCTCGCATTGCACGTCGTCCGCTGTTGCACGTCGAGCACGGTTCGGACTTCGTGCAGCTCAGCGGGCGCGCCCAGCGCGCCGCGGCCCGGATCTACGACCTCGTGCTGGGGCGGCTGCTGCTCCGCCGTGCGGACGGCGTGATCGCGATCTCCAGGGCCGCCGCGGCCTTCGTCGAGCGCCTTGCCAATCGTGACGCGCAGGTCGTCTATCGCGGGATGTGGACCGAGCGACTCGCTCTGGCTGCCCTCGACCAGCATGTCCTGGAATGGGCCGACGGACGGGTGGTCATCACGTTCGCAGGCAGGTTGATCGACGGAAAGGGCGTGCCCGATCTGCTCAATGCGTTCGCTCGACTCGACGGCGCCGGCGCCGTGCTGTGCATCGTCGGAGACGGCCCGCGTCGTCAGGACATCGAGTCCCTGGCGGAAAGCCTTGGCGTCGCCGACCGAGTGCTGATGCTTGGCTATCTGAGCGAGGATCGAGCCTGGAGCGTGCTCCGCAGCTCCGACATCGTCGCCAACCCCAGCTACACCGAGGGCCTGCCGACATCGGTGCTCGAGGCGGCCCTGCTCGGCAAGGCGGTCCTCGCCAGCGATGTGGGAGGCACGCGGGAGATCGTGACCGACGGCGAGGGGGGGTTGCTGTTTGTGCCACGCGATCTCGATGCCCTACATGCGGCTCTCGCGCGCCTGGTTGGCGACGGCGACTTGCGCGCGCACCTGGGCGCCACGGCGCGCAGCGAGGCGGAGGGACGCTTTGACTGGAGCATCAGCGCCTCGCATTTCGCCGCGATCGCCCGTGGGCTGACGGCGGGGTCCTCTGCATGAGTCCGCTCAGCCGGCTCGTGCGATAGGGGTGTTGAGCACATCCGCAAAGGTCGACTCGTAACGGCGCACGACATCCTCCCAGCGGTGATCGGCTTGCCACGCCGCGTGGCCCTCGGGCCCCAGCTCGGGCCGCGCGCCGTCCAAGATCTGCCGACTTGCGTCCAGTAGCTCGCTTCGGGTGTGCGCGACGATACCGCCCGCGAGCTCGGAGACGTTGCCGACGTCAAAGCTGACCCACGGCGTGCCTGCGGCCATGGCCTCGAGGATCACAAGTGGCGCGCACTCCACCCGGGAGGTGAACAGAAACAGCTCGGCAGCCGCCAGCGCCCGTATTACCGCCTCAGGGGAGGACCCGTCGATGAGCCTAATGCGTCCGCGCCGGTCGCGCAGGCGGCAGGCCAGCTGGCAGCCGCGCAGTGCGTCCGGCCCGTGACGCTCGGGAGCCACGATCGCTGCCGTGAGCTCGCGCTCGCGTCCCAGCTCGCCGACGGCGCGCGCAAAGGATGCATGGCCCTTGCTGAGCACGTGGCTGCCAACCGTCACGACGAGCCGCTCGCCGTCGCTTTCGCCGGCTGGCGCGTCGCGCGGCGCCGGCGGGTCGGCGCCGTTTGGCACGATCACGATTCGTTGAGCGCCCGCGGCGGTCGCGAACCGCCAGTCCTGGTAGACCGCGGAATGCAGGATCAACGCGTCGTAGGCTCGAAGCCGCGCCGGCATGGCCTCGAAGTAGCGGCGATAGCGGCGCTTGTGCAGGCCGGAGAAACCGCAGGGCGCCAGGACCATGCGCGGACGCCGCTCACGCTCGAGCAGCGCAAAGCAGCAATCGGTCGCCCAGGTCTGGGCGGCGTAGTTGAACACCAGGTCGGGCGCGACGCTTGCGATCGTGTCGAGGACGGCCGACGTTTCACCGCCGATGCCGCGCGCCTCGTTTCCGCTCACCGGCACGCGATGGATGTGCACGTCGTTGAGCTGGACATCCTCGCGTGGCCCGCCGGTGAGCACGTGTGTCTCGTGACCAAGCGCTGCAAGCCCCTCGGCGACGCGCTGCACGACCCGCTCGGCGCCGCCGATCGCAGGCGCATATCTCTCGACGGTTGCGAGGACCCTCAAGGAGGTCTGTCAGCTCGTCGGGGTCAGCTGCTGGCGCTCGCGGGCGTCCTCGAGCGCGGCGTCCCTCAGCGCGTCGCCCTGCGTCAGCGTCAAAAGGTGTTCGTTCTGCTCCTGCACCTGTCGCTGCAGGATCCCCAAGCGCTGTGCGAGCACCTTGTTCTGGTCGGAGAGATGCGAGACGGCCAGCGAGAAATGAACGAGCAGAACGAGCACAACGCCGAAGGCGACGGCGAACAGGGCCGAGGGCGGATAGGACACGCCGAGCGCCGACGCGAGCGAGTTCAGCAGCCCGCTCCACACAGACAGCACGAGCAGCAGTAGCGTCGAGAAGAGCCACAGCAGCGCGTAGCGCTCCATCAGGCGCTTGCGGCGCACCAGCTCGAGGATCAGCAGCAGCAGGCCTCCGCTGATGACGATCGCGATGATCCTTTGCGTGCCCATGGCGCTCAGATCGCGTGCTCTGCGTTGACGGGAGTGTCACCCTGCTCGACGACGGGGCTCGAGCGAAACAGCCCGACGAACACGGCGAGCAGCACCTTGATCATGTAGTAGACCGGCTGTGTCGAGGAGATCGCCGAGACGCCGCTCGTGCGAGGACGCATGGCGACGGGAATCTCGCAACTGTTGAGTCTGTGCGCGTGCATCATCAGGATCGCCTCGACCTCGGGGTAGTCGTGCGGATAATCGCGTGCGAACAGCTCGATGCCCACGCGACCGGTCATGCGCAGTCCTGAAGTGGGATCGGTGACACGCCGTCCGGTGATGAGCGAGACGAGGCCCGCGAAGATCCTGATCCCGACGCGACGCGCCGGCGATGAGCGATGGCCGTCGCCATCGCTCAAGAAGCGCGAGCCCGTAACCATGTTCAACGCGCTGTCGGCCTGCAGGCAGGTCAATAGCTCGCCGATGTAGCGCGGGTCGTGCTGGCCGTCTCCATCGATCTGAACGGCGACCTCATAGCCATGTTCCTGTGCGTAGAGGTAGCCGGTCTGCACGGCGCCGCCGATGCCGAGGTTGAACGGCAGTCGCACGACCATGGCGCCCGCGGCTTCCGCTCGACCCGCGGTCGCGTCGGTTGAGCCGTCGTCGATCACGATGACGTCGAAATCGGGTGCGAAGCGGTGGATCTCCGCCACCGTGTCCGCGATGGCCTCTGCCTCGTTGTGGGCCGGAACGATTGCCAGATAACGGTTCATGCGATCAGGATCGCCAGGGTGCGGTCGCGGCATATACCCGCCAAAACGACTGCCGGCGGCGACAGTTGCGGCGCGTCGGTCGTGCATCGACTGCAAACGGTAGCGGGTCGACTGGCGTGGAAAACGCCGCTCGCGCCCGGCGCGCGGCTCACGCCGAGCGCCTCGCCCGAAACGGCAGCAGTGCGTAGAGCTCGCTGGGAACGGCTTTGAACAGCACGATCAGACCGGCGTACACGACGAGCGCAGCCGTCAGTTGCGCCACGGAGGGCAGCCCCAGCAGCATCACCGCAAACGCCGGCGCGGCGGCCGCCGCGATGCGCAGCGTCACCCGTCCGTCCAAGCGGATCGACTCTGCCCCTCGCGTCAGAGCCACCAGGTAGGTGATGCAAAGGATCCACTCGCCACAGACGGTCGCAACGGCCGCGCCCGTGGCGCCATGGCTCTTCGCCAGCACGAGCGTGAGCCCCGCGGTGATGCTGAGGGCGATGAGATTGGCGATCGCCAGAGCGCGATGGCGATGAAGCGAGATCAGGGCCATGCCAAGCGCCGGGAGGATGAACGAAGCGAGCAGCGCGGCGCCCTCGATGCGAAGAGGCGCGGCTGCGTCGGCGAAGTGCGGACCGGCGATCAGTTCGATGATCGGCTCAGCGCCGGTGACAGCCCCCAGCGCGGCGGCCACGCCAAGGATCGCCACGACCTCGAACATGCTCTGGACCGCATAGCGCAGTCGCTCACGGTCGTCGCGCGCGGCGCGTGCGAGCACTGGAAAGGCAGCGCTTACGACCAGCCCCGCGATGCTTGCGGCGACCACGAACACCCTGAAGGATGCGGCAAACAGACCGTTCTGCACCCCGCTCGCGGTCAGCGAGGTGAGGATCTGCGTCGTAAAGACGTACATCGCCCCGACGCCAGTCGCCAGCGAGAACGTCAACGTGTCGCGCAGCAGCGTGGCCCACATCATCGGTCTGATTGCCGGCCTGACCGGCATATGCCGCCGCGTGAGCACGGCTGTGGCGGCGAGCATCACGAGCCCGGCCGGGATCGTCGCGGCCAGCAGGGGCAGGATGCCGGCGCCGAGCAATGCCAGCAGCACGAGCAGGGCGACCCAGATGGCCTGGCGCAGCAGTTCGAGGGCCGTCGTCTGCCCCAGGCGCAGCATCGCGAAAAGCGGGACGGCCACGGTCGATTGCACAGAGACGAGCCCGAGGCCGATGCCCGCCAAGGCTGTCCCGAGGACGCGCGCGCCGTCGTACCCCGCAGCCACGGCGAAGGCGCTGGCGAGCACGATCGAGACGCTCGTGATGAGGACGCGCAAGCCGAGCACATCGCGCATCAGATGCTCTCGGTCCAGGCCCTCTCGCACGGCGTATTCACGCGTCGCCAGACTCGTCATGCCGAGGTCGGTCAGGGCGCCGGTCACGGTCACGACCGAGATGATCGTCGTGTACTGCCCGAAACGAGTCACGCCGAGGTGGCGCGTCAGCACAATCGCCGAGCCGACTGCGAAGACGGTGCCGGCGGCATAGCCCAGGACACGCAGCACCGCCCCTTTGATGACCAGCCCGCCGGCCTCGGCGGTGTCCAGCACGTCGACCACTGGCCTGGGCGACCGGACTGGCGGATCGTCGCTCAGCCGCTCCACGCTTGTAAACCTAGATGATCAAGAGGCCGAGCCCAGGAGCCGTACAGTGTGCGATCGGTGAACGTCCTCTATGTCGCCATGCGCCACGAATACGGCGATCCGCGTCGCGGACTGTCCTTCGAGGAGACCAACTTTCGCAGTTCGCTGGAAGGCATGGGACACGCGGTGACCCCGTATGACTTCATGGAAGAGGCCGCCCGTAATGGCGTTGCGCGGATGCGTGAGGATCTCGTCTCCCTGGCAGCCGAGACTCAGCCTGAGCTCGCGTTCTTCTTCCTGTTCACCGACCAGCTCGACACCGCGACGATCGAAGCGGTCGGCAGCGCTGGCCGCTGCCAGACGGTCAACTGGTTCGCCGACGACCATTGGCGCTTCGAGGACTTCAGTCGGCACCTCGCACCCGCCTTCGATCTCGCTGTCACGACCGACCCCGACTCGCTGCACAAGTACGCCTCGCTGGCCAACACCCGCGTACATCTCTCGCAGTGGGCTTGCAACCGCTACGCATACGGAAAGGTCACAAGCGAGCTCAAGCACGACGTCACGTTCGTCGGTCAGCCCCATGGCGACCGCAGGCAGACGGTCGCGACCCTGCAATCGGCCGGACTGCCCGTCGAGTGCTGGGGCTTCGGCTGGCCTGCGGGACCGATCGAGCACAGCCAGATGGTCGACACCTTCGCTTCCAGTCGCATCAACCTGAACCTCTCCAACTCCTCGCAGGCGCCAGGGCTGAAGGCGCGGATAAGGCGGATGCTGGGCTTTCGTCCGCCCCCGCCCAGGCCCCCGCAGATCAAGGGCCGCAATTTCGAGGTTCCGGGATGCGGCGGCTTTCTGCTTACCGAGCGCGTGCCTCACTTGGAGGATTACTTCGAGCTCGGTCGCGAGGTCGGCGTCTTCGCTCGCTCGGAGGATCTGGTCGAGCAGATTCGCTACTGGCTCGAGCATGACGACGAGCGCCAGGCCGTCGCGGACGCGGGCTATCGACGTGTGCTGGCGGAGCACACCTACGACCACAGGTTCGCCGCGATCTTCGCGGCGCTCGGTCTGTAGGGCGCTCGATCGCGCGCGGCGCGGCGACCCGAGCAGGCTAGGCCTGCGACCGGCTGTGGCGCGCGTAATCGCGCGCGGCGCCGAGCAGGCCAGCGGTCGCCAGATACGCCGCGCCGACTGTCTTGCGGGCCGCGACACGTGCCGTGTGAGCATCGAACGGCAGTCGCAGGGCTCGCTTCCAGGCCAGCGCAGCGATGGCCAGCTCGCCACGGACGCGCGCGCGGCTGAGCCTGTCCGCCGCTGTGTCCTCGTAACGAACCAACGGCTCTCCAAGGATCGCAATGCGCGCGCCGCGGTCGGCAAGGTCGAGCCATGCCGCGTAGTCCTCGACGCCGCCCAGCCAGCGCTGCTCGGGGAAGTGGACGAGCGAACGGCGCACAAGAGACGAGGAGGTGATAATCGGGTTGGCGCGCAGGAGCTGGTCGCGGCGGGGTTCGAAGAGCGCGGCGGCGTCTGGAAAGTAGACGCCACCGCTGCTGCGCAGTGCGTTCGTCGCAATCACGTCTGCGCCGCTGGCCCGAATGAGCTCGCGCTGGAGCGTGAGCTTCTGCGGAAGCCACTCGTCATCGTCGTCGAGGAAGGCGATCCACTCACCGCGCGCGTGCGCCACCCCGAGGTTGCGCGGCGCTGCGGGCGTTCCCGTATTGGTGGCGATGCGCAGGTAGCGCACGAGGCTCTCCCGCCGCTCCCAATCGCGAAAGCGCGCCTGGGTTCCGTCGCGCGACCCGTTGTCGCAGACGAGCACCTCAAGCGGCCGATCGAGCTGATTCAGCGCGGACAGCAGCGCCCGCTCGCACGCTTCGGGACGTTCGAACGTTGGGATGACTACGCTGATCGACTCGGGGTCGGCGCTGATCAAGGTGGCTGAGTTTAGGCGCGTGCGACGCATCCCACGTCCTCTTCGTCGCTGTCCTTAACATGCCGGCCTAATGTCCTATGGGCGGCGGTCTCGATCGTGAGAGAACAGGAGTGGAGAGCCGCACAGCGCGAGATGCGCCGGACCCTCCGCTTCGGGGACACGCAGCCCGAGTCGCCGGCGGCGCAGCCGCTCGCGTCGGTCATCGTCGTGGCGTGGAACGCGGCGGCGGTCTTGGGACGCTGCCTGGAGCACCTGTTGACCCAGGACTACCCAAACCGCGAGATCATCGTCGTCGACGACGGCTCGACAGACGACACGGCGGATATTGCGCGGCGAGCGTCCACGCGCGGGGACGTCACGCTCCTGCGCCGCAGGCGCAACCGCGGCTGCCCGAGCGCCCGCAACCTCGGGCTGCGCCACGCCGAAGGCGAGATCGTGGCGTTCGTCGACGCCGACGGATTCGCTGCTGCGGATTGGTTGAGCGCGATCGTGGCGGCGTTCGAGGAGGACCCGCGGATAGGCGGCGTCGCCTCGACGGTCTTCTTCGACGACAACCCGATGATCGTCAACGGCGCGGGAGGGATCGTCAACCGCCAGGGTTGGGCGGCGGACCTGTCGATGAACGAGTCTTACGAGGACGTGCGCCTCGCAGCGCAGGCGCTTTACCCGATGGGCTGTGGCATGGCGCTGCGGCGTGAGGCGCTGCAGCGGGTCGGTCCGTTCGACGATCGGATGCTCAACTACTACGACGACGTCGACTACGGCACGCGGCTGTGGCGTGCGGGCTACCGGGTGGCCGTCGCCCCGGATGCGTGGATCGACCACGGCTTTGGCGCCGCGCGCGGCGACTCCGCGCGCAAGCGCCTGCTGTGCGAGCGCCACCGCATGCGCATCGTGCTCAAGCATGCGCCGGCGCGGCTGCTGGCGACTTGGGCGGCGTGGGAGGCGCGTGGCCTGCGGACGGCGACCAGGCCGGTGCGCGTGCAGAAGCTCCGCTCGATCGCCTGGAACCTTCGCCATCTGCCGAGCACGCTTGCCGGCCGCTGGCGACTGCGCAACGCACCGGCCGTTCCCGACGAGCTGCTCGACTCGTCTTGGGGGGACGGCTTTCCGGTGGGCATGCCGCTGCGGCTCACGCCGGCTCCCCAGCGCGCCGGCCCAAGCATCGACATGTCCGAGCCGGAGGCGCTGGATCAGCTGCTGCACGGATGGTTTCCCGCCGAGCGCGTGGGCGAGCGCAGCTATCGCTGGGCGGCGACCAGCGCCGCGGCGCTGGTGCACCTGGATGCGCCCGCACGGCGCCTGCGACTCGACTACGCCCACGTGCCGGTCGACATCGGAGGAGTCGACGTGTCCATCCGACGGGTCGGCTCCTCCGAGCCGCTGGAGGTCGCGTGGCAGGCTCGGCTGGCCTGGCAGTACCTCGCGCGCTCGGTCGAGAACCATCCGCTCGCCCTTGCGCCAGGCGACTACGAAGTGCGCTTCGCGAGCGCTCGTGGATGGTCCGATCCGCCGCATGAGACGCGTTCACTGGCATTGGCGCTGTCCAGCCTCGCCTTCGTGGACTCCTTCACGCTTGCCGCCGGCGGGCTGAACATGGCCGATGCGGAGGTCGAGGAGCAGTTGGTCAAGGGCTGGTTCGAAGCCGAAGATGGTCCGATGGGCCGCTATCGCTGGACGACGGGACACGCGGCGGCGGTCGTGCGCGTGGCCGAGTCCGCGCGCTCGGTGCACCTGAGCTATCGCCTGGCGCCTGCTTCGATCGGCAGCCTGCGCGTAGGGCTGACACCGTTGGACGGGCCGGGCGAGACATGGTCGACGCGCCTGCCATGGCGCGACGCCGAGTGGCGCGAGGAGGCGCTCGCGGCCGATCTTGCGCCAGGCGACTACCTGCTGTCGTTGGACACGGAGACCGCGTGGTCAAATCCCGAAGGGCTCGATCCCATGCTCGGGCCTGAGAACCGCACGCTCGGCGCCGCGCTCTCGTCGCTGTCGTTTGCCGCCGCCGCGCTTCGCTAGCTTCCCTGCGTGGCGCCAACAGCCTGCTTCGTCTCGGCCAGCCGCCAGAACGTGTTCTTCGCGGAGCTGCTCGACGCGCTCGCCGATGAGCTGACCGGCCAGGGCCTGGCGGTCGAGCGAGCGGTCGATCACTTTCCCGCGCCGCGCGAAGGACTGGCGTACGTGTTCGTGCCGCATGAGCTGATGCCGCTGCTGATGGCCGACGCCCATCCCACTGAGCAGCAGCTCCGACGCAGCATTGCGATCTGCACCGAGCAGCCGGGAACGCACTGGTTCGAGGAAGCGGCGCAGGTGGCCGCGCGCGCCGCGGCTGCCATGGACATCAGTCGGGTGGGCGTGTCGGCGCTGCGCAAGCTCGGGGTAGAGGCCCGCTTGCTGCAACTCGGCTACACCAAACGCTGGGATCGTTGGCACGGCGACATGAGCGCAAGGCGCGCGATCGACGTCGCGCTGCTCGCAGGGGCGACCCCACGCCGGTTGACCGCGGTCGCGCGCTGCGCGGGTCAGCTCGCAGGACGGCGTACGGAGCTGCACCTGCCCGAAGCGCTCGTGCCGCACCGCGCCGACTCCGAGCAGTTCATCTCGGGGACGCGCAAGTGGGATCTGCTGGCCCAATCACGCCTGTTGCTGAACGTCCACCGCGACGAGCTCGGCTATTTCGAGTGGCAGCGCGCCATCGAGGCGATGGCCAACGGATGTGTGCTGCTCAGCGAGCATTCGCTCGACTTCGCGCCGCTCGTCGCGGGCGAGCACTTCATCAGCGCGTCCTATGAGAGCCTCGACGTCGCATTGGAAGCGTTGCTGGACGACGAGCCGCTTCTGGCGCGAATGCGCGCCTCGGCGTATGCGCTGCTGCGCGACGAGCATCCGCTGTCGTCCTCGATCGGCGTGCTTGCGGAGGCGATCGCCACGGTCGCGCGTCAGCCCGCCCCCGCCGCGAGCCGCGCCAACCCGGCCGTCCCGCGACCGAAGCCGCCACAGCTGCCGCCGCCGGCCTGGGAGCCGACGGGCACGAGCGAGGACATGCGGGCCATGCGCGAGGCGATGGGGCGGCTGCTGGTCGACCAGCGCGAGACGCGCGACTCGCTGGGCGACCTGGAGCTGGCGGCGCACGCAGGAGACGGGACAGATCAGATCGAGCGCACGGGCGAAGCGCGCGACTCGCAGGCGCGGGTCTCGGTCGTGCTGACCGTGGCCGATCAGGCGCCCTCGGTCGCCACGGCGATCGAGAGCGTTTCGGTCAGCGACTGCAGCGACTTCGAGCTGCTGGTCGTCGACGACGCGTCGAGCGACGGCTCGGGCAACCGCATTCGCGCTGCGCTGGCGCGCGCGCCGTGGGTCTCGGCGACGCTGGTCACGCGCGCGCGACGACGCGGGCCGGCCCAGGCTCGCAACCTCGCCTGCGAGCTGGCGCAGGGCGAGTTCGTGTTTGCGCTCGATGCACGTGACGCTCCTTATCCGCATGCGCTCGGAAGGCTCGTGCAGGCGCTCGACGAGACCCCGGACAGCGCATTCGCCTACGGGATCGTCGCGCAGCTGGCTATGGACGGGGCCGCAAGCCTGACGAGCTATCTCGGCTGGGACCCGACGATGCTGCGCTACGGCAACTTCCTCGATGCGATGGCGATGGTGCGGCGGTCGGCGCTGATGGAGGTGGGGGGCTACGCGACCGATCCGCTGCTGTCCGGCTGGGAGGACTTCGCGATGTGGTGCGCGTTCGCCGATCGCGGCTGGCGTGGCACGCGCGTTCCCGAGATCGTGGCCAGCCAGCGACTTGCCCTGCCGTCGCCGCAAGGAGCCGATGCGTGCGCGGCATGGAGCCTGCTGCTCGACCGCTTCGGATGCCTCTCGGCTAGCGCCGTCGCTTGAGTGCGCGCAGCGGGGCGGTGATGCGCCAACTGAGCGACGCCTTCATCGCGGTTGTCACGCGGTCGGCGCGATCCAGCCGCTGCTTCAGCTCCTCCAGCTGCGACGCCTGCTCGGCGAGCGACTGCGCCATCGCGTATGCCTGAACTTTGGACTCAGCGAGCATCTGCTCGACCTCGACCACCCGCGCTGCGCTGCGGCGGCTGCTCTCCGCGGCCGTCGCTGCCTCCCGGCGTGCTTTCGCGGCCTCGCGTGACGCCTCGGGGAGTGGAAGCGGCCTGGGCGCCGGATCGGCCACGTTCAGGCGCTGCGGTTCGCGGACGCGCTCGGCATCGGCCCAAGCCTAGCGCGGGGCGCAGCTGAGTCCACCGGGGCGAATCCCCCGTCCGCAGGCGTAGCCTGGCGGTATGGTAGGAAGCAGATCGTGCGCGTCCAACTGTTTTCGACAGGCGTGTTGACCGAGGTCGTGCGCGGATCGCCAGGGGGTGTGCGATGACTCTGGAGCGACGCGCCGGGGCGCCTCGGCTGATCGAGTGGACGGGTGAGCGCTGCGTGCCCTGGGCGCCTGACGTGCAGGTCGTCTACGAGCACATGCACCGCTACCTGTGGGCGGCGCAGGCGGTGGCCGGGAAGCGTGTGCTCGACCTCGGCAGCGGCGAGGGCTTCGGCGCGGCGATCCTGGCCGACGACGCGAGCGAGGTCGTGGGCGTGGACATCGACGAGCGCACCGTCGAGCACGCGCGGCTGAACTGGTCGAGCCCGTCGATCTCCTTCGAGGTCGCAAGCGCACTCGACCTCTCGGCGTTCGAGCCCGGCTCTTTCGACGCCGTGGTCGCCTTCGAGATCATCGAGCACCTGTCAGACCAGAGCCGGATGCTCGCGGAGATCGCGCGTGTTCTGACAGACGATGGGCTGCTGATCATCTCCACGCCCGACCGGCGGATCTACAGCGAAGCGTCCGGAAAGGAAAACCCCTTCCACGAGCACGAGCTGACACACGAGGAGTTCTCCTCGCTGTTGAGGTCCAAGTTCGCCGACACGGCCGTCTGGGGGCAGCGAACGATTACCGGCTCGCACCTCGGTGCGCTCGATCGCGAGCCGACTGCAGCGCCGGTGCTGCAGTCGGATTTCTTCATCGAGCGCGCCGGCGAGGAATGGAGGCTCGCCGGCGAGCCGGCCGCGCTGTACCTCGTGGCTATGGCGTCGAACGCGGCGCTGCCGGACGTGCCGGCGTCCTCGACGCTGGGCGACTGTGGCCTGGAGCTGATGCGGGCCCGCGAACGCGAGGCCGGCGATGCGGCGAACGCGCTTGTGGCACAACGAGAGGAGGCGCTGGCTCGGGCCGGCGAGGCGTGGGGTGAGCTCGAGCGCCGCGAAGCGGAGATGGCCGAGGATGCGTTGGCGCGCGACACGCGCTTGAAACAGCGCGAGAGCGAGCTGATCCAGCGCGACGAGCAGATCGGCTATCAGCAGGACGAGCTTCTGCAGACGCGCGCTCGCATCGGCGAGATGGAGGAGGGTCTGCTCGATCTCCACGCCCAGCTCGACAGTGCGCAGCGCTTCGCCAAGCAGGTTGAGGCGTCCGTGACGTGGCAGGTGTTTCAGAAACTCCGCGGGCGGCTCTTTCATACGGTCGGAGAAAGCTCGCTCGCCGTGCGTGCGCTTCGCCTGACGCTTCGCTTCGCCGGTCGCCTGATGCGCAAGCGGAGCGCGGCGGTCGGCACCGAGGGCGGCGGTGAGCCGTCTTCACGCCCGACCGGCGAGCCGATCCGCCTCCCCGAGTTCATCGATCCGCAGGTCTCGTTGATCATCCCGCTCTACTCGGGCGCCGGCTTGACCCGCCGCTGCCTGGAGACGATCCGCGATCACACGCATGAGGTGGCCTTCGAGGTCGTCCTGATCGACGACACCGCAGACCCCGAGACCAAAGGGCTGTTGGGGCTGGTCCGCGGTGCCCAGATTCTGCGCAACGAGCGCAACGAGGGATACCTGCGCAGCGTCAACCGGGGAGCTGCAGCCGCGCAGGGCGAGTGGCTGGTCCTGTGCAACAACGACATCGAAGCGACGCCGGGATGGCTGGAGAACCTGCTGCTGGCCACGGCCGCCAAAGACCGGGTTGGCGTCGTGGCTCCGAAGTTCATCGCTCCGGACGGGCTCTTGAGCGAGGCCGGTGGCATCCTCTGGAGCGACGGCACCGGCGTCAACTACGGCCGCGGCGACGAGCCGTCGCGCCCGAAGTACGAATACACGCGCGAGGTCGACTACGGCTCCGCCGCAGCCCTGCTCGTCCGGCGAGAGCTGTGGCAGGAGGTCGGCGGCTACGACGAGCGCTACCTGCCGATGTACTACGAGGACACTGATCTGTGCTTCCAGGCACGCCAGCGCGGCTGGCGCGTCCTGTATGAGCCGAGCGCGGTCGTCGTGCACGCCGAGGGATCGACTGCGGGCACGGACCCCAGCGCCGGCCACAAGCGCCATCAGGAGGCCAACCGCGTCAAGTTCGTGGCCAAGTGGCGCGAGCTGCTGCAAGCCGAGCACCTGCCCCCGGGTGAGGATCGACGCGTCGAGGAGGCCGCGCGGCGCCACCGCGGCCCCCAGGTCCTCGTCGTCGACTTCCGCACGCCGATGTGGGACCGTGACTCGGGCTCGGTGCGGATGCTCGAGATCATCCGCTCGCTGCAGCGGCTCGGCTATGCCGTGACGTTCGCGCCCGACAACGGCGCCCGGCTCGAACCGTACACGCGCAAGCTGCAGCGGATGGGCATCGAGGTGATCTACAGCGCGATCGACGTGGCGCCGGTGCTGGAGGAGATCGGCCCGAGCCTGACGGCCGCGATCCTCTCGCGCCCGCATCCGGCGAGCCGCTGGCTGGACTCGGTGAGAGAGTTCGCTCCGGCTGCCGTCGTCGCCTACGACACGGTCGACCTGCATTGGGTGCGCGAGTCGCGCCGTTTTGCGCTTGGGCAGGCCGCGAAGCATGTCGCGGACGGCAAGGTCGCCGCGCAAGGGCCCAAGGCGACGGCGCTGTTCGAGCTCGAGCTGGCGATGGTGAGGGCAAGCGACCTGACGATCTCGGTCACCGCGGAGGAGCGCGCGCAGATTCTCAGTGACGTGCCCGATGCGCGCGTAGTAGTGATCCCGAACATCCACGAGGTCGCCGAGAGTGTGTCGCCTGCGACAGGTCGCAGGGACATCCTGTTCGTCGGCGGCTTCGAGCATCCGCCGAACGCTGATGCTGTGACGTATCTGGTGCGTGAGGTGATGCCGCATGTCTGGCAGCGACGGGCCGACGTGTCGGTGGCGATCGTTGGCGGCAGTGCGCCGCGGGAGGTCGAGGAGCTCGCTTCCTCGCGCGTGGATGTCCGCGGCTGGGTGGAGGATCTGGAGCCCGTGATGCGCTCGACGCGCACGCTGGTCGCACCCGTCCGCTTCGGCGCCGGCGTCAAGGGAAAAATCACGCAGGCGCTCGCAGCGGGCATCCCGATCGTTACGACGTCCATGGGCGCCGAAGGACTTGATGGCGAGGACGGCGAGAACATGCTGATCGCCGACGACGCAGAGGCGCTGGCCGAGCGGATCATTCGAGTGCTCGAGGACGATGCCCTTTGGGCATCACTGTCGGAGGGCGGCCGTGAGCTGGTGGCGAGCAAATGCTCGCCGGCGGTGCTCGACGAACGGCTGCGCGAGGTCCTCGCGGGCGCTCACCGTGGGCTGGCCGTCGAGCGCGCGAAGGACCGCTCGGCGGCCGGGCAGTTGGCGTGATGAGTCGCCGCTCGGCGGCTAAGCCAGCGGCGGGGCGGACGCGCTCTGCAGCAGCATGAACATCCGCTCGTCGTTCTCGGGCGTGGCGGGGTCGGATTCCGCCGTGTTGCCGACGTTGGCTCGCTCCAGGATCGTCCAGCCGGCGCGTTCCACCAGCCGTTCGACGCCCGCCGGCGAGAAGATCCAGTAGTTGGTCGGATCGTTGTTCGTCTCGCGCGGCGCCACCAGGTATGCGACCGGCAGGTCGGCGATCGGTGTGCGCTGCGGCCCGGCGAAGCGCGCGACCCTTGTGCTGAGCAGGCAATGATCCGCGCGCGAGGCCATCTCTCGCATAGTGTAGTAGGGGTTTTGCAGGTGGTAGAGGATGCCCAGCAGGAATGCCAGCCCGTATCGCTGGCGCGGAAGCTCGAACTGCCGGTCAAGGTCGATGTCGTGAACATTGACGTTAGAGGACAGATGGTCGCGCAGCGCTCTTGCACCGCGCAGACCGTTCATGTTCGTGGCGGCCGTGTCGACGATGTCCACCTCCCAGCCGCCGATGTCCTCAAGGACGAACGCCAGATCGCCGTCCGCGGCACCGATGTCGGCAACCGGGAGTCCCTGTGCGAGACGCCCAAGGTCGCGATTCTCACCTTTGAGCATCGCGTCGACGTGCACCAAATTACCCAGGATGTTGTACGGGTACCAGGGGAAGTCGTTGGCGATCTGGGCACGTGCATCGCTCAGCCGCGAGGTCTGCGCACCGAGGTCGCTCATCAACTGATCGATCTGCATCGCGCGGCATGATAATCGAATCGTTTCTGGCGCCGAGCGACGTTACCGAGTGACACTACTTTTGAACATGTGCGGATGACAGCGTCGTCCATCTTCAATTCACGGCGCTCGGAAGCCCTCTCGAATTCAATCGGCGACGGCGCCGACGGAGCGCTGCGGCGAAACCGGACTCTAAGCCCGGTACTGTCTGCGGGTTTGTCGCTGTTGCTGCTGGCGGTGCTCACACTGATCGTTTTTCGAGAGCAGCTCTTCGATCACTGGACGTTTCCATGGGACTTCCTCGGTGCGTATACGACAACGCCAGCGTTCGTCGTCGCATCGGTTGAGGGCGGACATCTGCTGTCGTGGTCGTCGCACGTAGCCAGTGGCTTTCCTGTTGGTGTGGACCCGCAGGCGGGACTGTACTTTCCCGGCTGGTGGCTGCTCGGTGGCCTGGGGATCCCTGCGACGCTGCGCGTGCTCACGGTCGTGCAGGTCGCTCATGTCTTGCTCGGTGGCGCTGGGATGCTGTTGCTCGCGCGGGCACGGCGGCTTACGTGGTCGTGGGCAACCCTGGCGGCCGTTGCGTATCTGCTGTTCGGTGGTTTCTACGGCGAGGCCGAGCACGCAGACATAATTCGCGGCTTCGCCTACCTGCCGTGGCTGCTATGGGCGCTGACGCCGCCTGACGAGGAAGTGGGTCGCTGGACACGCCTTGTCGCCCTGCCGGCGATCGCCTGGCTGATCGCGACGGGCGGCTATCCGGCGCAGGTGGTCTCGTTCGGGCTCGCGGGCTTTGTGTACCTCGTAGTCGCCCTGTGGCCGGGCGGACGGGCGATGTTTCGTCGATACCGCGTGGCGCTGCTGCTCGCGATCGTCGCCTGCGCCGGAATCTGCCTGGCGGTGCTGCTGCCATACCTGCATGCAGAACAGGGCAACGAGCTGCATCGCGTGCTCGAGCCGACCGCGGCGGCGCGAGCCGGCGAGTCTTTGGCCCCGCGCGACCTGCTCGGGCTGTACCTGAACAACTTCGCTTGGGTCTACGACGGAACCGTGACGGCATGGGCGGTGGGGATTCCGATGCTGATCGGGCTGGCCTGCGTGCGCGTAGACACGCTGCGCCGGCAGGCCCCGCTCGTGGCGTGCGGTGTGCTCGCGCTGGCACTCGCGACGACGCCGAAGATCGGCTTCGTCGGCAACGCGATGGCCTCACTGCGCCCGTTGTTCCCGAGCCGTTTCCCCGCCGCCGACTACAAGGCGGTTGTTGCAATTGCGCTCGTCGTGCTTGCCACCGACGGATGGCGGCAGCTCGCAGTCTCGCGCCGCCGTGGGCCGATTTTTCGTGCGGCCGTGCTGGCAGTCATGCTGGTGCTCGGCGCATCGCTGGCTTCGACGAAGTACGCGCCGGCGTCGCGCGAGATGTGGCTGGTTGTGGTGGTGATCGTCGCCACCTTGGCGCTCGTCGCGGTGCGCCTGCGGCCGCTCGCGCTCGCGCTCGCGCTCGTCGCGCTCGTCGCCATCGACGGCTATCGCGAGATACACGACTATCGCCAGCTCGGACACACTTCCTCCTGGGCGGTGCCGTCGTCTGAAGCGGCTCAGTACCTCGGCCGCGACGGTGAAGTCCGCAACCTGTCCGCGACGCTCAAACAGGCTCCGAGCGCGCGCCCTGCTCGCGTCGGACCGGTGGCGCCGCTGGCCAGCTCGCCCACGGGCAGCAACCCCGACGCGCTGGGATGGGTTTCGAGCAATTATTACCTCGTGGACTACGGCGGCACGATCGAGCAGTCCTTGTGGCGAGCGGAGCACGATCCAGCGTTGCTCTCGTTGCTGCTCGCGCCGTGGCGCGCTTACACGTTCGCGTGCGGTGTCAACGGATGCGAAGCGGTTGCAAGACGGCTGCCCGATCCCCGGCGGTGGCGCCCGAGCGGCGCGGTCACCACGCTGTCGTATGGCACAAACTCGACCACCTACAAGGTGAGCATAGGTCGGCCGGAGGTGATGGTGGAGAACGAGCTTGCGATCGACGGCTGGAAAGCAAATAGCGACAAGGTGAAAATAGTCAATAACAAATATCCTCTGCGGACGTGGCTGCTGTCGCCTGGCAGTTACACTTTCACGGCACACTACTCCGCGCCGGAGCGCGCTCCCCAGGAGGCGGTCGTCGGTGCGGCGATCCTTGCTTGGCTCGGGTGCGGGTTGCTGCTTTACCGCAAACGCACTGCACGTGTGAAATGAATGTCAGGCGGATCATTCACCCTTCGCCGAGTGACGAGGGAGTCATCCAGTTGATCCGCTACGGGATCATCGCCGGCTGCGGTTATTTGCTCGCCATCGCGCTCTACTCGGGCGAGTTGACAATCGGAATCGCTCCTTATGTCGCGCTGGGGATCGCCTTTGTGCTCAACGGGCTCTTCAATTTTGCGCTCGTGCGCGTGTGGGCCTTTCCGCGCAGCGGGCGCAGCATGCACAGCGACCTCTCGCGATTCTGCGTCGTGGCGGCGGCGAGCTTCGCCGTCAACTACGGGATCTTTGCTGTGTTGTACTCGGCGATCGACCTCGGCGCGGAGACCTCGCAGCGCATTGGCATCCTGATCGCCGCCCCGGTGACCTTCCTCGGCAATCGTCTCTGGTCGTTTCGCGCCCATCGAGGCGAGCACGATGCTCAGCTTGCGGGCGAGGAGCCTGCGGCCTCGGCGAGAAATGAGTCGTACTCGCGGATGTAGTCGCCCGCGTCGTAAGGATGGGAGGCGAGCACGAGCAGGACGGCATCGGAGTCGTAGCGGTATTGACTGGCCCACACCAGCGGCGGGACGTAGACACCGAGCGACGGATGGTCGAGCACGACCTCGGCGCGGTTTTCGCCATCGTCCACCGCTACCGTTATGCGGCCCGAGACGCAGACGAGGAACTGATGGCACTCGCGGTGAGCGTGCTCACCGCGCACCTCGCGGCTCGGCACGTCATGGACGAGAAACCAGCGTCGCGGCACGAATGGCACGGCGTCCCCGGGCGCTTCGCCCGCAGTCAGGCGTCCACGCAGATCGGAGAACTCGGCGAACCGCTGCAAATGCGCGTTGCGCACCGACAGCATCGTGCGCCCCGGGGGCGCCGCCGAAGCGCTTACGGGAATGACTGGCTCGGGGTCCTTGGGGCGCGAGGTCTGCACGTAGCCTTGGATACGCGCCGGGTTGCCGGCGACGATTGCGTGCGGCGGGACCGAGCGCGTGACCACGGCGCCCGCGCCGACCATCGCGCCGCGCCCGACCTCGACGCCTGGGAGGATCGTTGCATTGGCGCCGATGGAGGCCGACGCCCTGATGACTGTGTCCGTGAGGTCGACCCATTGCCTGCTGCGCGGGAAAGGATCATTCGTGAACGTCGCGTTAGGCCCGATGAATACGTCGTCTTCGACACGCAGGCCGTTCCAGAGCTGCACGCCGCACTTGACCGTCACACGATCGCCGACGACGACGTCATCCTCTACGAACACGCCGTCGCAGATGTTGCAGTCAGCGCCGATGTGCGCACCAGGGAGCACGTGGGCGAACGCCCAAACGCGCGTCCTTGCGCCGATGTGCTCGCTCTCGCACAGCGCACGCTCATGCACGAACACATCGTCAGGCATCGGCCTCGGCCTTCGGTATCTCGATCACATCGCGCACGATCGCGCCAGGTCGCCCCTTGGCAGTCTCGTATGCGCGCCAGACGTAGGAGCCGATGATGCCCAGGCCGACAAGGTTGAGGCTCGCGAAAAACAGCAGGATTAGGATCGTCGCCGCATAGCCGGGCACGCTGATCGTCCCTGTCAGGCGCGCCACGAGCACGATCGCGCCGACGAGCGCCGCAAGCGTCATACCGACTACACCGAGCACCCATAGAATGCGCACCGGCAGGTCGGTGAACGCGAACACGCTGTCGGACAGGTAGCGGAACTTGCGCCGCAGCGTCCAGCCGCTCTCGCCAGACCCCGCGCGCCGGTCGTAGGCCACCAGCTCGCGGCGGAAGCCGACCCAGAAGAGCTGCGCGACGAGGGACGTGTGCACGCTCTCCAGCGAGCAGACGACATCGCGCACGGCTGCCGTGCAGGCGAATACGTCGACGCCCGCCGGCGGCACGTCGCGCAGGATAAACCGCCGATATAGCCGCCAGTAGAGCCCTGAAGCGGCGTCGCCGCGGTCGTTGCGGCTGGCACGTTCACCCGCGACGACGTCCACATTTCCGGTCGCCAGCCGTCGCAGAAACTCGATGACCAGCTCAGGCGGCTCCTGCAGGTCGGCCGCCATGACTGCGATGTTGCTCCCGCGTGCCAGCCTCATGCCCGTGCGGATTGCCGCGAACGAGCCGAAGTTGCGTGACAGGTCTACGATTCGCGCGCGCAAGCGAGCGCCGGCGAGCGAGTGCAGCAGTTGCGCGTGCGAGTCGTCGGGGCTGCCGTCGACGACGAAGACCGTCTCCAGATCCTCGTCCAGCTCACCGGCGATGTGTTCGATCGTGTCGACGAGCGCGGTGATCGACGCCGCATTGCGGTAGACGGGAACGACAAGCGAGCTGAGCGCCTCGCTCATGTGCTGATCTTCGAGCAGGCATCGATAACCTGATCGAGCTCCTCGTCTGTGAGATAGGGGTGGATCGGAAGCGAAAGCTCGCGGGCGGCAATTTGGCGCGCCGCCGGCAGCGAGCCCAGCGCGCGGCCGTGACCCCGTGCGGCGGGCTGATCTGGGCAAACAAACGGATAGTGGCGTCCGCTGGCTACGCCGCTAGCAGCGAGCTGCGCGGCCACCTCCGCAGCGCTTGCGCCTGCGACCTCAACCGGAAACA
>Ga0105237_10000614_pt1 | contig 49677 bp, 50 predicted proteins | sample KBSC24metaG_FD_81520 | JGI IMG/M metagenome (GOLD analysis project Ga0105237, IMG submission 81520) | Corn rhizosphere microbial communities from Kellogg Biological Station, Michigan, USA - KBS C2-4 metaG | ecosystem: Host-associated > Plants > Roots > Rhizosphere > Soil | place: Michigan, USA...
AACTCAGACGGCACCGAAAGCCTGGTACCAAAGTCGGTCGATGGGGAGCTTGTGCTCGTTCACGCGATCAGCCGCAAGTTCATCCTCAGAAGGGGAGGCGATGTGCTTTGCGTTTTCAACGAAACCTACGATCCAGCAGGCATCAATCCCGATACCAATACCACGTCTCCTTCAGTGGAACGCGTTGTGAAATCGCAGGCACCAGCCGCGCAGCAATAGGGAGACGGGAATGTCTGATGAGATGGAGGAACCTATTCCCGGAGAACGTGCCGAGACCGCTGTCAGCGGGCGGGCCAATAGTAATCCGGTTCTGAAGCGCGGCGCCGTGGTCTTGGCGATGCTTGCTTTCATAGGATTTTCGCTCTGGTCGATGCGCGATCAGCAAAAGCCAGATGCCAGTCAACCCGAGCGTGTCGTCATCCGCCAGAATACGGACTTCGAGCCGGCCAAGGAGGAACCGAAGACTACAATCACTCTTCCGGAAGCGCAGTTGCCAACGCCTTTGGCGAGAGAGCAAGCCGTCGTGACAGAAGATCCGTTGTTGGAGTCTGCCCGTCGTGCGCCCGTGATGGCCTATAATGGGCAGCAGACTTCGCTGCCACAGCACGGCGATGGCGCCGTTTCCTCAGATACTAGCTCCAATTACCTTCCCCACCCGGGAATTTCCGCGGCGCTCAACGGACAGGGTGAAAACGTAGATCAGCGCTTCAATAGGATGTTAACACCGACACGCCTGGAAGGATCGCGCGCCGGCACGCTAGGCAACCGCAATTTCATCGTCGCCATGGGCACGTCTATACCTTGCGTGCTGGAGACGGCCCTTGCATCCGACCAGCCGGGGTTCGCCAGTTGCGTGATTAGTCGCGATGTGCTCTCCGACAACAGCCGGGTGGTGCTCATGGAAAAGGGAACACAGGTCGTTGGAGAATTTCGTGGTGGCTTGACCCGCGGCCAGAAGCGCTTGTTCGTGCTTTGGAACAGGGCAAAGACGCCGAAGGGCATCATCATCACGCTTGCGTCACCCGCAACCGATGCGCTCGGGCGAGCAGGTATGGACGGTTATGTCAACACGCATTGGTGGGAGCGGTTTGGAAGTGCCATACTGCTTTCGATCGTCGGCGATGCCACCACTTATGCTGGCACCCGGCTGCAGGACAGCGATGTCCAGGCGCAGAATACCACGTCAGCGGGCCAGCAGGCTGCGGCGATCGCCGTCGAACAATCGATCAATATCCCGCCGACGCTGACGAAGCATCAGGGCGAGCTTGTATCGATCTTTGTTGCCCGTGACCTTGATTTCTCCGGTGTCTATAGCCTGCACGTCATCGAGCCGCGCAACAAGGTTCTTGATCGGGCGGCATCGGAGGATTTCAGATCTCGATCGACGTTAGTGACGAAGTAGGACGAGGATGACCGAAGCTTCCGACGCAGGCGTCGTCCGTGAGCTGCTTTCGCCACTATCGCGCTTCCTAAAAGACGCATCACTTTATGAGATCGTCATCAACCGACCAGAAGAGGTGCTGACGGAGGGGCCAGAGGGATGGCAGTCTCACGAGCTCCCGGAGCTTGGCTTCGACAAGCTCATGCGTCTAGCGCGTGCCGTCGCGAGCTATTCGAACCAGGCGATCGACGAGTCCCGGCCGATCTTATCGGCTACCTTGCCGGATGAAGAGCGGATCCAGATCGTCGTACCACCGGCAACGACCAAAGGCACGGTCAGTATCACGATCAGAAAGCCGTCGGCGGTGACGCTGACATTGGACGATCTCGAAGGTGCTGGGTTGTTTTCTGAAGCCACCGCCGTGAGCACCGGCGTCGCATCGTGGGATAAGAAACTGATCGATCTTTATGAGGCGGCCAATTACGCGGCATTTCTGCACCAGGCTGTGCTCGCGCGCAAGAATATCATTATCTCGGGCGCGACCGGGTCGGGCAAGACCACCCTGTCAAAGGCATTGATCCGGCACATTCCGGAGCAAGAGCGGATTATCTCGATTGAAGATACGCCGGAACTGGTCATCTCGCAGCCCAATCACGTCCGGCTTTTCTATTCGAAAGGAGGGCAGGGGCTGGCGAAGATCGGCGTGAAGGATCTTCTCGAATCCTGCCTCAGGATGCGTCCTGATCGTATTCTTCTGCAGGAACTGCGCGACGGCGCGGCCTTCTACTATATACGCAACGTGAATTCGGGGCACCCTGGGTCGATCACAACTGTACACGCGGATTCCGCGCAGCTGGCGTTCGAACAATTGACGCTGCTGGTAAAGGAGTCCGAAGGGGGCCGTGATCTTACTCGCGATGATATTCGCGCGCTGCTAGGGGCCGCCATCGATGTCATCATACAGTGTAAGAGATCCGATGGCCGATTTCTCGTCACAGAGATATATTTTGAACCGTCTGTGAGATCGAAGTCAGCGAGATGACCGACGCGACAGGTCCTCGTTCTGGATCGCGACCCCACGTGCTGTCACGAGCATTGGCTTCCTCGCACCTGTTGGAAACCGTCGACGAGGGAGCGGAACCGCTTTAGTTTGTCGGAAGATCGGAGCTGTTGCGGGACGTGAGCCTCAACTTCTCCAGAAACGATTGGCTTTGACAGCCAGCTTCATCTCTTTACGCCGAAAATAAATCGCCCGACCGCAACGGATTGGGCTGTGACCTTGCACGATGATAATCTGCTCGTCCTTGCGCATGGACTGGGTGATTTCGTGCGGCATGATCAGCGGCCGGCGATGGAGGTTGACGTTTTCTGATTGGCGCGTTCCGCCATTCGCATTACCCCAACCGAGATTGCGTGAACGACTGCGCACCTCGACGGTCATTTCTCCACATTGAGCCGATACGCTTCGAGCTGTTTCCAGCGCCTTAATCGCCGCGTAGGAGGCGAATGCGCATCCGTCGATCCAGGACGTTGCGCCATCTTTCCCGAAATGACGCTCGAGCTGGCCGACCGATTGATACATCAGCATCAAGGTGATTCCGTATTTGCGGCCACGGTCGCGTGCCTCTTCGAGCGCGCGCATGTATCCCAGCAGATCAACCTCATCAAGCATGAACAGGGCCCGGCGCTGGAAGTCACCGTCGGCCTGGATCATGGCATTCAGTAGTGACCCGATAATAACCCGGCCAATCCCCGGATAGGAGCGCAGGATTGAGGCGGGGATGTTGAGAAATACATCCTTAGATCCTTTGGCGATGTCACGCGATTTGAAGGCATTGCCGCAGACGAGGCTTGCGTAATTGTCCAGCGAAAGCCACTGCGTGTCCTTGGAGGCGGTCGAATAGACGCCGGAAAAGGTCTGCTCGGTCATATTGGTAAACACGCCAAGGGTTTCGCGGATGAAGGCGGATCCAGAGTTTTCCTGGATGTCTCGTAGCATCGAAAGGACGGATGGCTCAGGCTCGGAGACGATAAGGCGCAAGCTACGCAGGGTGCGGCGGCCGGCATAATCGGGAGAGAACATGACGTGGGCGAGCAGACCTGTCAGAAGATTGTGGGCCTGGTTCTGGAAATAGGCGTTGGTGGAAGATTCGATGCGCAGACTGTCAGACAGCAGCATCTGAGCGATACCGACAATATCCTCCTCCTTGCGCTGCGACGTCTCAATGCCGTCAAGTACGTTGAAGCCCATCACCGGATTGGTCGGGTCGAGCACCATGACTTCGCGGCCAAGAGCCTGCATACGGTGGTCAAGCACCATCGGCGCAACCTCTGTCGACGGATCGAGGCAGATGAGCGGTCCCCGATAGCGTAGCGCGGTCGGTATGACGTTGCTCGTTGTCTTAAAGCCGCCTGAACCGGCAAAGAACAGCATGTGGGTTGAATCAAAATCCTGACGGTAGGTCAGAAGCGGCGCTTTCCCGCCCCGTCCCCAGGTCGGGAGTTTGTTTGGATCGAAGGAAAGATCGCGAACGAGTTCACGGTCGACGCGGTAGCGCTCTCCGACAACGATCTCTCCATCCGCGGGAAAGAGTTTCGCGGCCGCCGCCATGGGCAGCCAGTCGGCATCGCCGAAGACGCCACGCCTTGCTCGCTTGATCGGATCGGAAACGACGACCGATACTCGTGCCGAAGTGGCGACAAGGCCGAAGCCGACGATGATGCCCACCACAGCGAAGGCATCGAGGTAGGATAGCGCTCCATCCCATGTGATGATTTGCCGACCGATTAGCGGCACGAGGCGGGAATATTCGCGGGCGCAGTAGTATCCGGCGACAGTCAAAAAGCAGCCCAGGCCTGCGATCGCTATCGGCTTGCGGCGATGCTGCGGCAGGGCCAGAACGATCAGCAATCCCGTGGCTGGGCCAATGAGAAGTACGGGCACGGGTGCGGCACGAAGGAACCAGTAAGCGCCCTTTATAGGCATGCCGCCGGCCCACAATTGCCATTGCGACGAGACGATTGCAGCGGAGAGCGCCGTGGCGACAATCGGAACAAGGGCCAACAGCATGCTCGAATGCAGCCTGGTACCGAGCGCCATTATCCGATTTCCCTATTGGGCGTCGAGCTCAGTTGAGCTGCAAAAGCCTCAGTGCCGATCCGCGTCAGCCACTGCTGCTCGGTCGAGCTTACAAGGATGTTTGCCATCGGCAAGAAGTCGCCAGAGAGAACGGCGCGGTCTGCGTTCGCCAATCCAGCCCTGACGACGATTGCGCCGAGTCTGAACTTCGTGCTTTCGCCATGCGCGCTCCTAGCCATTTTGGGGAGTCTCGGCCACGGCTTCAGACGCAGGAGCTGGCGATCGAGGTGTTTGAGAGGATAGCTGGGTGAGGTTCTTGACCTCTGGCTGAAATCGTCGGGAGATATCGTCGAAGATCGCAACGAGTTCTTCATCCGAGATATCCAACTCGGCTAGGCCGGACTTTGTTGCAGCCCTGGCAAAGCGCTCCGCCGATTTTACTATTAGAAGTTTTTTGCGGTCTCTGAGTTTCTCGATCTGTGCGTCAATATCTGAAATAGCTGATTTTGCCGGCATTATAAGCATTCTCCGGTGTTGCGCGGGCACCAATGACATCGATTATACTATAATAAATAATATAGTTAAATGGCTATGTTGATTCAGCCTCAAAAATCCATAACCCGTCAGATAGGGCGATGCCCAAGCCGAAAGGCTGCTGACGTGGGTCTGGTGAACCGCGCGAAGACAATGTGACGATTGTTAACCGAGGGAGAAGTTAGGTGCGGAAATCTTCTGCAAACGGAACCAAGGGACAGACCGACTGGAATGCCATCAACTGGTGGCAGGTCAATCGGCGCGTTCGCAATCTGAGACAGCGTATCTTCCGGGCTTGCCGTGGGCAGCTTCTGGGGCTTCTTGGGAAGTGGCAATACTTCCCCAGGCCCTCTCGAGCGTGACGTTGAAGAAAAATCGCAACGCCGAAATGGCGATGTGGATCGAGCCGGGCATCAGCTTCTTCTCGTTGGCGAGATAGACCTGATAGGTCCGAATATCCTCGCGGCCGAGCAAGTCTGGCGACTTGCCGAAGTGTCGGGCGAACAGCGACACCTGTTGCAGATACGAGAGCTGGGTATTGAGCGAAAGATTGCGCACCTGCATGTCTTCGCTCATGCGCTGGCGAAGTGGGGTCATGATGAGCTCCTCTGTGCGATGGAATGGGCTGGAAAACAGCCGTCCCATCCTCTCGCAGTTGGGGCTCCTACTGAATATCTGACCTACTTGCCGCTCCGGCGTAGCGGAGCGGGTTAGTCCAATGCGGATAACTCAAAGTGGTGAAGGAAGACAAGCGTGCAATCTTCAGCCCCCCCCGCCCCGCCCATGCGCAGCGCGCCGCCGATTTCCCGCGTGGTCTGCAAAGCGTTGCCAAATCCAAGGAAGGAGCCGCCGCGTAAGCGGCGGTTCCCCTTGTTCTGGCGAGAAAAATCGCGCCACCAGAGGCGGGCGCTGGATATAAGAGGTTTGCATATTATCGGATATACTCAATTCTATTGAGTATATTGAGATGTTGACAAACTTGAAATGGTTTGAGAATCGTGTAATATACTCAGTATGGCTATGCAATCTGCATCACTGTTAAACCGACTTGAGAAAGATCTCCCCGAGGGGCTGGTCGTGGATGCCGCTTGGCTGGAAGAGCGCGGTATCGCCAGTAATTTGCGTGCTTACTACGTCAAGGCCGGCTGGCTGGAACAGCCGGTGCGCAGCGTCTATAAAAGGCCGCGTGGCAGGCTGAGCTGGCAGCAAGTTGTTATCTCTCTTCAGACCCTGCTCTTGCGAACACCGTTCTATGTCGGTGGGCGCACGGCATTGGAGCTACAGGGCTTTGCACATTATCTTTCGCATGAGACCAAGACTGTTCACCTCTACGGGCCGGGCAAGCCGCCCGCATGGCTGAACAAGCTGAACCTTCCCCAGCGCTTTGTCTATCACAACAGCGCGACCCTCTTCCGGAATGATCCCGTAACAAAGGAGCTCGGCAGTCTTGCCTGGGATATCGCGGACGGAACAGGCCGTGATCTCACCCGCTTTCAGGGCAGCAGCCTGACCTCGTTTGCCTGGGGGCAGTGGGATTGGCCTTTGACGCTTTCGCAGCCCGAGCGCGCCTATCTCGAAATGCTTGATGAATTGCCGCGCCATGAGAGTTTCCATCAAGCCGACATGATCATGCAGAGCGCAGCAAATTTCAGCCCGAGACGGCTGCAAAAACTGCTGGTGGATTGCGGCAGTGTGAAGGTCAAGCGCCTGTTCTTCTATTTCGCGGATCGGCATGGCCATGCATGGCTCAAGCGTCTGGATAAAACCGCCATCGATCTCGGCAAGGGCAAACGCATGCTTGTGCCCGGCGGCAAGCTCGATCCGGCCTACCTCATAACCGTGCCGGAGGACCTCAATGCCGTTTCGTGATCAGTATCAGGCCCAGGTCAGGCTCCTCATGCGCCTTATTTCCACCGTGGCGCGAGAAGCCTGTTTTGCGCTCAAGGGCGGAACGGCGATCAACCTCTTTGTGCGCAACCTGCCGCGCCTCTCCGTCGATATCGATCTGATGTATCTGCCAGTGAACGAAAGGCCGGAGGCTCTGGCGGACATCGACGCCGCCATGAAGCGCATCAAGGCGGCAGCTTTGGCGGAACTGCCCGGCGCGCGCGTTACCGAAAACGTCCATGATGGAGCGATCCTGCGCCTTCTTGTGATGGCCGAGGGAACACAGGTGAAGATCGAAGTCTCGCCCGTGTTGCGCGGTGTGGTTCACGAACCTTCCACGATTCCCGTCACCGAGGCCGTTGAAGAGGTCTTCGGCTTTGCCGAAACCAGCGTCCTATCCTTCGAAGACCTTTTCGCTGGCAAGCTGGTTGCCGCCCTCGACCGTCAGCACCCGCGCGACCTCTTTGACGTGCGCGGCCTGCTCACCAATGAAGGGCTGAGCGATGACCTGCGTGAAACCTTCATCGTGTATCTGCTCAGTCACAACCGCCCCATGGGCGAAGTGCTATCAGGCCGCGTCAAAGACCTTGCGAACGAATACCAGAACGGCTTCGAGGGCATGACCGAGGAGGTTGTTGCCATCGAAGAGTTGATAGAAACGCAGCATGAAATGATCGAGGTGCTAATCGGCGGCATGCCGGATCATCACCGTGAATTTCTGATCGGCTTTGAGCGCGGCGAACCGGACTGGCCCTTGCTCAAGATAGGTCATGTCGCAGAGCTTCCCGCCATCCGCTGGCGGCAGCGCAATCTCGACAAGCTCAAGCCCGAACAGCGTTCCGTTCTGGTCGAATTGCTGCGATCTTCCCTTGAACGGCGCGTATAGAAATACCCGCCCCGTCAGCTCTGAACACCGGAAAGCAGCGATATGGGGAGCGTCAACTGGGAAGGGGGAAGTACGGCAAGATAAAGCGAACCGGGGTTTCGCGCTCGCCTTGCTCGTAAGTGATTGCCTGCAATGTTTTCCAGCCGGAAAACATTGCAGACGCAGCTCGAACAGGCACGCAATGCAGGGCCTGACTTGGATTTACGCTGTACAGATAAGGCCGGCGAGCCGTTCAAACGGCTAGATGTAAGTGTCACTCGCTACACGCCACTGACCCATTATAAATTTGAAAACTGCTTAGTTTAGTGAAGCAACGCCGCCTGATGGCAACAGACTTTGGACCCAGAGTTGCCGCAGAACGCAATACCGGCGGAAACAATCTGATGGCGACCTGGACACAACACTCCCTGATTGGATCGGTTCACACGTCCGGATGTTCCGTTTCTTCGGCGGCGTTCCACGGCTGATTGGAAGTCAATGTTCCGCCAATTGGAACTTGCAAGGTCGCAATTTGGGGAGAAGGATACCTTCCGGCCGGCGGTTCGCTGCCGACGCACCCTCTGCAGCGGAGAGACCCGCAACGCCCCCTCAGAATTCGGCTGTAAGTGAGATTGCCGTGACGGTCTATGGCTCGAGTAGCGGCTTCTGGCACCTGCCGCAGAGACCACGATGTCCAAATACGATGGCAACGCTTACTCAGCGTCCACTTGGTCAATCGCGGTAGGCCCAATCGGTGATTTCAGCGACCTGCTCGAAGAAGCTGCCAACGCCGCCGCCGGTTGGATTAGCCCGCTGGAGCCATTCCACCGCCCATGCGATCCATTCTTCAACGCTGTGACCATCGATTTCGGTGGTGGGCTTGACGTTCATTGATCGCAGCGCTGCCAGGAAATCGCGCGCGGCGGCGAGTTGCGATTTCAGATAGGCGAACAGCGGCGGCGTGAAGTTGACGATCGCGATCGCGATGGAGCCCGGAGAGCCACCAAGCTCCCACCGAGTTCCCGAGATCACATCACGAATGAGGCGGCTCACCGATGAGCATCGCGAGCGGGGCGAGCGGCCCGAGGGCGATCAGCTCGAATTCCATCATGCCGGCGACGCCCAGAGGAAGTTTCTCCAGGAGCTCGTGCGCTTCGGCCGTGCTGGTCGCGTTCACGATGAAGACGACGCCGTAGCCCTCGGTCTGGAAGAACCACTGCTCGATCTTTCCGGCGAGATGGTTACGAACTGTCGCGCGGACTTCGTGGGGCAGGACCGGCGCGATCGCCTTGGGCGTGCCCTTGGCCGTGACCGACCCGATCGCCAGGATCTTGGTCGTCGGAACGACGACGGCGGCAAGCGCGGGCAGTATCTCGGCATGAACGCGCGGATTCTTGTTGGGCATTTTGCTAATTCCTTTTGATATATTGGTCTGGAACACCACGAACTACTTTGCAGGCTCGGCCAAAAGCACGCGAAGCGGCGCGATCGGGCCGAGCGGGATGATCTGAAATTCCATCATCCCCGCCTGGCCGAAAGGAAACTTGCCCAGCAGCTCCAACGCCTCCTTAGGATCGGTGACGTTCATCATGAACACGACGCCGCTCTGGTCCTGTTTGAGGTACCACTGGTCGATTTTCCCAGCGAGATAGAGCCGAACCGTGTCGCGCACTTCGGCGGGGAGGAGCGGCTTCCACTGGTCCGGCGACCCTTTGGCGGTGAAGGTGCCGATCGCCAGTAGCTTGGTGGTCGGCACGTCAAGGCCCGAGGATGGCGGCGCCGACTGAGCGAACGAAGTGGCTGGCCCGATCGCTGGGAGTAGCGCTACGACGACACCGAAGCACGTGAGCCTAGTCAAGCGAGTCGCTTTCACAGCGAGCTTGTCGAGGACGCGGCTCATGACAGCATCGCCTTCGCCACTTGCGCGGGCTCGTCGGCCTGCAGCCAATGGCCTGCCGGTATGAGGGTTAGGGACGCATTCTTGAGCTGAGACTGGCGCCGCTCGGCCATGGCGGCGGGGAAGTAAGGATCGTACTGTCCCCAGATCAGTTTGACCGGAATATCCAACGCCTTGAGCGCCGCCAGATGCTTGGCGTTTCTGGCATGTTCATCGAAGAATTCCGCGGCCAGCTGTACGAAGGCGGGCCCGGCGCCAGGTTGGACGATGAAGTTGTTGCTGATCAGCGAACCGATGAACGCGCTGAAATGGCGCTTTTGCTCCTCGGGCAAAGCGTCCAGGAATTTCTTCTGCTGCCATCTCAGCAGCCATCCAAACTGTTCGGGGCTCTGGGCGATCGCCATGGCCAGGGGCTGGATGTTCCGTGTCGCAAAGAGCGTGATCATCTCTGGCCAAAAAAAAGTGGAGTCCTCGCTATAGGCCGAGTTGAGCATGATCGCGGAGTCGACGGCGTCCGGATGCGTGAGTGCGTAGTTGAGCGTCGCCATCCCCGAGGAGTCATGAGCGACGGGCACGATCTTCCCTAAGCCCAGACCTTCAACGACTGCTTCAAGGTCACCCAGTTGCTGCTTGAAGCTATAGGCGGCGCCGGCGGGTTTGTCGGAGGCGCCAAAGCCCAAAAAATCGAACGTCACCACGCGCCGCCCGCTGGCGACCAAGTGCGGAATCAGGTCGTCCCAGATGTGCTGGTTATCGGGGAAGCCGTGCATGAGCACGAAAGTTGGCCCGGTGCCGGCATAGTCTCGAGTGTACACGCTTCCTTCGACTCGCGGAATACGGTGCTCGGTGAATGGGGTGTGATCAGAAGACATGCATCATCCTTTCTTCCTCGCGGAAGGGTTGAGGTAGGCGTTTGATTGGCCGTTAGTGCCGCAACACGATCCGCCTCCAGCGAGGTCAAGGAATAGCCGTGCCCGGCGAGCACTCGGCAGCGTGGCCATGGCACTCGAATTGATGACGACCGACTGGACGCTCCCTTCACTATCCAGGTGGTGAGCAATACCTTGGTTAGGCAGGGCGAGATCTGTATGTTGCTTAAGTCTTAACGCGTTTTGTTGACTCGACGTAGGTCGTTCTTGCCACCATTCGTGACATAGAAGGCGCGAGCCTGCGAAGTTCTCTCGTGGGCACCGAAAATAGGCTTCCGAACGTATCTCGTGGATGTCACTAATTTAGGGTAGTATATGAATTCCGGACACTAGGAGTGAATATGCATCGGGTCGGTTTCATCGTACCGCGCGGATTCCAGTTGATGAGCCTTGCGGCGCTAACGGCGTTCGAGATCGTGAACCTGCCCCCGGCTGACCAGCGCTACGACATCCATTTGCTGTCTGAACATGGCGGTCCAGTTCGGTCTTCCTCGGGAATGATGCTGGAAACCGAGGCATTTGGAGATCCCGCCTTCGACACCGTCATCGTGGGGTCGATCACCGAGATGGAAATGCCGCCCTCAGATGCGAGCGTGATCGCGTTCGTACGAGAAGCCGCCAAAGCCTCCAGGCGGACTGCCTCCATCTGCAGCGGCGCGTTTGTACTTGCCGAGGCGGGCCTTCTGAATGGCCGGCGCGCGACGATGCACTGGGCCCATGCAGCGAGCTTCAGGATCCGGTTTCCCGACGTCAAAACGGAAGAGGACCGGATCTTCATCAACGATGGCCCGATCTGGACCTCGGCGGGAATGACCGCAGGGATCGACCTCGTTCTAGCATTGATCGATAATGATCTCGGTCCCGAAACCGCGAAGATGGTCGCCAGGCTTCTGGTCATGAACCAGCGTCGGATGGGCGGACAAAAGCAGCATTCCGCGCTCCTCGACATGACGCCGAAATCCGATCGCATCGAATTGGTTCTGGCTCATATTCGCCAGAATCTCCGGAACCCGCTCACGATCGAGGAGCTTGCGGCGGTTGCCAATCTCAGCCCCCGCCAGTTCAGCCGTGCCTTTTTGGCCGAGACCGGGCAGTCACCGGCAAAAGCCGTCGAGCAACTTCGGCTGGAAGCGGCCAGATTCATGATTGAAGAGGGGCGGCACACGGTGAACGTCGTGGCGCAGGAGACAGGTTTTGCCGACCGCGAACGCATGCGTCGAGCGTTCCTCCGGACCTTCGGTGTGCCCGCGGAGGTATTGCGCAGGACCGCGCGACGGGAGGCGGTGGCGGCTGCCTGACTTTGAGCTGTCAAGAATGCAGGCTTTTGAGTCAGGCTCTCAATGTGGCGCCGTGCGGCGTTCTCAGCCGTCCGGCTCACGCGCGGCGGCCCCATTCGATCTTCCTGTGGTTTGACTGTTAAAAACGCAGCATTCGGCGATCCGCCTTTTGATACAATTATTGTCGGTGTGCCTTTCCTCGGTCTCAGTGTGCGGCCGCTCAATGCAAGGCTGGGGAACAGGGTCGGCTTGGTCGCGCCTGTCTTTAGATTGCCCCATGCATCGCCCTGGCGCCAAGCAGCGTGCGCGTCTTGGTAGCGCCATCCGCCAACACGATCGGCGAACGTCTGACGTAGCGCACTTCGGATTGCCATTACGGATGCCTTTTGTTTGAGCTGGACGACGATCGGGATTGCAGAGCGTGCAAAGCTGTTACTAATCCTTTTGCTCGAAGTGACGAGTAAATTCATTCCACTTAAGGTGAAATTGTTCTGCGGATGGTGAAGCATTAGCGTGCCCCCGCAGGTCTGCGCCTCCACCTTCCATCCGGTGGCGATCGCGCCAAGACCTATCCACAGTGCCGCAAGGGGACATAACGGGATTGCGGCTGCTGCTGAAAGGACGCTAGCTCGAAATTTTGGGGGGGCAGATGTTTGCGGATTTAGAGGTCTTTCAACAGGTGTTTGACGTGTGCGTCACGGGCGCAGGCCCGGTCGGTATTTCCGCTGCACTGGAATTGAGCCGGCGAGGCCTGCGAACGCTGCTTATCGAAGCCGGGCCGAAACGATCGAAACGACCTCACCAAAACGAAACAGGGTTCGACGTAGGAGACGATATCTATCACGCTGCGGACCGACTTACTTCGGCCACCGGACTTGGCGGCACGTCCGAACGATGGGGTGGGCAATGCGTTGAGCTTGATGATATAGACTTCGAAGCAAGAGATTATGTCGCACACTCCGGTTGGCCTATTGCTCACGAAAAGATTTCGCCTTTCTATCAGCGGGCGCGGTCTCTTTTGAGCAGTAATATCGGCGACCAGCGATCGGATCCGGAGTCGGAGAGTGATTTTCCAGCATCCCGGGAAAGCTGGACACGAATACGCAACACAGCGAGAGCCAACAGGGCTGAGATCGCTTCTTCGCAGAACCTCGTCGTCGCTTTAGACGCGAGGGTCAAAGCTCTGGTATTCGACCCAGTGGAAGAACGGGTCCATTCCATGTCGATCGCCTGCCGCGGTGGGTCGTACAAGGTGCGCGCCGACCACTATGTGCTGGCCTGTGGCGGCAGGGGCAATACCCGGCTGCTGCTGAACCTCCAGGTAGCGTTTCCGCAATTGTTCGGCGGAAGCGATGGGCCGCTCGGCCGCTTCTACATGGGACACCTCGCCGGACAGATCGCGCAGATCGAATTCGCCACCAAGGAACATGCCGAACGGTATCTTTTTAAGCGCACATCCACCGGAACCTTCGTGTGTAACCGGTTTCAACCCGCCCCCCAATTGCAACGGGCACTCGAGTTGCCGAATATCGCTTTTTGGCCCACAAACCGGAGGGCTGCTGTCGATGAGGTCGATCCGGCGCTCTCGCTGCTATATCTTTGGAACAGTCGGAAGACCGTCGTTCACAGGGCGAGATGGGGCGAAGCCGACCGATCCCGTTACTATAATGTGCTGCGTAATGTCCTGCGCAATCCTCTTGGCACGACCTCTGCCGCGCTGGCGCTGTTTAACCAAAAATACCGCGTGGCCGAACCATATGTTCTGCTGCGCAGGCCTGACATGAGATACGGCCTTCGTTACCATGGGGAGCAAATTCCAAGCAGTTCAAACCGCGCCTTCCTCAAGCCCGTGCAAGATGCGGACGGCCAGTTCAAGCTCGAGGTCTCATTCCAATATTTACCTCAGGATTTTCGCGGCACGCTCCAAGCACATCTCGCCCTTGATCGCTGGCTCAAGGAGCGCAAAATAGGCAAGCTGATATTCGATACAGCCCCCGAGAATCTTGAAGAGCATATCGCCGCACAAGCCAAAGACGGCTACCATCAGATCGGGTTGACCAAGATGGGCGTGGACCGCAACCACGCCGTCGTCGACCACAACTGTCGCGTCATCGATATCGCTAACCTCTACATCGCCGGTAGCTCCGTTTTCGCTACATCCGGACAAGCTAACCCCACGCTTCCCGCCGTCGCCTTGGCCGTCAGACTCGCCGAACATCTGGCTACTCTGGCCCGCCGTCAAAGCACGGCTGCAGGTTCGTCGACGAGCCGCCGCTTGGAACCTCAAAGGGGAACGCCTCTGAGTGTCCCGCGAAGCATTTGCTGATGTCGTGCTGCGTATCGTGCGTCTGATCGGCCGGCTGAGAATTACGCGAAACTCGGCGTTGCTCGCCGAGAAAGTATCGGGCAGCAGGGTGTGTCCAGCTTTTTTGCCCCGGTCCTCTACGATCGCTAGATGATCGAGAAATTGCGCGGCATTCCTCTCAACGAAACGCGAGGAACGTATGACACCATCATCGGTGCCGTCACCTCGGTCGGTAAAAATGTCCTGCTGCGCCTTGCTGCCCTGCACGACGGTCTTTCCAGGATTGTTGTCTTCCTCCCAATTGTGCGATGTTCCTCAGCGAAACGGCAGGATCTGCGCACAAGGGAAATGGGCGGTATGAGCGTATCGGACTTGGAGGGCAGCGGTGGACCGCGCAAGAGGAGCCTTTATGAGGAGCTTCATGGGCGGCTGAAGGCTGAAATCCTGGAGGGTGCCGTGCCGGAAGGCATCGTGCTGACCGAGGCTGCCCTTGCCGGCATTGTCGGCAGCAGCCGCGCGCCCGTTCGGCAGGCGCTGCAAATGTTGGTCGAGGATGGCTTGATCAATCGCTTCGACGGCCGCGGTTTTGTCGTCGGCTCGTCGGGAACGCCGCCCAGACGAGAGAAGCTGGCCGACTATCTCGGCAAGCTGATCGAGGCCGATGCCAGGCCGATGTTTGCCTGGCAGGCGCTTTATGAAAATGTCGAGCGCATCGTTGTTTACCGCTCGTTTTTCGGGCGCTACCGTATCAATGAAAACGAGCTTGCGCGGCATTTCGGGGTCGGCCGTGCGGTGGCGCGGGATGTGCTCCTGAAGCTCGAAACGCTCGGCATTATTGAAAAGGACGACAATTTCCGCTGGTCGATCGTGCCGCTCGACAGCCAGCGCATCCGCGATCTCTACGAGGTGCGCGAGCAGATCGAGCCGATCGCGCTTTCAAGCGCCTTGGGCGGCCTTTCGGATGATCATATCGGCATGATGCTAGCGCGGCTGTCGACGGCGCTTGCTGATTATCCCGACGTTTCGGCCTCGACCATGTACGAACTGGAGCTCGATCTTCACCTTCGCAGCCTTCAGGCTTGCCCGAACAAGGAGTTCCTGAGCATCCTCAGGCGGACCCATTGCATCCTGACGCTCAGCAAGCATGTCGTCGGCATTCGCATCAAAATGCCGGAATACGAGCCGTTTCTTGCTGAACATATCGCTGTATTCGAGATGATGCAGCGGCGCGATGAGGAGGGGCTGCGCAAGGCAATGCGCAACCACATCCGCAATTCCGAGCCGAATGTCCAGGCGCGCGCTACCTATATTCGCGAGCATTATCAGCCTGATGACTACAGCTTCATCGCCTAGCGGATAAAGGCGGTATCAGGTGATCGCGCCGACCTGCCAGGGCACGAATTCATTATCGCCGTAGTCGAAGGTTTCGCTCAACGTCTTCTTGCCGGAGGCAACTGCAATGATGTCCTCGAAGATGCGCTCGCCGGCCGCCTCGATCGTATCCTCGCCGCTGACGATGTCACCGCAATTGATGTCCATGTCCTCACGCATGTGATTGTACATCTCGGTGTTGGTGGCGATCTTGATGCAGGGAGCCGGCTTGAAGCCCGACACCGATCCCCGGCCTGTCGTAAAGCAGATCACGTTGCAGCCGCCGGCGACTTGGCCGGTAACGGCAACCGGATCATAGCCCGGCGTATCCATGAAGACGAAGCCGGTCTTGTCGACGATCTCCGAATATTCGTAGACCGCCTTAAGCGGCATGGTGCCACCCTTGGCGACCGCGCCGAGCGATTTTTCAAGAATGGTTGTGAGCCCGCCGAGCTTGTTGCCATAGGACGGGTTATTGTTGAGTTCGGCGCCGTTGCGCCGCGTATAGTCGCGCCACCAGTCGATCCTGGAGAGCAGTTTTTCAGCAACGTCTGGCGTTGCAGCGCGCCGCGTCAGCAGGTGTTCCGCACCGTAGATCTCCGGTGTCTCCGCCAGAACCGATGTCCCGCCATTGCGAACGAGAAGATCCGAGGCATATCCGAGCGCCGGGTTGGCGGAGATTCCCGAATAGCCGTCCGATCCACCGCATTCCAAAGCCAATTTCAATCCCGAAAGCGGCTGAACGGTCCGTTCGGCCGAGTTGACCTCGGGAAGCATATCCCGGATCATTTCGGAGGCGGCGGCGATGGTCTTTCGCGTGCCGCCGAGATCCTGAATGGTCATGGTGCGCAGCCGGTTTCCCTCTTCGAGCTTGTAGTGCTCCAGAATAGGCGCAATTTGGTTGGTTTCGCAGCCAAGCCCGATCATCAGAATGCCGCCGAAATTCGGATGGCGCGCATAGCCCTGAAGGGTACGTGCCAGGTAGCGGTAGCCCTCGGAATTCATATTGATCGCGCAGCCGCCGCCATGGGTGAGCGCGACGACGCCATCGACATTGCCGAAGCCTTCCAAGCCGCCGGTGCGGTTGAAGTGTTCGGCGATATATTTCGAGACGGTGGCCGAGCAGTTGACCGTGGTGATGATGCCGATGAAGTTGCGGGTGCCGACGCCGCCGGCACCGCGATCGAAGCCCATGAAAGTGCGACAGTCCTCGCGCGACAGCATTCCCGTCTCTTCGATATCGACACTGAATTGGTAGGGATGCTCGGATTCGATGACGGCGAGATTCTGCAGGTGCACATGGCCTCCCGCCGGAATGAATTGCGTCGCTATGCCGATCGGCTGGCCAAATTTACGGATTTCCTGACCGGCGGGGATATCGCGCACCGCCACCTTGTGTCCGCGCGGAATCTGCTCGGCGGCGATCAATCCTTCGATGCCGGTCTGGTTCCCGGCACGGATCATCGCGCGGGCAACCGCGACGTCGTCTATGGGATTAAGGAGGATGACAGGCGAAACGGCGGACATGAAGGGTTCCGTGAGGTTGGATTAATGTCTATTGCTAGCAATAGACAATCATTCGACGGGGAGGGCGTCAAGCGTGATTGACGCCGGCGGCAAAGTTCTTTCCATCAGCTGTGCGGCTGGCGTGCAAGCCAGGCGCTCAGATCCGCCTCGGCCCGCTCCAGCGCGCTGTGATTGAGCAGCTTTCGAAGGAGCGCGACGGCAATGGCTCGCGCCCGAAGATTGAACCGGCCCTCGTCGCTCTGGGCACCGAGCGGCTGATAGACGCCAAGTTTGATGTAGAGCTGCTGCAGCCGGTTCTGCACGCTGCGTACCGACAGATTGCGCCTGTGCGCAATCGCCCGATCGGTGAGGCCGAGCGCGATGTCGACAAGGATTTCATACTCGGCCTCGGTGAAGCCGTTGATGGTGCCGAGGCTTCTTTGCTGCATGCCGCGCACTTCGCGGTCGATCACGCACTGGCTTTCGATGAAAATGCTGCGCAGCGCAAGCTTCAGCCGGTCGTCGGAGGCCGATTTCAGGACATAACCGTAGACGGCACCGACCGGCACGATGCGAGAGACGCCGCGGACATAGGCTTCGTCCGAGTAGTTCGACCAGAACAGGATGCGCGTTTCCGGGCGCTCCTTCCAGATGGTGCGCGCGGCCTCGATGCCGTTGCGCTCGCTCATCTGCAGGTCCATGACGATATGGGCGGATTTGCAATCGCGCGCCAGCCGCTCTCCGGTTCCGCCGTTTTCTGCTTCCAGCACGCCATCGCATTCGGGGAGGGCGGCGCGGATGGCCTCGCTCAGATAGGATCGATGGAGAGGATCGTCCTCGATGATCAGCACCTTCATGCCGCAGCTCCCCCGGCCGATAGCGCCTTGGCGGGCAGGCTGACGCTGACCAGCGTGCCTCCGGAGACCGCTGCGGCTTTGATCGCGAAGCGCGCCGAAATCAATCGCGCCCGCGTCTTCATGTTTTCGATACCGCCGCCAGAGGATCTGTAGGCGTTGCCAAGCCCGAGGCCGTCATCGATGACATCGATGGTGACGGCTCCCTCGGTGGCCATAAGATGAACCGCAATACTGCTTGCCTGGGCATGGCGGATCGCGTTGTTGATAGCTTCCTGTACAATGCGAAAGAGCGCGATGCTGACTGATTGCTCGAGGCGGTCGATGGCACCGCTCGTTTCATCGTTCAGCCTCCATGTCAGCGTTGCCCCGCTTTCCTGGATCGACCGTTCGAGGTGGTTCTCCACCGCCTGGGCAAAGCCAAAGAGCTGAAGGACCGAGGGCTTTGCTTCCTCAATGATTTGGCGAAGATCGTGCATGCTGTGCTGCAGACCCCGGAAGAGAGGTTCGAGCGCCTCACCTGTGACGTCAGGCTGACGCGCCAGCCGTTCCAGCCGCCGCGAAAGTCGAGTGAGATCGGCGAGAATCTGGTCGTGCAGATCCATGCCGATGCGCTGGCGCTCCGCCTCGAGGGCCTCCGTCAGTTTCAGCGCGCCGAGCCGCAGGCCTTCCTCGCGAGCCCGTGCCTCCGCCTCGACGATAGCGGATCGTTTCGCCTGATCGGCCGCGCGGATGGCGAAGAAGTGCGGAGCCAACAGATCGGCAATCACACGTGCGCTTTCGACATCCTGCATGTCGTAAAAGCCCATCTGATGGCTGGAGCAGGAGAGTGCCCCGATGACGTGGCCTTGGACTTTGAGGGGGACATGCAGGCGGCTGTGCAGCGATTGATGGAAGATCGGATGCGAAAAGGCCCCCTGGAAATGGAATTGCGGATCGCTCCAGGCGTCATCTGTCAGCAGATGGTCGGTCTCGCCCCACAGAAGCGTGCGGATGGGGCTATTGCTGACTGGAGCGGGAAAGCGCCTGCCCCAATCGGTCTCCATTCCGCTTTCGTAGGCCGTATGGAATTTTTCATCCACCATGATGATGCAGACATCGAGGTGATCATGCGGGATGACATGGTTGATCTCGGCCGCGACCGCCTGGATGACGGAGTGAAAATCGAGCCGTCCTGCGATGAGCCTTGAAATGTTGAGGTAATGGTCAAAGACCGATTGCGGCGCCAGATCGCGCAAGACAGGCCCTCCCAGGCAACGCGTCGACCTCAACTCCTCCGGCCGATCGCAGCATGTAAATTTCCAACGCTATTAAGCGCCGAACAAAGTCGTTCGTCTTGCGGACTTGCGCATCTTTTCTGCGGGATCCCGCAAGGTCCCGCCCTTTAAGCGCCTGTACAAGCGTCACAATCTCGGACATCCTGTTTCTACTGAAAGGGGAACCTTCAGTGCAAATAATATTTTCGATCGTTCGTTGAGGAGCGCGTTCGAAAATCTTGGCCTGGAAGTTGAAGTACAGGCTCTTTGGGAGGAAAAAATGAATATTACCAAGATGCTTCTGGCGTCCGCCGTCATCGCGAGCGTTGCCGTACCGGCTGCTGCTTTTGCAGATACGTCATCCAAGAAAATTGCCCTGTCGAACAACTATGCGGGCAACTCCTGGCGCCAGGCCATGCTCACCAGTTGGCAGAAAGTGACCGGCGAGGCCGTGAAAGCGGGCGTCGTTGCCGCCGCCGACCCGTTTACGACGGCAGAAAACCAGGCGACCGAGCAGGCCGCGCAGATCCAGAACATGATCCTGCAGGGTTATGATGCGATCGTCATCGATGCTGCATCGCCGACCGCGCTGAACGGCGCGATCAAGGAAGCCTGCGATGCCAAGATCGTCGTCGTTTCGTTCGACGGCATCGTCACCGAACCCTGCGCCTGGCGCATTGCCGTCGACTTTAAGGGCATGGGCGCAAGCCAGATCGAGTATCTCGCGAAGAAAATGCCGAAGGGCGGCAATATCCTGGAAATTCGCGGGCTTGCCGGCGTTTCCGTAGATGACGAGATTTCGGCCGGCATCCACGATGCGGCCTCCAAATATCCGCAGTTCAAAATCGTCGGTTCGGTGCATGGTGACTGGGCGCAGGATGTTGCCCAACGCGCCGTCGCGGGTATCCTGCCGAGCCTGCCTGACATTGCCGCGGTCGTGACCCAGGGCGGTGACGGCTATGGCGCCGCGCAAGCATTCGCAGCCGCAAAGCGCCCCATGCCGACGATCGTTATGGGCAACCGCCAGGACGAGCTTGCCTGGTGGAAGAAGGAGAAGGACGCCAGCGGCTACGAGACCATGTCGGTTTCCATCGCGCCCGGCGTCTCGACGCTCGCCTTCTGGGTCGCCCAGCAGATCCTCGACGGCCAGCAGGTGAAGAAGGATCTGGTCGTGCCGTTCCTGCGCATCGATCAGAACAATCTCGAAACCAACCTTGCCTCGACCCAGGCTGGCGGCGTCGCCAATGTTGAATACACGCTCGACGATGCCAAGAAAGCCATCGCCACGGCGAAGTAGTCGATATCAACCTGCTATTTAAAACCAGCGCCGCCCGATGAGAAGGTGGCGCTGGGCAGACGCAACGCCCGACCGGACGATCCATGATTGCAGTCAAAGACAATGCTTCGATGAGACAGGATGCCGAGCCGCAAGCGGTCGTCTCGGCCCGCGGCGTTAAGGTACATTTCGGTGCCGTCAAGGCGCTTGATGGCGCCGATGTTACAATTCTTGCCGGCGAATGTATCGGTCTTGTCGGTCACAATGGCGCCGGCAAGTCGACGATCGTCAACGTGATCAATGGCGGCCTGAGCCCGCACGAAGGCATCATCGCCTATGAGGGCGACGATAAAGTGCATGGCATCAACGCTGCGCGTGCGCATGGCATTCGTTGTGTTTTCCAGGAGTTATCGCTCGCGCCCAACCTGACCGTCGTCGAGAACATGCGGGTCGTTCACCGCAGCCTCGCCGGCTGGAACTGGCGGCGGCAGGCTGCAGCGATCATCCGCGCCAAGCTCGACGAGATTTTCACCGGCCACAAGATCGATGTCATGCGCACTGTCGGCGAACTTTCCATCGCTGAGCGGCAGATGGTGGAGATCGCGATTACCTTTTGCGCCGTGGGGGAAGAGCCGAAGCTCGTCATTCTCGACGAGCCCACCTCTTCGCTCGATGCCGGATTGGCGGCGCAACTGATGGCTTATGTCCGGGCTTTCGTTCAGACAGGTGGCGCCGTGATGCTGATCTCGCATATCCTTGGCGAGATCCTGTCGACCGCGAGCCGCATTCTGGTCATGAAAGACGGCCGCGTCGTTGCCGATCGCGTGGCTCAGGATTTTACCGTGCACAGCCTTGTTCAGGCGATGGGTAGTGTCGTCAAGGAACAGGATCGCAAAGTGAGGAACGAAGAGCGTGTCGCGGCATCTCCCATTCTTGCGTTGCCTGCGCGCGGCGGCAAGGGGCTTGCCTTCGCGGTCCGCAAGGGCGAGGTGATCGGCCTTGCCGGTCTTGCTGGCCACGGCCAGACCGAAATGCTCCTCGATCTCCATCGGTCGCTCTCGAGCAACTGGCTGCCGGGCAGGCAGGACAAGATCACCTTCGTTGCCGGCGACAGAAGCCTGAATGGCACTTTTCCCCTGTGGAGCATTTTGAAGAACCTCAGCATCGCATCGCTGGGCGAGCTCTCGCAGAAGTACCTCGTCAACAGACAACGGGAAGAAGGCCTGGGAGCCGACTGGAAGGGCCGCATCGAAATTCGCACGCCAGCCATGGAAAACGGAATCCTGTCGCTATCGGGCGGCAACCAGCAGAAAGTTCTGTTTGCTCGTGCGTTAGCGACCACGTCGCCGATTGTGCTGATGGACGATCCGATGCGCGGCGTCGATATCGGCACCAAACAGGAGGTCTACAGGATCCTGAACCACGAAGCAGCGGCCGGGCGCACCTTCATCTGGTACTCGACCGAGATGGATGAGATCCGCCTCTGCGATCGCGCCTATGTCTTCCGCAATGGCGCCATCGTCGCGGAACTGGTCGGGGACCAAATCACCGAGGAAAATGTGCTGGCCGCTTCATTTGCCGGAGAAGACGCATGAACCGTCCATCTTCCGCCACCCTGCGCCTGCTGATCCCGGCGCTCTCGCTTGCCGTCCTGCTCGTCGCGGTCTTCTATCTGCAGCCGCGCGCCATGAGCTATATCGGCCTCAATCTGCTCTTCAATCTTGCCGTGCCCATTGCGCTCGCGACGATCGCCCAGATGTTGATCATGTCGGTCAACGATCTCGATCTGTCGATGGGAACCTTCGTCAGTTTCACCGCCTGCGTGGCGGCGACCTATCTGCAGTCGTCCCCGCTCATTGGCATCCTCATCCTGGCTGCAGCGATTGCCGTCTATGCCGTAATCGGCATCGTCATCTATATCAGGGATCTGCCGTCGATCGTCGTGACGCTCGGCATGAGCTTCGTCTGGGGCGGTCTGGCGGTCCTTTTGCTGCCGGCACCAGGCGGTACCGCGCCCGATTGGGCGCGCTGGCTGATGACCTCTAAACCGCCACTCGTCCCCATAGCAATCGTCGCGAGCGTCGTCATCGCGTTGATTTCCCACCTGATTGTCATGCGCTCTTCCTTCGGTGTCCTGATCCGCGGTGTCGGTGGCAATCAGCGATCGCTCCAGCGTGCGGGCTGGTCCGTCGTCAGCCTGCGTGCAGCGGCTTACGCTCTGGCCGGCCTCTTCGCCGTGCTGGCCGGTGTTGCGCTTGTCGGCCTTACGACCTCAGCGGATGCGAATATCGCGCTGCGCTACACTTTGCTGTCGATTGCCGGGGTCATCCTTGGCGGGGGCGAATTCACGGGCGGGCGCGTCTCGCCGGTGGGTGCCGTGATCGGCGCGCTGACGCTGACGTTGGCGGGCTCGTTTCTGTCTTTCCTGCGGATCTCGCCGGACTGGCAGATCGGTGCGCAGGGTGCGATCCTGGTCATCGTGCTTGCCCTGAGGCTCTTGCTCAACCGTGTCGAAAAGCGGGAGAAACAATCATGATCGCTCTTCGTGCGCTCGGCCGGAAGCCCTGGATCTGGTCCTTTGTCGCTGCCATCCTCGTGTGGATCATCACGGTGCTTTTCACCGGCGGCGCCAGTTCGATCGGCCTGTCGCAGGCCGCACTCACCTTTGCCGCCTTTTCCGTCATCGTCGGCATCGGGCAGATGTTCGTCATCACGCTCGGGCCCGGCAATATCGATCTCTCGGTGCCGGCCACCATGACGCTTGCCGGTACGATTGCGCTGAAGCTGATGAATGTCGAGGACGGCATGGTCGTGCCGGGTCTGCTGGTGTCGATCGTGATCGGTCTCGGCATCGGGATCGGCAACTATGCGCTGATCAAGCTGTTGCGCATTCCACCTATTATCGCGACCCTCTCGATGAGCTTCATCATCCAGTCGGCGGCCATTTGGAGCAATCGCGGGCTGCGTATCAAGCCGCCCGAGCAGCTGGCCGATTTCACCACGTCCGGTGTGCTCGGCATCCCAAATGTCGCCATCGTCGCGCTTCTGCTCTCGGCGCTTGCCTGGGTCTTGCTGGAGAGGACGATCTACGGTCGTTGGATCTCGGCGATCGGACAGAGCATGTTTGCCGCGCGCATGGCTGGCATTCCCGTCGATGGCACGCGGCTTGCGACCTATGTACTCTGCGCCATTCTCGCATCGATCTGCGGCTATCTTCTCGCCAGCTTCTCCGGTGGCGCAGCTCTCAATATGGGGGCCGAATATCTGCTGATGTCGATCGCCGTCGTCATCATCGGCGGCACGGCGGTCGCCGGCGGCGATTCAAATGTGCCGGGTATATGGGGTGCGTCCCTGTTCATGTTCCTGGTTGTTTCCATGCTGAACACCTATGGTTTCGGCGCAGGCCCAAGGCTCATTCTCACCGGCTTAATCATCATTGCCGTCATTCTCGTTGCCGGCGGCCGTCCCATCGGCGGGCGCTGACACTGTTCCCAGCGGTCTTTACAGGAAAATAGCAATGCCAAACGACGCACCGTCCATCTACGAAATGTACGACGCGCGGTTCCGCGATCTCGTGGTTCTCAGTGCCGGTCTTGAGGAACTCTATTCCGATTGCCGCTGGGCGGAGGGGCCGGTCTGGTTCGCAGATACCGGATGCCTGATCTGGAGCGATATCCCGAACGAACGCATGCTGCGCTGGGTGCCGGGTGGGAGCGTGTCGGTCTTCCGTGCTCCATCGAATTTCGCCAACGGCAACACGCGCGACCGCCAGGGGCGATTGGTATCCTGCGAGCATGGCACCCGCCGAGTGACGCGCACCGAGATCGATGGTTCGATCACCATTCTTGCCGATAGCTACAAGGGCAAGCGGTTGAATTCGCCCAACGATGTGGTCGTCCGCTCCGATGGATCCGTCTGGTTCACCGATCCGACCTACGGCATCCTGTCGGACTACGAGGGTTACAAGGCAGAGCCGGAACAGGCGACACGCAATGTCTACAGGTTGGACCCGGCGACCGGCGATCTGGAGATCGTGGTCGACGACTTCCGTCAGCCGAACGGCTTGGCCTTCTCACCGGACGAGACCAAGCTCTATGTCGCCGACTCTGCCGCAAGCCATGACATCAATGCTCCGCGGCACATTCGCGTGTTCGACGTGATCGATGGAAACAAGCTCGCCAACGGCCGGGTGTTTTGCGACATCGACGCGGGCATTCCGGATGGATTCCGCGCGGATATTGCGGGTAATATCTGGACGAGTGCCGGCGACGGCGTGCATTGCTTCGCGCCCGATGGCACCTTGCTCGGCAAGATCAAGATACCGCAGACGGTCGCCAACCTGACTTTTGGCGGGCCTCGCCGCAATCAGCTGTTTATCGCTGCGACGCAATCGTTATACCGCGTCTACACCACGGCCACAGGCGTCCAACTGCCCTAGATGTGGTTGGCACATTCAGGCGCGTTGAAATTGATGGTAGCGGTCCTCCGCTACTCTTCGCCGACGATTGCGGACAGCCAGCCCTTAATTTCATTGATATTTTTCGCCTGCTTGGCGCGCCTTGCCGATCCCGCCGTTGATTACCTCGACGCCGAATATCGTCACATCATAGGGGTGGCATGAAGGGCATTCAGCTCAATATGTTCCAACAACTATTGGCTTCAGCGAGCAATCAGCTGCGCTTCGAGAGAGGCCAGTTCAAAAGCGTCTCGCGCTTCGGTCGTTGTGCATTCGTGTTCCAGCGCAGCATTGCAGACCTTTTTGGCCTCTCTCAGAAAAACGCCTTCCGCGATCGGCCACTCTTTTTCCAAGCACCCGACGGCTTCGGCCGGGCTCTTGATAGCCTTCTGTTTTCCGCTGTTGATAACGACGGAGACTGGTGCGTCCCATGTGAGAGCGCTCATTCTGACTCTCCTCTGTCTTCAGGTGGAGCTATTCAAACGATAGCTTTGGCGTTCTGTTCCAAGAATCCGATCAGAAAGTTTCCTCTCCAAAAGAGAAAGCAGCTCGGAGGCAAAATTGAAGCGATCTGAAAACGGCATTAATATCCGTCGCTTTCTCGAGGGTTACGGCGTCAAAGTCCACCTCTATCGCGAGAGCACAACCCAGCGACCGGCGAACGTCGTCTATGGCGGCCGTTCCTGGCTTGCTCGCGATGCCGGTGGGTCAACAGTGAGCGACTATCTGCGCGCGACACCGGTGCGATAAAGCGAGACTAACCGCCGTAGCGGCTGGGTGAGGCGCCAAGACGTACTTGAATGAACAGCTTCGAGCATTCGGCGGGTTCTGTCGAACGAGAACACCTCTTCAACATAGCCGGCGCGAAGCCAATAAGGGCATCGTGATCGAAGACTTGACGGGTAAAGCGACTGGCACAACTTTATCGTCTTGAAAAGGTTTGCCTCATGGTTGATCGATACGAAGGCCTCGCAATTTGCGCTAATCCAGGCGAGATACTCCGTTGCGGTCTTTTCTCCCATTTCTGTCAGGGAATCGACATTGAGCACGACATCGACTTGCCCAACTGAACGAAGCTCAGACGGCGGCAATAGAACGATCCTGCCATTTTTCGGCGTCGTATCGCCGAGTAGCCAGATGGCGTCATCACCTAAAACAGAAGCGAGGAAGAGCGCCTGCCCAACGATCGTCATGGGCAGATCGATGATCGTATATTTCAACCCCAAGAGATGCCCGAAATATGCGGTTCTCCCCATCCCGCCACCAATCTCCAGACCGCTTTCAGCAGCATATCTGCGGACAAGAATAGACTGATATACCGCTTGAATCGCGCGGTAGGAAATCAGACCTTTTGACGTTGCAATGCCGAACTCACCGGCAAAAGGATTCGGAAAAGATATTTTTCCTCCAAAAATTCCATCGATAGTCCGGATCGCGTCCTCGACCGGTCTGGTCTCAGGCCTGTTTTTGTGGGGATAAAGAGCTCCCCCCTGAGGATTGAAAAGATCAACCTCTCCAAGTGCGACCAACAGATCGTCGATCGCTGATTTCAGGTCGTCATATCCGTCTTTCCACCTGGTGCCGATGATTTCCATTACATCCTTGGCCAGATTATCGACGCCGTAATAGAGGTTCGTAGATTGCGGATCCGAGAGCAGATCCATAAGCAACCGGTCATCATCCGACATAAGCGCCTGATGGATTTCAGTTTGTTTGGCACCGATCATCGACCAGATGGCGGAATCTTCAGGTGTAGGCGATCGACTTAATGCCAGCCGATAAGACTTCTTGATGCGGGAAATTAGAGAAGGGTTCGGCTTCGTGCCCATCTCTACTCGTTCCATTTCTGCGGTAGAAATACCGTCCAAGCTGCGCCTCCCCCGGTTGTTTTGTAGACGATTAGCATTAGCTAATGCGAATGTCGATTCCAGAGGTTCGCCCGATGGCTGTAGCCGGAAAACTCTCGGGCGATCTGCCATCTTCTCCCGCTGATCTCTGTCCGTTCCTGCTGTCAGCTGTCGCGACCAGAACGGTCCTCCGCTACCATCAAAACAGCCGACAACTCTTTGTCGACAATTGCGGACAGCCAGCCCTTAATTTCGTATTGATATTTTTCGCCTGCTTGGCGCAGGTCAACGATTACGACTGAGACGACTTCTCTGAATGCTTTCGCCGGGCCGGACACGACTGCCAGATGGGCCACACCATTGGCATTCCTTCTCTTGGAATAGAGAAGCGGCTCTGCCTTGTGGGGCAAGGCAGAGCCGGGAGACCTATAACGGCTCACTTAGTGCGACCAAGTGTCAGGGGTGTGAACTTGTCCGTCCGCTAATATTACACTACTCAAGGGTGAATTCCTAGATAATAAATCATCCTTTCGTGATGCGGCGCCTCCGGGTATGTGGGCCTGAGCTCCTTAGTGAAACGAGGAAAATTACAGGGATGACGCGAAATTCTTGGCGACGGCGCGACGACGTTCCGCCGATCGACGGCGGTCCCTCTTCATCAAATTGGCGGTAAATTCAGGCCGGATATGGTCGAGCCTGCGAGAATCGGACGGGCTGGCATCTATTGCAGCTTTTGACCGTCAAGAAGACCATTCTCATAGGCAGCCGCAAGAGTGCTGTTTTCCGGATATGGATTGGGCCTATCGTTCAGGTGTCGTCTTCCTGCAGAAATGCCTTGTTCATAGGCTTCTCTTTCTCTTTCCGATGGGGTCCTCGGCATTTCTCGGCCGAAGCGCCTAATGGCTCTCGAGGTGGCGAGATCGCGTAGTATATTGCAATCAACAATTCCACTTTGGTAGAGCTTGATCAGATCCACCGCAAACATCTCTCGGTTGACATCGTTCAAAACGAACCAGGGCTGAGCAATGATAACGTCGAAAATCTTTTGAAGATTGTCGATCTCCTCTGGTTGAAGAACGCATTCGATGAGGTAGCGACGCATGACCTTCCTCCATCGTACAAGATACTCTCTTTCAGCCTCCCGTGAAATGACAATCAATGGCAGAACTGGAAACCCTATTGTCTCTTGCAAATCCCAAATTGCGGTACATGCGAGCCGAAAAATGTAATCGTTTGCACGACATCGCATTTGCCCATGAGGTGGGGCGCGAGCGTTCGCACGATCCCGTCTATCCGTGACCTATCCTAAGTTGCCAGCTTGGAGCCATGCGGTTTCAAATGCTCTGCAATCAGTTCCCGAGCCGCTGCGAATACGCCGCTTTGGTCATCGCCCTGGCTTTCCTCAAGCATTTGAAGGGCGTTCTCATACATATCGCGCTCTGCTTCCGCGCTGACCGCGCCGATCCGCCGAAGATGACCGATCAGCGCTGCAAGCATGGCGGAATTCGAAAGCGCCACCGCGCCGGCTGACAGGGCGGCGGCATCACGGTTGTTCGGTTTGCCGGTCATGTGTTCCTCCCGACGGTGAAGTTCCTCCCAGAACGGTCGTCGCTGTAAAATAGAAGAAATATCAGAAGCCGCGCGAATGTCGATGGCGAGGATTCGCCTTCAAGTTACGATCGGGCGCTTTTAGCTGAGGCGGGCAATCGTATCGTCGAGGTTGTCGATCGCGAGTTGTTCGCGGGCGATCATGCCGTCAATATCGATATCTTCGTTGACCCATTTCGCAGCTGCGCCCTGCAACTTCATCGCCAGAAGCTCATTGCGATGGGCGACTTTTTCGTCTCTAATCTTGACAAGCTTTAAGCGAAAATCATCATTCATCTCAAATCCCTCCGCCGGGGGTGGTTGCTCATCGATAACTCGCGTTAACCGCGCATCCCGCGACCGTTAATCTCACTCGTGCCCACGTCCGCGATAGGTCGTTGGAACGCCGGCAACCTCATGGCATTGTGCGAGAGTTTCAAGCCACGCCGCCAATCCAGTCGGCACATCGGCATTCCCTGCTTCCAGCGCCTCCACCCACGATAAGTCGCATTGCAGGGCACTCGCCAGATTGATGGGCGTCCAGCGGATATGCAAAAGGCATTCGGAAAAACGTTCTGGGGTCATGGATCTTCCTATTTTTGACGTAACATTTACCGTGCCAGAGGGACACGTGAAGTCAAGTACGATGAAAGTTCCACTGGTCCCACAGATCATTGCCGAGTTGCCGCAACGCCATTGGCTTGCCTGGATGAAGAAGGTATCCGACCTCAACTACGGCATTGCGAAGCGGTGCATGCCGATGACAAACAAGAAGAGCTCTGCCTCGTGGCATTGAGGCAGAGCTTAAAAAGGCCTATTGAAAAGACCTCCCTGTGCGAACCTCCGACTGGGGGGCGCAAGTGTTCGCACGATCCGTGCTTTATCGGAGCTCGCTTAAACGAACCTGAAAGGCGAATGGGCGCCAGCCTGGTCCGGGGGACATGGACCTCAACGCCTCGCGCTGCGATCATCGGTCGTGACATTCACCTGCACGGACATGTCGTCGAAATCGGATGCGCTGCCATCATAGCTGCCCCACAGGGGTATCGCCTGTTTCGGGTCGCGGGCGACGCCGACGCGGATCAGGTCGCGGTTGCCGACGATACCGTTGGTGGGATCGAACTCTACCCAGCCGGCGCCCGGAAGGTAGATCTGGCACCAGGCATGGGTCGACCCGCCCCCGAGCGTCAACGAGCCGTCACGGTCGGGAACATAGATATAGCCGGTGATGAAGCGGGCAGCGAGCCCAAGCGATCTCGCCGCCTCCATCATTAGCAGTGCAAAATCGCGACAGGTTCCACGCCGAAGCTGCAGGGTTTCCAGCGGAGTCTGCGTGCCATGCGCCAACCGCCGGGCGTAGATGAAGCTCTCGTGGATCGCGTAACATAAGGTCATCAGCAAGCGCCCGGTTTCGGTAGGCTGGCCGATCCGCACGAATTGCCGCGCCCATTTGCCGACCGCATCCCCCGGATCTGGGTAATGGCGATGAATTGTCCGCTCCAGATCAAGTGCTTCCTCCGGATCGTATGCAAAAGGATAGGTCAAGGCCGCCTCGTCGATCTGAAGGTCGATTGCAATGTGCGGCGTATGGTCGAGGCGAATGGTTGTTTCGAAGCGAAGTTCACGCGAGGCTTCCGCAAAACCAACCAGGGCGACGCAATTGCCGAACACGTCATGGATCCATCGGACGTATTCCGGCTGCGGATCGACCTGCAGGTGGGAGCTCAACAGCCTCTGGTCGAAACTGTCCCTTGGCCTGAACATCAGGCGGTGCTCGCCAAACTCCACAGGTCTTGTGTAGCGATAGGAGGTGATATGCCGGACGGAGAATGTGGTCATCCAATCACCGATGATAGTTGCGAGGGCTGTGTTATCTATAAATCCTGCATCTCTTTTTTGCTTGGAAGCAATGCGAGAGCCAATGCCATAGCAGACGCCGCCTGACGATCACAGGCACAAACGCCGGCAGTCGCCGATATACATCTGCTTCGTAGGGTTTTCCGAGCTTCGATCGGAAGTTTGGCAATTTTATATTGGGTTTCTCAAGGAAAAAGTGCACCATCGCGCTCTGCGCGGGTCCATATGCGAACCACTGACATCGCCGCCGGGCAGGCAACAGCGGAGTCGCCTCGACATGTAAATTGGGATGGGTAGTCGAAGCACGTCGCCTTGCTTGTCATTATCCCCACCGCCGCCACCAGGCTCAATTTATCGTCGACGCCGGTCAAATCAGTTCTTTGATACTGAGACTGCTGCCCGATATCTCGCATTGCAGGCTCACACGCTCTCTGGAGTTATCGTCTCAAACGGCACGATACGTTGGAGAATTGCCGGGCTGTCGCGATGTGTCAGGGAGGCAATCATTGTTGCGACCAATTCGTCAGAGATTCGGTCCATCGGATGACACAAAGCTGCAGTGATTAGTCCTTCCGTCAGTCCCTTACGCGTCTCCGGACCAAGGTCGCGGCAGACCACCTTCACCTTGTCTCTTCTTTCGGGAGCCGCCTCGCGCAGTGCCCTGAGAACCCCCGAAATCCCGCCTCCAATTATGAAGATACCTCTCAGGTCATCGAGTTCGGACAGCAATTGGCTAACGATCCGATGAGCCTCCTCGGGCTCTTCATGAGTTGGCCGGCTATCGTCGATTTGGATGTGAGGCGCATGCTCGCGCATATATGAGCGAAAGCTGGCATCCGAGACGTCCTGGCATTGGTAGCGGTGATTACCGATAAACACTGCAACCCGCCCGGGCGATTGGGCAGTCTGGGCTAAAAACCATGCGGCAGTTCTGCCCAGTTTCCAATTGTCGGTCCCGACGTAGCCGGCGCGATCTGGAGCGCTCTGATCCGTTATATAGGCAACGGTCGGCTTGCCTCTAAGCTTGAGAGAATGAATTGTCTGTCCGATCAGGGGATGATCTCCCGCAATGACAGAGACCGCATCGCATTTTTCTCCCAGGGCATCCAATCTGTTTGCGATGTTCTCGGGACTTAAAACGTCGACAAATTCGACCAGCGCCTCGACTTTCTCACCGGATCTCCGCTGACATGCATTGACGATGCTGGAGCCGAAGAGGCGGTATAGCTCTCGGGTCGACTGCTGCAAAAGAAATCCGAAGCAATATGAGGGGCGGGCATTTCTTTGCCGGTCTTCGATGACGCCCCGACCATAGAAGCCGATTTCCTCCGCAGCCTTTTGAACTCTCTCGATTGTCCTCGGTTTCACAGAGGATGAACCGTTAAGGATCCTGTTCACGGTGGAAATGCTCACCTTGGCGGTACTGGCCAAATCCGCGATCGTAGAGCGTGCTTTCATGACATTATCCAATTCATTTTAGAATGGAATAAAAAATACAAAATATTCATTCCATTGCAATAGCCATTTCGAACAAGCAGTTCATTTGGTACTACTGCCTGGCGTTGCCGAGATCGATCAGAGGAGATGTGATCTCGAGGGCAACTTTCGGGAGGAAATCTAATGAAGTTCTTTAAGGGTGCCCTCAAAGGGGTATTGGCGGCGTCTGTTGTCGCCCTTTGTGCCTCTGCCGCCCTGGCCGCCAATATCGCCGTGGTCGGTGGCAAGACGGATGACGAGTTCTGGAGCCGCATCAAGAAGGGTGTCGATGATGCGAGGCCCGTTCTCGAAAAGAACGGCGGTACGGTAACTTATCTCCAGCTGCAGACCTATGACAATCTCGGTCCGGACGCAGCGCAGCTCGTACGCACCGCGATGAGCCAGGGTGTGAAGGGCATCGTGGTCCCTGACTGGGTGCCGGCGGCAGAGGATGAAGCGATCAAGGCTGCTATTCAGAGCGGGATCAAAATCATCCTCATGAACGCCGGCAATATCGATAAGGCGCGCGAGCTTGGCGCGATCAACTATGTCGGCTCGGACGAATATGTCGCCGGCAAGGCTGGCGGCGAATACATGGGATCAAAAGGCGCAAAGAATGTCATTTGTGTCAATACGCTTCCAGGTGCTGCCAATCAGGAGGCCCGGTGCAAAGGCGTGATCGATGGCATCACCGCTAGGGGTGGCAAGGGCAAGCAGTTGCCGCTGCCGGCCACGAGCTTCGGTGATCAAACGGCAATTGCCGAGGCGGTGAAGGCCACACTCATTCAGGATGACACAATCGATGGCGTCCTCAACGTCGGAGCGACCGACGCGGACGCCGCTGCGAGCGGGATCAATCAAGCAGGCAAGGTGGGGAAAGTCGTCCATGGCACTTTCGATCTGAATGCATCGGGATTGGCGCGCATCAAGGACGGTTCTCAGACCTTCGCGATCGACCAGCAGCCCTATCTCCAAGCCCTGCTCAGCGTAACGCTACTGGCATCCCATCTGGACTTCGGCACCAACCTGCCGACGGCGCCGGTGCTGACGGGTCCGGGTATCGTCGATGTTTCCAATATCGACGCGGTCATGGCCGGCGTCAAACAGGGTGCCCGATAGATCGGGCAGGCTTCGCTCCGGCCCGCGAGAAACTCGCGGGTCGGCAATGAGACGTCCCATGCTTCGAAAAGAAGCCTGATTGGGGATACAGCAAATGAACAATCTGTCTGTCGGCAACCTCTTGCGCCGCCCTGAGGCGGGTGCCTTTCTCGGGCTCTTTGGAGTGCTGGCGTTCTTCATCATCTTCGGAAGCGCCAAGTTTCTGGAACCTGCCGGGGCCGCGAGCTGGCTGAACGTCGCTGCCAATCTCGGCATTGTCGCTTTGCCGATCGGACTTTTGATGATCGCCGGCGATCTCGACATTTCAATCGGCGCGATGATCCCCGCCGGTTCGATGACGGTGGCGATCATATCCGGCTATTACGGTTTTCCGATCTGGCTCGGCATGCTCGGGTCGATCGGCATCGGTCTCATCGTCGGTCTGACCAACGGCTATCTCGTGGTGCGCACGGCGGTGCCATCGCTGATCGTAACACTCGGCACGCTCTTTGCGGTCCAGGGACTGATGCTCGGCGTCTCGGTTCTGGTAACCGGAACGACCAGCGTCGCCCTGACCGCCGATCCGTGGGCAAAATTCCTCTTCGGCCAGTTTCTATTCGGGTCTTTCCAGGTGATCATCGTCTGGTGGATCGCGATCACCGCTCTCTTCGTCTTCTTCATCCATTTCTCGCCGTATGGAAATTGGGTCTTCGCGATGGGTGGAGACAGGGGCAGCGCGCGGAATGCCGGCATCCCCACGGCGGGACTGACCATCATCCTGTTCGTGCTCTCTTCCACGAGTGCGTCCTTCGTCGGCATGTGCCAGGCCATCCTCTTCAATTCGGCGCAGGTCTCCGGCGGCATGACCTTCATCTTCAACGCGATCATCTCGGTTGTCGTCGGCGGCGTCCTGTTGACTGGCGGCTTCGGTTCCGTGATCGGGATCTTCTTCGGGACGATCACCTTCGCCGTTGTGAACCAGGGCATCTACTTCACAACCTTCGACCGCAACTGGTCGAGCCTCATCATCGGCGTCATGCTGCTGATCGCGGTGCTTATGAACAACACGTTCCGTCACATGGCGCTGACCTACTCGCCGAAGAAGAAGTGAGGGATCAGGATATGAGAACGCCTATTCTTGAACTCGAAAACGTCAACAAGTCCTTTGGTCCGATCGATGTCCTTCATGACATCACGTTGAAAGTCCATCCGGGGGAGGTCCTTTGTCTTCTTGGAGACAATGGTGCAGGCAAGTCCACTCTCATCAAGACATTTGCCGGCGTCTACAAGCCGACGAGCGGGACCGTGAGGTTCGAAGGCAAGCCGCTGATCTTCAACAACCCGCGCGAGGCCGCCGATATGGGCATCGCGACAGTGCACCAGTTCGGCGGCACGTTCCCGCTGATGAGCATCGGCCGCTCGTTCTTCGTCGGTCGTGAGCCGACCAAGGGCTTCGGCCCGTTCAAGATCTACGACCGCAAAACGGCAAACGACATCGCGGTGAAGGCGGTGCGCGAATTCGGCATTACCCGTATCGACGACGGCGATCGCCTGATCGGCGGACTGTCGGGCGGGGAACGCCAGTCGCTGGCGATTGCCCGGGCGGTCCATTTCGGCGCCAGGGTGCTGATCCTCGACGAGCCAACGGCAGCACTCGGAGTCAAGGAAGCCGCCCACGTGCTTCGCATCGTTCTCGAAGCGCGGCGTCGCGGACTGGCAGTCATCTTCATTACGCACAACGTCATTCACGCGATGACGGTCGGCGATCATTTCGCTGTCCTGATCAAGGGCGAGAAGGCGGCCGACTTCCGCAAGGGCGAAAAGACGAGGGAGGAGATCACCGATCTCATGGCAGGCGGGGAGGCGATGGCCGAACTGGAGGCTGAGATCGAGGCTCATTCATCCGCGAATGGCGGCCATTCCCCGGCGGTCTGAGCGATCGGCCAAACGAACACGGCCAGACAATCGAAACCGGCTCACCCGCCATCGCGGGTGGGGCTGTCAAGTGCAACCATTTTAGAGGTGATCAATCATGAAAATCGCGCTCGACCCATTTATGCATCGACATCTTTCCCTTGAGGAACTCCCTTCGAAGGTCGCCGAACTTGGCTACGAGTGGATCGAACTCAGCCCCAGGGCGGACTTCCTCGAATGGTTCAAGGCGCCGCGCGTTTTCCCCTCGCGGATCAAGTCCTTCAAGAAGGCGCTCGCGGACGCGAATGTAGGCATTGCCTCTCTCCTGCCGATGTACCGCTGGGCGTCCAACGACGAGGCCGAGCGGCAGGCCGCCGTCAAGCATTGGAAGCGCGCCATCGAAATCTGCGTCGAACTCGGCGTCGATACTATGAATTCCGAATTCGGGCGCGGTCCTCACCCGGATAGAGGCTCCTGCTATTGCTGCCATACCGGATCGATGATCGAAGCCTGCGAGGATGCCTGGTGGCGCTCGATGGACGAACTCGTGGCGGTCCTCGAACGCGAGGGCATCAACATGCACGTCGAACCGCACCCGGAAGACTGGTGCGAAACGCTTCAGCCGGCATTGGATATCATCCGGACCGTGAACTCGAAGAACGTCAAGTTTCTCTATTGCGCGCCGCACACATTCTACTTCGGCGACGACACCAAGGCGATGCTGCGCGAGGCCAAGGACGTGCTCGCCCATGTCCACGTCGGCGACACCTTCAATCATAGGGCGTCCTCCGGACTTCGGTATATCCTCAATCCTCCCGGCACGAACGCCCGCGTGCATCAGCACCTCAACATCGGTCAGGGCGAGGTTCCGTGGGACGATTTTTTCGGCACCCTGGCTGAGGTCGGTTTCGACGGTATCATGACCGCCTGCGTCTTTGCATGGGAGGACAAGGCCGACCACTCCGGCAAGTTCATGCGCTCGGAGATGCAGCGTTTCGTCGACAAGTACTGGGCGGCCAAATGACAGCGGATAGGCCCGTCTGCAGCCAGCGCCCCAGTGAGCCCTCGGCGCGCTGTAGCCGAGGCCGACGCGGCTGTGCCGCCACTTGAAATTCACAGACACTACTCCTGGAAGGACAGAGGATGATCAACGGAGAAAGACAGATCGAGCGCCCCCTGCGCTGGGGCATGGTCGGCGGCGGCCGCACTGGGCAGGTGGGATACAAGCATAGAACCGGCGCTCAGCGGGACGGCACCTATCGGCTGGTCTGCGGAGCCTTCGACCTTGATGCCGAGCGCGGACGCGACTTCGGCATGAGGATCGGCGTCGCGGCGGACCGATGCTATGCCGACTACAAGGAACTGATCGCCCGCGAGGCCGGACGCGAGGACGGCGTCGAGGTCGTTTCGATCGCCACGCCGAACTTCACGCACTACGAGATCACCAAGGCCTGCCTTGGAGTCGGTCTCCATGTGATTTGCGAGAAGCCTCTGTTCTTCACCGTCGCGGAATGCGACGAGGTCGCGAAGCTGGCGGAGAAAAACGGCCTGATCGTCGGTGTCACTTACGGCTTTACCGGCCATCCACTAGTTCATCAGATGGCGGCGATGGTCAAGAAGGGCATGCTCGGCGACATCCGGATCGTCGACATGCAATATAGCCATGGCTTCAACGCGGGCGACGACACCGGCGCAGGGGAAGCCCTTAAATGGCGCACCAATCCCAAGACCGCCGGCTCGACCTTCGTGCTTGGCGATATTGGGACGCACCTTTACTATCTCTCCGAAGTCGTGCTGCCGCACATGAAGATCGACAAGCTGCTTTGTGACCGCAAGGCCTTCATCCCGACCCGGGCTCCACTCGAGGACCATGCCACCGTTCTTATGCACTACGACAACGGCGCCCGCGGTCGCCTCTGGGTATCCTCGGTGAATGCGGGGAACATGGGTTCGCAGCGCTACCGCTTCGTCGGCTCCAAGGCGTCGGTCGAATGGTCCGACGCTCAACCCGACCAGCTGATCTACGAAGTGCAGGGCGAGCCGAACCGCACGCTGCATCACGGCATGCCATACCTCGAGGAGGAAAGCCTTGCCGTCGACCGCATGGGCGCGCTGCACACCGAGGGCCTGGGGGATAGCTGGTCGAATATCTACCTCTGGATCGCCCAGGCCATAGATGCCAAACGCCGTGGAGACGAGGCTTTCCTTCAGGGCCATCACTATCCGGGCATCAAGGCCGGCACCGAAGGTGTGCGTTGGCTGGAAAACTGCGTCCGCTCGGCTGACGCGGGCGCCGCTTGGGTCGACTTCCAGTGACCCAGCAGAGGACGTGCCGGACTTCCTCCGTCCTACTCCTAGGCGCGTCCTCACCCTCCTTGTTTTGAAAGACAACACGATGAAACTCTCTATTTGTACCGACGTGATGGGCGACCTCTCCTTCACGGATATGCTCGACAAATGCGTGAAGCTCGGCGTCGAGGGTATCGAGATGACCGGCGGCGGCTGGTCACGCGGTCCGCACTTCCGGGCCGATGAGCTCCTGGCCGACAAGGGTCTGCTCAAATCCAAACTCAAGGAGATCGAGGCCCGCGGCCTGCAAATCGCCGCCCTCAATTGCTCCGCCAATCCCCTCGATCCAGGCGACATGGGCAAGCGCCACCGCAAGGAGATGGAGGACACGATCCGGCTTGCAGGCGAAATCGGCGTGAAGAAGATCGTTACCATGTCCGGTCTGCCGGAGGCCGGTCCCGGCGACATGGTGCCGAACTGGCTCGTCTACACCAAGAGCTGGCCGAACGAGATGCCGGAGCGCGACCGCTACCAGTGGGAAGATCGCGCCTTTCCGCTCTGGCACGATCTTGTGAGGCTTGCAGGCGAAGTCGGCGTCGAGAAATATGCGCTGGAGAATTTCTCGGCGATGCTCGTCTGGAACCCGGAGACCCTGTTCCGCCTGCGCAACGAGGTTGGTTCGACAGTCGGCATGAACCTCGACCCGTCGCATCTGATGTGGATGGGTGCTGATCCGATCGCATCGGCGCGCGCGCTCGGGAGCGCGATCCACCACTGCCACGGCAAGGATACTCGCATCGAACGCGGCCTGGCTGACGTGAATGGCTTGCTTGAGCTGAAGGACGTCACCGACGTCGCCAACCGCACATGGAACTACGTCGCCGTCGGCGCCGGCCATGATCTGCAATGGTGGAAGGAGTTTTTCTCTGTAGTTCGCATGGTCGGCTACGACGACTGGGTCAGCCTCGAGATGGAAGATTTCACCATGTCCACCGATGCAGGCATCCAGTCCTCCATCGACGCACTGCAGGCGACGATCAGCCGCTGATCAATGATCGCGGGTGACACTTCGCCCGCCTTCCTTCCGGTTTGTTTTCGACGAGGCCGGCAATATCCAACCTGATCACGATTACCGATGTGCCGCATTGCTGGGGGGTGGGTGACGTAAACGCCCTCCGATTTGCCAGGTAGGGAAGCAGCTCTGGACGAGTCCACCGCAAACGAAAATTCGCCATCCCGTATGGGCATTTTCCGTTGCAAGAGTGTCAACGGCGGGAGATTGATCCATCGGGAGGTGCCGAGAACATCTCGGACAGCAGAGGGCTTCGCGACCTTAGCTTGGACCATCAGGTTCTCGTAGGCGATGGAATTGGAAATGGCGGACACCGGCTCGGCGCAGCGCCGATGCCGGGGAGGGTCGCTTCTAGAAAGGATGTTGGCAAGCTTGTAGGCTTCTGATAAGTTACATGTAACCAACAATGATGGAGAAATACGTGGCCCTTATATCAAAGCGCATTCCCTCGCGCGTGAAGGTCGGAGAGCATCGCGCCCGATTGCGTGCCCAAGGTTTGCGTCCGATCCAGATCTGGGTTCCGGACGTGCGTGCACCATCGTTCAAGGCCGAGGCCCACCGCCAGTCGCTTGCCGTTGTGGCAAGCGTGCATGCCGACGAGGATCAGGCATTTGTCGATGCTGTGTCTGATTGGGGTGATGGGTGAGGCGCGGCGATATCTGGACGGTCGCGGGTGGCAAAGATTATGCGGGCAAGCCGCGCCCCGTCGTGATCGTGCAGGACGACAGTTTCGACGCCACGGATTCGATCACTATTTGCGCCTTCACATCAGACGAGACGGAGGCGCCGTTGTTCCGGCTTGTTGTCAAGCCGAATGACCGCAACGGTCTGCGCACGGCATCCCGGCTGATGGTGGATAAGATCACAACCGTTCCGAAATCGAAGATCGGCGGGCAGGTCGGACGGCTTGACGATGAGGACATCGTGCGCCTCAATCAGGCGATGCTGGTCTTTCTCGGGATGGCAGTGTCGCCAAGAACAAAAGGAGAAGTTTGAGCGTCAGAGTGTGAAAAAAGTGCAAAGATGACCCCGTCGAGAGAGCCCATATACAGAGGCATTTGCTAAGGATCTGGAAGTGCACTTCCTCCAGTGAGGAAAGATGGCTCTGCCTTTTTCCCCAACAAGGGCAAAAACTGTCTCCCCATTCTTCGTTATGCAAATGCGTGTCCTTCAGAACGAACGCGTCACTGGGCAAAGGGTGAGCTGGGGGCATCGTCGAACGAACTATCCTCTGTCTTCACATGTGCACGACTACCTTTCCACCGGCCTCGTCCGTCTCCATCAGCCTGTGCGCTGCCTGGATATCTTCGAAACGAAACACGCGGGCAGGCTTTGCCTGATAGAGTCCTCGGGCCGCATTGTCGGCGATTTGCTGGAACGGAATCTCGCTGAGTGGATAATCCTGGGTGCCGAAGACGAGCGCGCTGGCGAATGCGCTGAGGTGGGCGCCGCTCGGCATTTGGAAGACAGGATCAAACTGGGGCAACGGCGCGCCGCCGCCAAGAAACCCTGCCAGGCAAACGCGACCGCCCCGCCGAACCGCCGCCAGAGAATCGAACACGGTCGTGGTGCCGATAAGGTCCAGCACCGCATCGACGCCAGTCGGCGCGATATCATGCAACTTCGCCGCCAATTCGTTGCCGCCAACTATGACATGCGCCGCGCCGAGCCGGTACAGCATATCAGCGCGATCCCTTCGGCGCGTGGTGGCGACCGTTCTCACTCCCAAACCTCTTGCGATGTTCAAGGCCGCCTGGCCAAGCGCAGAAGTCGCCCCTCGGATCACCAGCGTCTGGCCGGGAGCCAGTTGGAGATTTCCAACCAGGCACGTCCAAGCAGTGGCGTAGGATTCAGGAAGAGCCGCAAGCTCTTCCCAAGGCAGGTCGGTGTCGATGGCGACAACGTTTTCCCGAGGCACGCTCACGAACTCCGCGTAGGAGCCGTTGCGGGTGCGGCCCATCCCGCCCATAAGCGCAATAACCTTTTGCCCCGGCGCAAAGCCTCCCTCGAGATCGGCCTCGACGCTGCCGGCACACTCGATGCCGCTGATCTCCGCCACCTTACCCCAGGCACCGCTTCGAAAGTAAAGCTCCGCTCGGTTCAAGCCAAAGGCCTTGACCGCGATCAGAATTTCGCCTGATCGTGGATCGGGTCTCGGGCGTTCGGAGAGACTAAGAACTTCGGCGGCGCCGGGGCGGGTTATGATAATGGCGCGCATGTGTTTGCTCCTTTTTTCCTCTCAGAAGACATACAAGCGCCCGGCAAAAATGTATTTTACAAAGTTTCTCCAAACATTGTAGATTTTATCGCCATGAATGGTCTCACGCTCGCCCAACTCCGCTCGATCGACGCCGTCGTCTCCGAGGGATCGCTGCAAGCTGCCGCGCTGCGGCTCGGCCGCACGCACCCAACTCTGCATACGGCCATCATCAACGTCGAACGCCAGATCGGCTTCCCCCTGTTTGATCGAACTGGGTATCGCATGGTCCTTACGCCCGCCGGAGAGGCGTTCCTGGCGCGTGCCAGACGCGTGCTCACCGAAATGGCGGACCTTCAAGTCTATGCCGCCCAGCTCGCCGCCGGTGAGGAAAGCGAGTTGCGAGTCGTGATCGGTGATCTATCGCCGCTTCCCGAAATGCTCCAACTCCTGCGTGGTTTCTTCGATGGTCGGCCGGCCACTCGATTGCATCTTCAGTTCGCGGCGATTTCCGGGCCATGGGAATTGCTGTTGGAGGATCGTACAGACCTCATTCTGCATCACGTCGATCAGAGTGATCCGCGCTTTGAAACGATCACCCTCCGTCCTGTTCGCCTGATTCCAGTCGCTGCCCCGAACTTTCTGCCCTTTCCGATAGAGGAGGCATCGCCGGAACGAATGCGGGAAATGGTTCAATGTGTCATTCGGGACAGCGCGCAAAATTTGCCCGAGAGAAGCTACTATGTCATCGAAGGTGCGCGGACTTGCACGGTCAGTGATCAGCTCATGAAGAAGGAAGTGATCCTGCAAAGCCTTGGCTGGGGCCACATGCCTGATTTTCTTGTCGATGCCGAATTGCGGGAAGGCCGTTTGATTTCTCTGGCCAACGGCTATTTCGGCGGCGGCGTGATTGAGCTGGTCGCCGCCCGGCGGTCCGGCCGGGCACATGGGCCAGCAGCGTCGGCACTCTGGCGTCTGCTGCAGGCGAGCGCTGCGTCGACGTTAAGTGGCAAACCGTGACGATAGTACTGATCGACATTAGCTGGTGTATAGCATAGCAGATGATGTCAACAGACCTTGCCTCATGCCGCCAGTGGTTCGTCATATCGCATCAGCCGCCCGGCGTTCGCCAGCACCAACAGTGTGCTGAAATTATGCAGGAGGGCGGCGACAACGGCCCCCGCCGCTCCGAGAAAACCGAAGCCCGCCAATACGACGATCGCCACTGTCCAGCCGAGGCCAGTGATAACGTTGGTTTTCAGCGTCCGGCGACAGAGCCTGCTGAGCCGGATGCATGTGCCGAGCCGTCGCAGATCGCTGCCGATCAGGATGATGTCCGAGGAGGCAAGCGCAATATCGGCGCCGCCCGCGCCTAAGGCAATCCCGACGGCACCGGCCTTGAGGGCGAGCGAGTCGTTGATCCCGTCGCCGACGACAAGAGGTTTGAAGCCGCTTTTCGTCTCGCTTAGCACGCGCTTCAGCTTGTCTGCGGGCAAGGCCTCAGCCGCGATGTCGGTTATGCCGATCTCGCGCGCGAGGGTATGTGCGACCGATTGGCGGTCGCCGGTGAGTAGGAGCTGTCGATGGAGCCCGAGCGCTCGCAACTCCGTCATCGCAGCCGCTGCTTCGGGCTTGATCGTGTCCGACAGGAGAAGCCAGGCGACAAAATTTCCGCCGATCGACATGCCCGCGAGCGGACCGTCATGCACGGGAACCGGGGGAACGACGACGGACAGGCGTTCAAACAATTGGGGACGTCCGAGGGCCACTTCACCCATTGCCGTGCTCGCAACGACGCCCAAACCTTGAAATTCCCGAACGCTCGTCAGGGGGTGATAAGCATCATGGGCGACGAGCAAGGCCAGCGCTCGGCTCACCGGATGACTGCTGGCAGCGCCCAGAGAGGCGGCCAAGGCCCGAACGATCTCTCGATCCGTATTGGCGGTAAGCCTGATGTCCTTCAGCCGAAGCCGGCCGAAGGTGAGGGTGCCGGTCTTGTCGATGACCAAGGAGGTCAGGTCTGCCAGCTCTTCGAGAAATGCCGAACTACGGATGAGGATGCCGTGGCGCGCGGCGACTGCGATACCGGCAATCGCCGTTGCCGGCGCGGACAGGACCAGGGCGCAAGGGCAGGCAGCAACCAGGATCGCAAGCATGATCTGGTCATTGTAGGTGAGGAACCAGGCGATGGCCGCTATCGTCAACACGAATGCCAGATATTGCTGGGCGTAACGCTCCAAGAGCCGGGTAATAGGCGGCTTTGAACTTTCCGCGCGCTGCATCAGCGCGATGACTTTTCCAAGCGTCGAATCCTCACCTGTTCGGGTCACCTCGATCTCAAGACGACCGTCCAGGTTGATCGCGCCACCGAAGACGTCCATCCCGGCGGAGACTTCGAGAGGCACGGATTCGCCGGTGATTGGCGCGGTGTCGAGGCTTGCTTGTCCCTCCCTGACGCGACCATCGGCGGGAATGCGGTCTCCCGCTCTTACCTCCACCAAATCGCCGGGCTTTAGAGATACATTGTCGACTTCACGCGTCCGGCCGTCCGGTGTGATCAGCCGCGCGTGGCTGCGGGTCAGACGTGCCAGCGCCTCCATCGCTTCTTTTGATCCGATGACGCTGCGCTCCTCCAGCACATGGCCGAATATCATGATGATCGGCAGAAGTGCGGCGGTCAGCAGATCGCCCGTCGCCCAGGCAGCCAGCATCGCCAGGGCGATCAACTGATCGGTGATGCCGTGCAGGCTTGGATGGCGCAGGCTATGCCAACCGGACCGTACGACCGGAACTGCGACGATCAGCGAGGCAGCCGCCAGCAGAAGCTGGCTGACGCCCTCTTCGTCAGGCGCAAGCCAGCGCCAGCCGATGCCGAGCGCGAGCAAGCTCAAGGCGATCATGGCGAGTGTGAGCTGAACGGCCGCCGCCTGCTTTTCGTTGGCGGTCAGCAGGCCGGCGCTGAGCATATGGCCATGATGGTGCGCGTGGCCGTGGGAGCCGTGCGAATGATCGGTCGCGACACTCATTTGTCGGCTCCCTGCAGAATGAGCCGTGCGTCGTCCCGGGGATCGACCGTGACCACCGAGCCTGCCTGCGACAGGATTTTGCCAACGCGATCCCGATAGAGGCGCCAGAGAAGACCGGGGTCGCTATCGGACCCTTGCGCGTTGGCAAAGCCGGTGACGGTGGCCGTGTCGGCACGCGCCTTTGACAGCCGTTCGCTGGATTGCGCTTCCGCCACCTGCACGATCCGGTCGGCTTCCTGATCGGCGGCCTGCTTGTCCTTTTCCGCGTCGTTTTGCGCTGACGCAATGGCCTGCTCCGCCTGCTGGCTTGCCGTCAGCACCCCGTCGAATGCGCTAACGGCCGGCGTCGGGAGCGCGGATTGAACATCGGCGCGGTCGATCTCGATCCCGAGACCTGTGCCCTTCGCTTTCAGGGAGTTTAGACTACTATTGATGCTGCTCACCAGGTCGGCGCGCAAACGCTCGCGACGCTCGGCGATATCGCTGCCGGCGGAGACCAGCTCCGGGCGTGCGACCAGAACGCTGTCCAGATCGCGTGAGGCGCAGATCACAACGGCGCTTCGGGTTACGAGGCGGTCCAGTGCCGGAAGGACGTGCTCCTCTTGCAGGACGTAGGTGAAGGGGTCGGTCACCCGATAGAAGACGCGGATGTCGAGCTGAACGACACTCGCGTCGGCGGTCAGCAGGTATCCCGATCCCGCCAGGGTATCGCTTTCCATTGAAGCGTCGGCCTCGCCGCTCTGAGCCGGAGGCGAGCGAAGCAATCCGTTGATCCGGCGTTCCAAGACCGTTGCGGCATTGGGCAGAAGCAAAACCTTTTCGAAAGGCGCGGGCAGGGCCCATAGCAGGCCAGATTCCTGTACCCTATCCAAGGCGCCCAGGCGCAGGACAACGGCCCGGCTTTGCGGTGCGATCTCCCTGATATTGGATGTCGCCCAGCCGACGGCCGCCAGCACCACGATGGTGGACAGCAGCACGGAAACCAGACGAACAGCCTGATGTTGCGCCGCCGAATTCCTATCCCCGACCGCATTCATCTCTAACGTGCTCCGCCTGCCGATGCGGCGCTGGGTGGACCATCGATCAAAGCCCGGAACGGCGCGGCATCGGTGCGTAGGACAAGGCGCGTGTTGGAATTGACGATCGTGCCGAGCGTGTCGAGCGAGCGAAGCAGTTCGTAAAGCTCCGGCGCGCTCTTATAGGCAGTTCCATAAATCTGCGCCGCTTCGACGCGGGATTTGGCCTCTATATCGGCAGCCTTCACGGTCGCGTCCGCCCGCAGGACTCTTGCGTCGCGTTCGGCTGCGGAGCGAATTTCCGCGGCGTGACGCTTGCCGACCGCCGCTCGCTCGGTGGCGATGGTCTCACGCTCGGCCCGCATGCGGTCGACGGTGGCGTTTAGCGTCACCGACGGTAACGTCAGGCGCTCGATACCGACATCGACAACCCGCAAGCCATAAGTGTCGAACAATTGCTGCACGATCTGGACCTTGAGCTGTGCTTCCAACGCATCGATCCGAAGCTTGTTCGGATCGGGATTGATCAGCGACGACAGGTCGAAATTGCTGGCTGTGGTTTCAAGCGATGACCCGAGGAACGTGCGGATTTGCACTGCCGCCTGATCCGGCTGGTTCTGAACCGACCGCACGAAGCGCTTGATGGCATCCGGATCGGAGGGAACCTGCCAGATCGCATAGGCCTGCGCGATGATCCGCAGCCCATCCTTGGTCCCGACATCCTGCAGGCCGCTGGACGTTGATTTGGCGCGCAGATCGACGTCGATGGTCTTTTCCAGGGGAATGGGAAGCCGGAAGGCGAGACCCGGATCGATCAGAACGCGAGCGGGATTGCCAAACCTGGTGATGACGGTCGCGGCTCCCGATCTCACCTGGACGACGCAGGCGGCAACCAGAATGATGGCGACGACGATCATCGCGACGATCAGGCGGGACCACCGAAAGGGCATCGTCTCGTTGTGATCATCGCCGTGAGAATGATGATGATCGTGACCGTGATGGTCCGAGTCCGGATGGGCGTGCGCGTCAGTCATCGGCCGGTTTCTTCGCTTTGGTATGGAGTGTTAGGCTCGGCATTTGTTTTGGGATCGACCGGTAGCATCATGCTCCGGAGATCGAGGGTCGGAGTGATGCTCCCGCCGATGCGGTGATCGATGACAAGAGCCTTTGAATGGGATAATCCCATCGCTAGTTGATTGAAGTATTCCTCTGTCAGAAATGCCTGTCCCGCCTCGTGGAAGGCCGATTGCTCGGCCTGGAAGCGCAGCTTTGCGACCTCCGAAGCCGCGATGCCTTCCCTTGCCTTCGCGATCGCATCGTCCTGTCGGAGGCTGGCATTCAATTGCGCCTCGTTCGTCTGTTCGGCTGCGGCTCCCCGCTCGCGCGCAACCAGTGCCTCGGCGCTGATCTCTGCCGCCTGGACACCGTGAAATGCATTGGCTGCGCCGGCGGGTGGGTGGATGGCCTCGATGACCACCGCCAGGATTTCGACACCGCTGTTCAACTCATCCATGCTCTTCTGAACTGTTGAGGCAATATCGCCTGCCAGTGACAACCGGCCCTCGCTCAAGACATCGTTGAGCGTTCTTCTGGCAAAATCATGCACCAATACCCGGTTCGCTGTGCTTTCGATCAAGGCCGGCAGATCGGCGACCCGATAGGCGGCCTTCATTGCCGCCTGGTCCGAAAGACCGATACGGTAGACGAAGCGGACGTCCATGTTGACGATCTGAAAGCTTTGCTCGCCGCCGGTGCCGCTGGCGATGACCTGCGATTTCTCGCTGATGTGCGAGGCATCCCATAGCCGGTTCGCACTTTCCGGTGCTAGTCCTTCGGCATCGGCCAGCGGCTCGCCATTGCCGTTCGTGCTGACGGAGGTTGCCAGCTCGTGCACGCTGCCGTTCTCGATGGCAATGACACGGCCGAACGGCCACGGAAGACCGATGTGAAGGCCGGAATGCAGAATGTCCTCAGCCTTGCCGAACCGCTCATAAACGCCACGGCCGGTCATCGGAATTTCGCGCACGCCGCTCAACAGCCAACCCAGAAGGAGTGTTCCAAGAATGATGGCCGGAGCGGTCTTTCGAATGAACGAGAAAGCCCAAATCTGCCGAAGGTCGATGCCGTGTTTGGTTCGCAATTCAGATTGGATGCCGACCAAAAGCTGAGGTGGCCACTGAAGCGTGCCGGCGACAAGGCTGGTGGCGATCAATGTCGGCTCGCGGCTGTCGTTTTGCGGGCGGAACATGGAGGCGATCGCGCGGAACAGGAACTCAAGCCCGACGAGTGCGACAAAGCCTCCCAACGCCGCCAGGAGTTTGATGGGCAGTCCAGATCCGCGCGCGCTCAGGAACAGGCAGAAGCAAGACAGGACGAGCACGAAAATGGGCACGCGCGCCAATTGCGAAATTGCTCTTGCCTCGGGCCACTCCGCTGCATCGGTTGCAGCGAGTCGTCTTTCCGTTACAAGCAGAAGAAAGGCGAAAGCCAGACAGGCCGCAATGACGACGAGGAACGGCGTTCCGATCGCAGCGCTATCCGCCTTCAATGTCCAGCCGGTGTAGACGATCAAGCATGCGAACATGGATAGACCGGCGACCCGGAGCGGGCTTGCTCCGATCCGCAACAGGAGTGATCGCCCCGCGAAGAAAGCGCTTCCCGTCCATCGCTCGATCAGATCGGGCCCTTCCGTCTCCCGCTGCGACCACGGCGACGTCACGAAAGCAATGAGCCATTGCGCGGGTTTCCCGAGCCGCATACCGGCGAGACCGGCTTTCTTTCGACGCCACTCTGCAACGTCGTAGGCAGATCGAAGCCCGGTGCCAAACAGGATAAGTGCAGCGGCGTTATTGCAAAAGAAAGCCACCCAAATTGGGTTAAGGCTGAACGTATTTGCAATCAGAGCACAGAGCAAAAGCAGGGCCGCAAAGATTGAAACGCTGAAACCCTGGTTTGCAATATCATGCGCTTGAACCGCGGCAAGTTGGAAGTCTGCTCGGTTTTTGATCTCAGGAAGCTGCTGCGTGTCGTCGGAACTAGTTTTCGGCATTCCCATACTTTATGCGCTCTTCCACGCCGCATTGAAGAAAGTTTTCTATCTATTTCGCCAGCACCGCAGTCATTTGGGTGTAGGGATACGTTATTACGTATCGTACCCTTATCTGCAAGGCTTCGCCTTGATAAAGGAAAGTCGGCTGATCGGCATCACTTGCGCCGTGTAGCCCCCCGGAAACAAACATAGTTTAGCCTACGACGAGCTTGGCCGACGGCGCCCGTTGTCTGGACAGAACTGACCTTATGCCACGCGCCGGGTATCGGATCTTCGCAACGCGGCGGCGCGGGTTCTTAAATCCCTGACCCGTCGAGCTGCTGGGTGTCGTCGCCTTCCCAGGGTGAGGGCATCGAGGTGCGATTGAGATTAGCCGAGGGCATCGGCATCCAGCACTTCAGCTCCGGCTCGGCATATTCGATGACGCGGCCGGGCGAGGAATCAGAGGCGCGCCAGCCTTCTACGCCGAACTGATCGCCATTCGACCAGTAGGCGAGGTCGACTTCTGCCGGCCCCTGTTCGGACGGGCGGACCGTGACGAGGATCCGACTGCCGTCTTTCGGCGCGCTTGCCATGTGGCGCCAGCGATCTGGCTCGTCCATCATTTTTCCTCCTGCCTTGCTGCGGAGTGAAGTGTCGCCTCGCCATCGAAAGCGGTCAACCCAAACTTTCCACAACCCATCCTCTATTGCTCGTACTTCGTCTAGAACAGTTGCAGAAAGGCACAACCGCGATCCTCTTGGAATTCTGCTGCGTTGAAGTAATTTGGATCACAGTTCTTCCAGAACTAGTCCGGCAGGCCGGTAAGCGAGCGCATCAGCCGTACGAGGTCTCCTGGAATAAGGCCGTTGCGCAACTCCGCCAGCGCCTTCAATGTCATGTCGCGGCGCGCGCTTGCCGCCCCTCGCGCGGAGGTTCCTTCTCACATCGTTGCGACCCGCCAGACATCGTTTAGCCTTTCAGCTATTTGGCGTTTGTCGTTCCGAGCACTGTGTTCTAGTATGGCGAGTAGACATGCGGACACTCCGCCACGGTTGACGGCGACGCCCCGTTCAATCCGCCATAGCGAGCGTCAGGGATATAACCTTATGCTCATCCGCTATGGGTACGACATTACCGTAACTTGCGCACAACCAACACCGATGGTGACCATGCTGACGCCGCGTCCCGAGCGCTCGGCTGATGTTCGATCGCCGGACGTCGTTGTGACAAGCCCTGAGATAGCAACCACCACCTACCTTGATTTGTTCGGCAATGTCTGCCGCCGCTTCATCGCGCCGATGGGCGACCTGCAGATATGGGGGGACGGAACCCTTGAAGACAGCGGTACCCATGATCCTGCCTTTTGGGATGCGCAGGAGATCGCTGTCGGTGAGCTGCAGGACGATTGCCTCATCTACCTGATGGGAAGCCGTTATTGCGAGACCGACCGTTTGAGCCAGATCGCATGGGACAGGTTCGGCAACGTGGCGCCGGGATGGGGCAGGGTGCAGGCAATATGTGATTTCGTTCACCAGCACATCATCTTCGGTTATCAGAACGCCCGCTCGACGCGGACGGCGCTGGAAGCCTATGAAGAGCGTATCGGCGTCTGCCGCGATTATGCTCATCTGGCCATTGCCTTCTGCCGCTGCATGAATATTCCGGCACGCTATATCAACGGTCACTTGGGCGATATTGGCGTGCCGATCCTCGATCCCATGGATTTTAGCGCCTGGATCGAAGTTTTTCTTGGCGGTCGATGGATGACGTTCGATCCGCGCAATAACGTTCCGCGCATCGGCCGCATCGTGGTCGCCCGCGGTCGGGACGCAGCTGACGTCCCGCTCATAGTTTCCTTCGGTCCACACGTCTTGAAGTCTTTCCGGGTCTGGACCTATGACGTCACCGATGCACAACCTCCGGCCACCCGGTAGCAATGGCTGGGCGCGACGGCAGCCCGGTTCCGAGAGCTCGCCATTTTGTGCAGCGTGTAAAGTTTGGTCCTGGTGCAGCGAATACTGCTGCGCCGCCGGGTCGGACACGCACCGCTGAAAGCATCGGCAGCTTCTATACTGACGCCGAAGCAGCAGGGAACTTTCCGCGCCGGCTATTCGGATCCGCTGATTACCCGGCGGGTGAAAGCGGCTGTATCGTCGGCGACGTCAAACAAGGCGGGCATGCTGATGGAGTCTAAATGCAAGAGCGAGTTTCAGACTTTAGCGGCGCACGTTTTGCCGGCAGCTCTGAAATCGCATCGGGTGTGAGCAGAGCATGTTCGAGACGCTGAATCTGGCAGTGGGCCGTTCGGATTTGTGCTGACTACGCCGCCTCAGATACAAGATGGTAAGGTCGGACTAGGTAATCGGAAGGGATGCCCCATTCCTTGTTCAGCTT
>Ga0105237_10000615_pt1 | contig 49660 bp, 48 predicted proteins | sample KBSC24metaG_FD_81520 | JGI IMG/M metagenome (GOLD analysis project Ga0105237, IMG submission 81520) | Corn rhizosphere microbial communities from Kellogg Biological Station, Michigan, USA - KBS C2-4 metaG | ecosystem: Host-associated > Plants > Roots > Rhizosphere > Soil | place: Michigan, USA...
TCGCATTGGCAAGATGAAGTTCAAGTGTTGAGTTTCAGCTAGATTTGCGCCACTTTTTCATTTCGCGGTGTACCACCTAGTTGCATTTATGGTGTTGATCGAAAACATTTTCTCGCAGTGTGGACGGATCCGTCTGAAACGAAAAAGTGGGTCAAATTCGTGCGATAATCGACATCGTAAAGGCTATCGCGAGACTTTCCAGGTTCTACATGCATGAGAGTTGCGGACAATGTACGCCATGCCGTGAGGGAACTGGTTGGTTGTGGCGCGTCATGCAGCGCATGGCGGCCGGCAGTGCGGATTATCGCGAGATCGACCTGTTGTTGGACGTCGCGGGCAGGGTTGAGGGGCACACAATCTGTGGCCTTGGCGACTTCGCGGCGTGGCCGATCCAAGGCTTAGTGCGTCACTTTCGCCACGAGATAGAAGAACGCATCAATTCCTATCGCTCATCCAGGCAATTTCATCCGGTCGTCTCGTCGCCGCGGCAGGTGGCCTAAGGCACGACAACAGGAGGAGACAGCTCATTAAAAGTCGCAGCGGGAGCGGCAAGAGAATGGAACGATTATTTGTCGCAATCGATATTTCAGATTCCCAGGTGGCGGATGCCTTGAAACGTATCGCGTGTGGGGCGCCCAATGTGGATTGGACCGCTCCCGAAAACCTCCACCTGACGCTCGCATTCATCGGCGACCCCCCTCAGCCTGTGCGACAGACTGCCCGGCTTTTTGAAGCCATCGCCGTAGAACCTTTCACGGCTAGCTTGTTGGGTGTTGAAACCTATGATCTCGGCAACGGATATTCGGCGTTGTGCGCGCGAGTTGAAAAGACCGCCGAGCTGATGTCATTGCAATGTCAGTGCGTTGCGGTGCTCGCCCGGACCGAAGCCGATCTCAAAGGGCGCTCCTACCGCCCCCATGTTACGTTGGGTCTGGTCGAAAGCAAAAATTTGCATAAGTCACGGCCTTGGCTGAAGCGCCATGAAAGGTTCCAAGCGGAGTGTTTTGTTTCGGCTTTCCATCTTTATGCCAGCCATCGCATCGGCCGTTTCGTTGAACTGACAAGAATCCGCAGATACAGTGTAAGCGGTGTCTCGCTCACACCTCCGAAGTCAAATTCCGAAACGTTGTAATAGGCGACTCACGGGTCTGATCTCCGCAGGTTGCCATTGCCTCCATCCCCGGATGAAGAGTGTTCCCGAGATTTGTCAGACTATACTCCGTCTTCGGCGGGAATGTTGCTTAGTCGTGTCTGGCGATCACTCCCCAGCCCTCCAAGTCCTTTAATTCCTTTGAAAGAATCCTGACGCTGATTGATTAGCGAGACGATGGTTGGCCAGTTCTTGACTCGGGCGTCGTGGCCGGCGAAGTGAGCATTCTTGCGGTCCAGCGCTATCGATCTGATGGTCCTTTCAGCGGTGCCGTTACCGATCTCTATGCGGCCGCCAGTCAGGGGCGCGCAGAGTCCATCCCAGTATTTGGCAATATGGCCAACAGCTTCGCCGAGCGCCGACTTGTCCGCCGTTCGAAGACGGTGATGCGAGTGGATACGATCACGCGGTTCTTTAGGTCTTCCATGGCCACATCTGACCGCTGAAGCGGATCGTCCGTGGACCAGACGTGTCGTGCAACATGATCGGCAGTGTTGGTTTCCACGCGGAACTGAGCCGGTTTTTCCACCGAGAAGTGAGCCACCTCTGAGTATGGTTTTCTGATCAGGATTTGGTCAAGGGATTAGCTTTTTCTCCTCTCTTTTGGGCTGCTGCAGCCGAGCTGGCTTTGAAGCGGAAGCTATCGTTCCCGGTTTCCAGGATATGGCAACGATGGGTCAGGCGGTCGAGCAGAGCCGTGGTCATCTTGGCATCACCGAAGACGGTCGCCCATTCGCTGAAGCTGAGGTTGGTAGTGATGATGACGCTGGTGCGCTCATAGAGCTTGCTCAGCAGATGGAAGAGCAGCGCACCGCCTGAGGCACTGAACGGAAGGTATCCGAGCTCATCGAGGATCAGCAGATCGAGGCGAACCAGCGTCTCAGCAATCTGGCCTGCCTTGCCTTTGGCCTTCTCCTGTTCGAGCGCATTGACCAATTCGATGGTCGAGAAGAAGCGGACCTTTCGGCGATGATGCTCGATCGCCTGGACACCAAGGGCGGTCGCGACATGTGTTTTTCCTGTGCCCGGCCCGCCGACGAGCACGATATTCTGCGCTCCGTCCATGAACTCGCATCGGTGCAGTTGGCGCACCGTCGCCTCGTTGATCTCGCTGGCTGCGAAGTCGAACCCGGAGATGTCCTTGTAGGCCGGGAAGCGAGCTGCCTTCATGTGGTAGGCGATCGAGCGAACCTCGCGCTCGGCCATTTCGGCTTTCAGCAACTGGGACAAGATCGGCACGGCCGCATCGAAGGCTGGAGCCCCTTGCTCGATCAGGTCGATGACGGCTTGGGCCATGCCATACATCTTCAGGCTGCGCAGCATGATGACGACGGCTGCGCTGGCAGGATCATGACGCATGACGGCCTCCTGCGGTCCGCAGGCGCAAACCATCGTAGCGTTCAACATCAGCCTTGGGTTCACGCAACAGCGTGAGCGCCTGTGGCGTATCAACGTCGGGACCATCGATTGTCTTGCCATCGATCAGCCGATGCAGCAGGTTCAAGACATGCGTCTTGGTCGCCACGCCTGCATCCAGGGCCAATTCCACAGCCCTGACAACAACTTGTTCGTCGTGGTGAAGTACAAGAGCAAGGATATCGGCCATCTCACGATCACCGCCGGAGCGGCGGAGCATCTGGTCCTGAAGTTGCCGAAAGGCCAACGGTAATTCCAGGAAAGGCGCACCATTACGCAGGGCACCGGGCTTGCGCTGGATGACCGCAAGATAATGCCGCCAGTCATAAATCGTACGTGGCGGCTTGTCGTGGCTACGTTCAATGACCCGCTCATGCTCGCATAGGATATTGCCTTCTGCCGCAACGACCAGTCGCTCGGGATAGATCCGCAGGCTGACAGGCCGGTTGGCAAACGATGCAGGCACGCTGTAGCGGTTCCGCTCAAAAGTGATCAGGCAGGTGGGCGAGACGCGCTTGCTCTGCTCGACGAAGCCGTCAAACGCGGCAGGGAGCGCCATCAATGCCGGGCGTTCTGCCGACCAGACGTCCGCGATCGTGCCGGGCAAGGTGCCGTGTGCTGTGTCGCGCCACAGGTCCTGGCAATGCTGTTCCAGCCAGGCATTCAATGCCGCCAGATCCGGAAAGTCAGGCATCTGTTGCCACAGTCGCGGTCGGGCATCCTGGACATTCTTCTCGACCTGACCCTTCTCCCAACCCGCGGCGGGATTGCAAAACTCAGGCGCAAAGACGTAGTGGTTCGTCATCGCGAGGAAACGGATATTGACCTGCCGTTCTTTGCCACGACCGACACGATCAACCGCGGTCTTCATGTTGTCGTAAATGCCGCGACCAGGTACTCCGCCAAACACGCGGAACCCGTGCCAGTGGGCGTCGAAGAGCATCTCGTGCGTTTGCAGTAGGTAGGCCCTGACCAGAAACGCCCGGCTGTGTGATAGTTTGATATGGGCGACCTGAAGCTTCGTGCGCTCGCCGCCTATCACGGCATAATCTTCACTCCAATCGAATTGGAACGCTTCGCCTGGGCGGAAAGACAGAGGAACGAATATGCCGCGGCCCGCTGTCTGCTGCTCAACCCGCCAATTACGGGCGAACGCGGCGACCCGACCATAGGAGCCGGTAAATCCGAGAGCCATCAGATCGGCATGAAGCTGCTTCAACGTTCGGCGCTGCTTGCGCGACCTCCCGGCCTCGGTCTTCAGCCAGCCAGAAAGTTTGTCGGCAAAAGGATCAAGCTTGCTCGGTCGTTCCGGTACCGTGAACGTCGGCTCGATCGTACCGGCACTCAAATACTTCGCAATCGTGTTGCGTGACAGCCCAGTGCGCCGACTGATCTCGCGGATTGACTGCTTCTCGCGAAGCGCCATCCGACGGATGATGTTTAAAAGTCCCATGTGGATCACTCCGTTGCCCCCGTCGCTCACCGCTTTGGGGGGAAGGTTCACATGGCTCAATTCTCAATGGAAATTATGCGCCTAACCGGCTCAGTTCTGCGTGGAAACCAACAGGCCAACAGACCTCATGAATTATAAGCTGTTCAATTCAAGGGACGGCTTCGGCGTGTCCTTGACGATTTGCACTGAGGATGGACTTCGAAACATACTTGAATTCGGAGATGGGGAACACCGGTCCACCACGCTGCACTGGAACACCTGCCTTCATGGAAGGTCAGTGAGACGGTTCGATTTGGCCGGGAGACCTTACACGGTGCGCTACCGTGAGGGAGAGTCAGATTTCGGTGGGACAACTTTGACCTTACCGGTGGCAACCACAGAGATATTTAAAGGCCAGCAGCTTCGGCGCTTCAACGGCTTTGCTGAAATGCTAACGCCTCGTTTTGATTGGACATTTCAGTCGGAAAAAGTTCGGGCTTTAATCCTTTCATTCGTCAGGCAGATTGAAGATATCTCGCGGGATTTTGTGAAGGCCGGTCTAACGCCGCATATCTGTAATGTTCACTGTCGCCACGATCGATTTTCACATCAATTTCGTGATCGCATGGCGAGCCAATTCAATAATCTAAATGGGCTTACCTAAGGTGGCGGCCGATTTCGTTCGATGATGAGAAAGCGATAGAGCAGGAAGTATGGCAGATCCAAATGAGATTGATGTAGTCATTTATCATGGTGGCACGGTTGAGCTTCAGGCCGTCGCGCCACGTTTGATTGCTGTGGAACTTGCGAAGTTTTTTCCCGCTCTTAAACTTGCTGAGCGCGGGCGGTTTGTGATGATGAATGAGCTGGCGGCCAAGGTTCTCGCTGGCGTTAAGGTCACCACAGTCAGGTTCGTGCGGGGAGGGTTAGACTTTCCTGGTGCCGCATCATTACCGCTGTTTGAGGTCCGGATTTCAAATCTGCATGACGATGCAATATGGGTGGCTGACCTGAGGATCTCACGCGTCGTCTACAAGCGAGTGGTCGATCTGACAGAGGAGGATGTCAGAAACGACGGGCGGGCGAACCTGGTCGAGCTGCTGGAGACAATGCAGAATTTCTACGGAGACATATCCGCTGACGATATTCTATCGATATACGAGTTTAGCGTATTGCCCCGTTAAGGTGAAGGCTGCGCTCCCATTTCGCCGCGTGAAATTATGAAGTCCTACGGACGATGAAATGCCTCCGGGCTTAGACTCCCATTGCGCAGCAAATGTTGCAGCGTATAAGCAATCGAGAGTGCATCATCAGGCGCGTCATGCGCCTTGAATGGAGGATGGTCAACACCGTAGTAATCCGCGAGCTTGTTGCTCGGCGTCCTCGCCAGATCTTCAATCGGCATACCTGCAGCAAGGAGAAGCTTCACCGCGTTATCGAACCGATGTGCTGGAATGACAGGGGGCACACCGGCTACATAACAGCTGATCGCAACCATGTTGAGCTCATCTTTGCCCCAAGACCACAACGTCGCCCCCTCCGAGAACCGATCTACTTCGTGGAGAGCCTTTTCCAAGGTGATGCCATGGTTCTCGATGTCTGCCTCTGTCACTCCAGTTAACTCGGTGAAATAGGTATCCAGTTGATACCGGTTGCCGAAGCGATCGATTGGGCGAACATACGCCTTATGCATGTCTAGGAGCGGGTAGTCGTCCTCGAGCCCAAGCTTTACAGCTCCGATTTGGGCTATGACTGGATCGGGGTCATGAGCCGCACACCAAAATCTGCGTTGCGATCCTTCGAGGCAAAGGAATTCGCAGTCGAAAACGATAGCAGTTTTCATCAACTATATCCTGGTAACCAGAGCGTTCGCCTAACCAATTCGATCCACGACATATCAGTTGGGGTCAAAATAGGCAAATTCAAAACTTATGGGTTCATCGATCGGGGGGCACACGTTCTCCATCTCAACAGAAAATTGAGAGGCATGGTCGGACGTTTGGATTTTATTGCTGGCTGGCGTTGCTTGTGACCGCGGCGTACCAGTGAGGGTCGATATAATCCAATCGGGTTCTTGGCAAAAGGTCCCTTGGAAATTTCGTGCCGAGAAGGTTGATGCTTAAAGCAAGTGGCGAGGGCGCTGCAACCAGTAGCGAGAGTGGATGGCACGATGGCTGGAGACCGTCCGGTAGCCATACACTCTTTCCTCCGACAGTCTCCTGGAAACGGCGGGTACGCTTCAAGGCGGCCCCGAGAGCAGCCTTGAACAATTCGATGTAGATCATTTGGCGGTGCCCCCCGAAACAGGCAAGGTCGGGAAGTATACACAGCGCCATAAACGTTAGTAGAAGGTTGGGGACGATGCGACCCGCTCTCAAGTTGGCAACCAGTTCGTCACGTTGCAGTGTCAGCGAAAAGTTCATATGGGAGTTCTGAAGCCTGCCATCAGCTACCTTAGCCGGATGACGTCTACCCTCTGAGATAATCCAGAATAGTTCAGTCGAGCTCGGAAGGAGTTGTGGAAAGCGCGCGCGATGGGTTTCAAGTTCTTCCAGAAGACATTCACGAAGGTTTTGATCCAGAACGCACGCTGATAGCACACTGCCCACCGTGAGATGACGGGCGACCAATCCTGCCGTTTGGTTGTCGGCGAGCGATAACAGCCCCGGCTGTCCGCCCGCGGTTTCTGTGCCGCAGAGAATGTCGTTAGCTTGCTGAATAGCCTCTTCCGGAGAGGTTGTCTGCACGCTCGCGATTCTCGCCGCCATGTCTCTCACTTCACCGTGCGGGGAACCCAGGAGGCTATTGAATCTCCAAATTCCGTGTCTCGCGCAAACAGCGGTGCTATCCCTAATCTGCCGTGGAACGCCAAAGACATTATGTCGCGTTCCTTTAAACTCCATCCATCCTGGCCCAACGCCATTCTTGGATTGGAGTGAAACCGTGCTGCATTCATATGTCAATGCGAATGGGCTAGCTCGCTTCGCGGCGGCCCTGATGGCAAGGCACCGGGACACGAAAGTGGGAAGAGAGACGAAAAGGGAACAATGGGGACCGGTAAAAATCGCAGGGCATACCAGAAGACCCCCCAAAATCTCTCTTACTGGCGCCAACGTCCGTTGCGCAATGATTTCCGCAAGTAGATCGCGAGAGTGGAGTGCGCTTGCTGACAACGTTGGACTCTGAGCGATATTCTCATTCAGAAAATCGTCAATCGATATGTCCGGTTCGTCAAAGACGTCTAGAAAATATTGTTGTGAACCCATAGACAGGATTTGCCTGAGGGCGCTCCGATAGCCATTTGTGTTAATTTCGTTCGGCGACGTCATCGGCAAGCTCCATCCATGCTTTGCGGAATAGCCGACAAACTGATGCCAGTTGTTGATCCGTCAATCCGATAGGGCTAAGGCAAATGATACGCTTGGCTCGAATGTAGTGGACACCGATCGGTGCCGGGCCGTTTAGCAGTCGATTGGTCAAAGTCTTGAAAAACTCGTGGCCGAGGCCGCTCGTATCTTCGACAGCTATCATCGGTATTTTTTCGATTAGTATCTCCGGCAATATCGATACGGCGGCACCGCGCAGCTGTCCGAGCTCACTGACACCGGCCTCACAGCGTTGCCGATATTCCGCCTGGAATGTACTGGACGGCTTGGCGAGAAATTTGACAATCGCTGCCGCCAGACCCAACATTTGACCGCGGTCCAGCTTTACGGCGCGCAGCGGGCCGTCGCTTGGAAAGGACATAAGATGCGCAAACTCGACAAACGATTGATCACCAAGGAGTAGTCCCGACGCCTGAGGCCCTCCGAACACCTTCCCCCCGGAAAGGAGAACGGCATGGCATCCCGTGCCAAGGATTTCCGACAGCCGTTCACGAGACGGGAAGATCGCTGCACAATCTGCAATGACGGGGATATTATGATCGTCCGCGAGTTTCACCAGTTCCGCCAGGCTCAAATCTGCCGGCGGAAGCCTTGGGCTTATCACCACCGCCAAGGCAACGGTTCGCTCATTAAATGCGTCCGTCAGTTCTTCACTTGAACAGCCGACGATATTGCCGACCTCATGAAGCACGCACCCCGCCTGCTGAAACAAATAGGCATAGTGACCGAAATCGCCGCGCCGGATAATTACCTCCGGCGTGGAGTCTATCTTGTTCATCTTCTTTGCTACTTCGAGCGCGAGGAGTATGCCGGCACTCGTCCCACCCGTGAGGGCACCACTCCCAGCCCCTAACTGCGCAGCGCAATAGGCGCCGGCGCGGCGATTGAGATCGGCCAGATCAAAACACCACTTCTGCGCTTCACCAACGATAGAGGCTATGTCATGAGATAAGGCGGGACCAGATAGGTTCGACTTCGGCGCGGATGCATTTATGATGGGCGTGACGCCAAGTTCCGCCATAAGGCTCGCTAGCTTATCGTCTGGCCCCAACCCGTCTGACTGAGAAAATATGCGGGCATGTTCATTGTGAATCAGCATCATCTTCTCCTGAAAAATACTGAATATCCCGGATCATCGCGGATATTTGCATTGGGTCGGCGTTCAGCCCGGCCATCCGCATTTCTCTGTCTAGAAACGGTCGGGAAAAGCTCATCAAACCTGGATCAACTATGCGGATGGCCCCATCGTCTGCTCTTCGCGGAACGCAAAGCCCCTTGCAATAACGGCTCGGGCAAAAGGGGACGTCCAGACGACCCTCTGCGAAAAGATTGGCTATGGTACCGTTTGAATCGCCATGTTCGAACGTCATTGAAACGAGCGACTTAACCTCGCAATAAATCTGTTGGGCTTCTTCATCGATTTTGCCGTTGTCTGGTAGGAACCCATCAAAAATCGAGGAAAAGAAAATCCTTGAAAAGTTGATCGCCCTTGCGTTTGCGTCGGCGCTCGGTATCCCAAGTGCCTCAACCTGCGTCTTCACGACAACCTTTGTCGCCTTGCCAAGGCGCGCGGTGACGGACCCCTGTGCAATGAGGGCCAAAGCCTTGGTCGGGTCACGCGGAAAAACACCCATGAAATGATGCAGGATTGGAAAGACAGTCTTGCCCGGACATAAGGATGTCGCGAGGAGCTCGATCGCCCGCAAGCCCGCGATATCCTGATATGGGCAGCCGCTTTGAGATATTGCGATTCCCACTTTGTTTGCCCCCTTGCTGAACGCCTTCATTGCTTCGATGAACGTAACGCTGAGCGAGATGACCGGATGTACAAGCGTACCAGAAAGGCTGCCAAAAAATTCTCTATCGATATTGATTCCGTCTTCGGCGAGTTCTCCACAGACCTCATCGACGATGTCCCAGGCGCGAAGGGATCGTTCGAGAGGGAAGTCCTTTGAATAGGGCAGAGTGTAGGAAAGGGGCCCGCCTTCAAACCCATCCGCGCCGCCTTCAAGAGAGGTTGAGAAAAGACGCCGCGGATCCGGTGACCCGTGGCGGATTTGTATCGGAGCCTCGATGGCCAATACCATTTCGCGAAGTCTCTCCGCTCCGTGAGCCACCAACGGATACCCATTGAGCATTGCAGGGTTTGTGCGGGCCAGTTCATGGGCTTTGTCGAATGCGCCGAGTCTCGTATAGGAATCTATAGTAATGGTCGCAACATCCGGATTCGCATCCTCGGATAACTTCTTCAGTAGAGCCAATTGTTGCTCATGCGAGCCGACACCGCACCTTGGTTGAAGCAAAATGCGACCACTTGCTCTTGCCTTTTCCATCGTGGAGGCAACGGATCGAGATTGCCGTGAACGCAAAAAGTCTCGAGCCTGTTTGGAAACGGACATGGTTTCATGTTCAAAACTGTCCACGGCGCCGCTCTCTCCATGCGAGGCGAAGACTAATAAGCCTCCCAATTAATTGTGGAATGTCGTCGAGGATTTCGTCTAGTCCCAGGGCCGCGAGCGCTTCCGGCGTGTAGTCCATCATTCTCGCGCGCCGTCCGACCTCAAGGTATCCGCCGAAGAAAATCCTGCAACCCAACTGATAGTCGCGCCGGATCGATCCGAAATCGCGGAGATCGGTACCGCCGTGGCCGTTGATGCTCCCTATCGCGATGGCAATGATATCGTTGTTCGCCTGATAGGCCTCGGCTATGTCTCGAGCAGACGTGCATACCCCCAAATTGACAACGCGAAAGCCTTCTGTCGCCAATGCCAATTCCAGAACCCTGTTGCCGACCACGTGGACGTCGCTTTCCGTCACGGCGATAATGACTCCGGCAGGCTCAATTTCTTGGCTCATAAGTCGTTCTCCCGGAACAAGGCGACGTTGTCGCGCAGGCATCGAGCGAGTTCGTTTTGACGTTCGCGATCGTAAAAGATGGACGTATGGGTGCCATCTATCTGGAAAATCGAGCATCCGCCGGCGGCGACTTCGCGCCACAGCTGCGCTTGGCCAAGGTTTTCCGAGTGTTTGGCTTCCAGATACACGATCGAAAGATCCGAGGGTGGTGGCGTATAATTGGCGACTGACTTGCATTGCGAATAATGGAAGAGAAAAAGCTTTCGTAGGTCATTGTTGGAGATATTATCGAGGTGGCCTGTCGGCCGGTGGATAGATATATAGCGCCGCACGGTGCCGAGCTGATCTGCAAGGCAGGAGCCCAGGAATTGTCGAAAAATCTCACCGTGCATGACGCTCTGCCGATCAAGACCAAAATACACGGTAAAGAATAAATCCCACACCCAGTCTATGTGTGTTTGAGCTTCTGGACCGACCAGGCGTCGATCCCCCTCAAAATGTGAATCTATGATGACGATATCTTTCGGCACAAGACCGAGAGCCGACAAACGGATCGAGACCTCATAGGCGAGCTTTCCGCCCATCGAGTAACCCAAGATTCCAAATCCACCTGAAGAGACATCGTCGAATTTCAAGATACGGTCGAGCGCTGAAGCGGCCTGCTCTTCAAGCGTGGGAGGGGCTGGGACATCCAGAAAAACTCCCAAGCTTGAAAGGCCGACAAAACTTACCTTGCGACCCAGTTCCGGTACCAAATGGCGATAGATCGAGGGGCTGCCGTGTACGGGAGCGAGGCAAAAGACCGGTGGGTTTCCGGATCCACCGATCGATATGGGGGCGTATCTATCTATCATGGGTCTCCACTCATCGGTCGCTGTGTCTGACACGGATCTCCCTCTAATTCCCGGCTTCAATGTTGCGCGCGAGCAAGCGAGGGGTTGGATTTGCAAATATGTTTTCAAGGGGCAGGCTACAGCCTTCGCGTTCGTTGATCGCCAGAACAAGGTAGGTTGCCAAAAGTGAGTGGCCGCCAAGTTCAAAAAACGAGGCGTTTGGATCAACGGTAGCTGTCCCAAGGATCTCAGCGAAGGTCCTGCAAATATCCGCCTCCAGTCGCGTCTGCGGCGCTTCTGTGGTAGCGGTCGCCCGGTGCGGCTTGGGGAGCGCTCCTTTGTCCAGCTTGCCGTGCCTGTTTACGGGAAAAGAGCTGATAAAAGTGATGCTTGCTGGAAGCAAATAGGCGGGAAGTTCTTGCCGAAGTTTCTCCTTGACGACATCGCTTGTAAGCGCGCTGCCCTCGTTGAGGACGACATAGCTATGGAGTTGATAGCCTAAGCGGTCATCGAGAACCGACACGGTGACGGCATCATCAATTCCATCTATTCCCGTGAGAATTCGCGATACCTGGGTTGGCTCTACTCGAATGCCTCTAATCTTGATCTGCTCGTCCGAACGGCCGAGTATGTATAGATTTTCATCCTCGGCTATATGGCCGATATCACCGGTTCTGTAAGCCGGCCATCCATTTAGCGACTTCAAGTGCTGATCATCAATACAGGGGAGCGGCGTGCTATAGTCAGCACAAACGCCGCGACCGACGATCCATACTTCACCATCCTGTGAGACCTCGCATACCTCACCTGACTCAGCGTCTATTATGAGGATACTCGTGTCACGATTGGGGGTTCCGACCGGCAATCGATCAAGCAATTTATCGCCAGCGGGCACGATCCAGGCGGTGGATGTCATCGTGCATTCTGACGGACCGTAATGATTGATGAGAACGGCATTCGGGAAAAGCCGGCGGCCGACGTCTGCGATTCGCTGGTCGAACACCTCGCCTCCAACACACAGAAGCCTTAGTGCCGGAAGCGCTTCAATTCGATTGCTGGATGCTGCTACGGCGATGACCTTGAGAATACTCGGCGTCATCGACAAAACTGCTGTTATGCCCTTTTCCTGCAGCACTCTGACATAGCCATCAGCATCGAATCCCTTGCCTCGCTGAATGAGGTAGAGCGTGCTTCCGGTAAGGAGCGCGCAGAATATCTCCCGAATAGAAGCATCGAAGGACAGCGACGCGGTGGTAATGAGCGACGAACGCAGCGGGAGTTCATAGCGCTCTATGATGCCGCCGAGATAACCCATCATCGATTGCTCGGATATCCTTATCGATTTTGGCCGTCCAGTCGAACCCGAAGTATAGGTCTGGTAGCATATACGTGATGTCGCGAGTACTTCCCAGGAGCGCGATACCGGGTTTGGATTTGGCTCAATTAGCTCGGAAAGATAGACAGAGGGACAGGGAAGACTGCCGAATGGCTGATGGTGATCGAGGACCACAATTTTAGCTTGGCCGTCTGTAAGAATTTCAATTGCTCGACTATCGGGAAGTGTTCGATCAATTGGCACATAGACGGCGTTGATTTTAAAGATTGCGACAATGGTCGCGATGAGCGCGCCGGATTCACCGGTCCAGACACCAACCGCCTGATTGGCGACAATTCCACGGCTGGCGAGGTTTATTGCGATGACGGTCGAAAGCTCGTCGAGTGCCCTGTATGTCAGAGTGGTATCGCCGGATTCAACCGCGACTTCGTTCGCGTATGTCGCGGCGATTTCAGTGAATTCATCAACGAAGCGTCGGGGTTCCGGTCCAGGTGCGCCGGCCAGAGCCGCGAATTTAGGGCTGATCATCAAACTGATTCCTGAGAACGAACGTTCAATGACCAAAGCTCGTCCTTGATTGTGGGAGGCTGCAGCCAACCCGGAAGCGCACCGCGCTCCGGGCTCAAAAATTTCCCTTGCATGAATATCAATATCCATACGGGTCAATTTCCAAAGCAGCACATTCTTTAGGTTGTGTTTTATATTAAGACTACCATTGCATGTGTCTCGCCAAGATGCAATAGCGAAATGGAATTATCTCTAAACGTGTATTCCGACTGGCCTTGGCGATGGCATTCGTCGGAGGGGAAGATCGTTCCCTGGCAGTAATTGCCCCAACCGCACGTGTTCCCTTCGATGAAGACTGATGCTGCGAGACAGAGAGGCGGTGAAACCGACATCCAAGTGGACGCTGCTGGATAGGCCGTAAACACGTAAAAGAGGTAATTGAAACTTTACGCATTTATTAGTTGTAATCTCGATGACTCGATGCTAACTATCTCGACAACCATAGAGGCTAAGAAATTTATACCACCACCAAAAAGTGCACTTCGATTGCGGAGTGGTGGGGGGACTGGCGGCCGCGAATGCGTCGGCAATGCCTTGAATTTGTTGGATATCACCAAAGTGAGGAGGCAAAACCCAATGAGTGTCGGTATTAGCATGGTCGTCAAGAATGAGATGAAAAATATCGATCGATGCCTCTCGAGCATCCGCGTTGCCGTGGATGAAATCATTATCGTTGATACCGGCTCAACCGACGGCACCGACGAATATCTTCGAAGCCAATTGGGGGCGAAAGTCGTCAATGTGGCTCCTCCAGCTGAGGATCCACACGTCATTACTGAGGCGCGCAATTTGAGTTTGGCCAACAATCCCTGTGACTGGGTGTTGGTCCTTGATGCAGATGAGCAGATCTCGACAAGTGCAATTGGAAAAATCAAAGCACTAATGCGAGGTGACGATCAGGCCTACTTTCTGACCTGGCGGAACGCGCGCAATGGTACATTTTTTGACGACTATAAGTTCGCTATGTTTAGGCGAGACCTCGGACTTCATTACGAAGGAATGGTTCATTGTAATCCGACACGATCGGCAAGACGACTTGGTATTAATGCCACCCTAGTGCCGGATGTAGTAATCAATCATTCCCTTGATGGCACCAACGGCTTTCGCTCAGCCCGCTCCGAGAGGCTGGAGCGACATAGTCGTCACGATCCCACTTGGTGGCGATATCAATGGTTTCTTGGGTATACATATTTCAAGGCAGGTGACTTTGAGCGTGCGGTGCCATTGCTAAGAGATACCTGCAATTCGCTCTCTCGGGATTTTCCAGTTGAATGTCTAAATGCACACATAGTGCTAACGGATTTGAACGCGCGGAAGGGAATGCACGACAAGTGCGCTCGCATCATGAGGCAGGCCGCGTCTTTCTATGATGAGATGAAAAATGATTTCGAGGTAAAGGCCAATCTACAGATGGGTACATGGATCACGAATGCCGCTGAACTAATCGATCAGAATCGCCTGGAAGAGGTAAAGAGCTATGAATTTGCCTACTAGAAAGCGCAGAGCTTCGTCGCAACTAACGAAGAATGTATTCGGGTCATCAGATCCGCTGTTCCGTAAGGAGCCGGGTGAGTATATGACAGCGGAAGAACAGGCATACTGGCGGGACAAATACGAGGACGAAGCGAAAAGGCTCTATAGAGGGCATTTTCGTCAAACGACTGAGATTTCACTGGCTCTTCGCAGGAAATATGACAAGCCAATCTTCGGCGATGTATATGTCTTCGATATACTACTAAAGTTGGCGGAATGTATTGATCCGACAGATACAGAGCTATACTGTGTCGATCAATTGGTACATACGCTTCAAGTGGCCGAGGGCATGGAAAGAGATGGAGTTGATGACGAGACATTGATCTTATCTGCTCTGATACACGATTTGGGTAAGGTTACCGAGTTGGTCGGAGAAAATCCGGAGTTTATCAACGGCCCGAATGAACCTATCGGCAAGAACAGGCCGGGGGTAGGTCTCGACAACATAGTAACAACATGGAATCATGATGAATTCGCTTATCAGAAACTCAAGGATCATGTTCCCGACCATGTCGCTTGGTTGACCAGATTCCATAGCCTGCGATTTGATATGTCTCGCGAATTTATGGATGACCGAGACAGGCTCTATTATGAAAAGTATCTCGGGATATTTCGCAAACATGATCTGGGTACTAAATCAATCTACAATCTTCCGAAGAAGCGCCTCAAAGACTACGGATCGCTGATACGGCGGTATTTTCCCAACAAGATTCCGATCTGACAGACGCACGGTCTACGTCGATGTTTCGCATATTCAGGGTGCGGCACACTCAGCGCCGCCAGACCATCCCAAGCGATCGAGGTACGCCATGTGCGGTATAACGGGATTTGCCGCCGCTGCGGGTATCCGAAAGGCTGGCGAGAAGATATTGGCGATGGCTCAGACCCTTAACCACCGTGGGCCTGACCACCTCGCCACATGGACTGAGTTGGAAACGCATTCCGTGGCTTTGGGGCATACCAGACTTTCCGTGATGGATCCGAAGAGCCGGTCGCATCAACCAATGACTTCCAGCAACGGTCGATTTGTCATTACCTTTAACGGTGAGATCTACAATCATTTGCAGTTTCGTTCATTGCTGGCGTCCGAAGGCGTGCGATTTTCTACCACTTCCGACACTGAGGCTCTCGTTGAAGCGATCAACGCGTGGGGCATAGAACGAACGCTCGTCGTTCTAGAGGGAATGTTCGCCTTTGCCGCATGGGATGTCGTCGACCGAAAGCTTTGGCTATGTCGGGATAGATTCGGAATCAAGCCGTGCTATTGGATGTGGCATGACAACGCACTCGTCTTCGGATCGCAAATAAAGTCGCTCTTGGAGTGGTCAGGACAACCGTTGCAGCTCGACCAAGATTCGGTGGCATCTTTGGTCGATCGCGGATTTATCATGTCACCACGATCCATCTTTTTGAGGATCAAGCAGCTTGAACCAGGTCAGGTCCTTTCACTGAAAATTGGTGAGGAGCCGAATTTGCAGTTTTTCTGGAGCCTTCGAAGTGCAAAGCAGCAGCAAGCGAAAGGGCGCGCCTATAGACCCGAAGTCCAACTGCGGCGGGAGCTTGATGAGATCTTAAACGATACCATTAAGCAGTATATGCAAGCTGATGTGCCCACTGGGTGCTTCTTGTCGGGGGGCTTCGATTCGTCATTGGTGGCTGCGATAGCGTGCCGTCATTCGGCTCGACCCATCAAAACTTTCGCCGTCGGCTTTGCCGAGAGGCAGTGGGACGAGAGTTGGAAGGCAAGGCGCGTCGCCAAGTATCTTGGGTCGGACCATCATGAGATCATTCTTGACGCACAGGGTGCATTGGAAATCGTCGAGGACATTCCAAAATACTATGACGAGCCCTTTGCAGATTTTTCGCAGCTTCCCACATTGGCCGTCTCGCGCCTGGCACGCGAACAAGTGACCGTCAGCTTGTCGGGAGACGGAGGGGACGAGCTATTCGGCGGATATGATCGATATGGCTGGTGCCAACAGTTTTGGGAATTGCTATCCAGTTTGGAGCCAGACCTACGCGAAAAAGCCCTTAAATTCCTGGAATGCAACCGCGTAAGCATCCGATCATCCGCAGCTCAGATGAATCATACGCTATTCGAGGTCTCCAAGCATCTTCCTTTTGGATACCCCGTCGCGACGTTCAGGGATCTCTATAGCCGAGTAACTACGACTGGCCCCGGGTCATTATTCGACGGCGACGGAATTCGTTTTCAGGGCGATGATTTATTTTGGAATGATTCAGACGAATTTCTAACGCTGACCGATCGCATGCAGCTGCAGGATATGCGGCGGTACATGGGGGATGGAATTCTCACGAAGGTCGACAGAGCCAGCATGAGTGTCGGTCTTGAGGTCAGGGTGCCACTGCTATCTGAGCAGGTGGTTGATTACGCCTTTGGTCTTCCCGAATGGGCGAAGTATGCCGGGCAGAGTCAAAGAGATCTCCAGAAGACGCTTTCATACGACTACATACCCCGACAGCTTCTCGACTATCCTAAAATGGGATTTGGGTTCCCCATCGATGAATGGTTGAGGACATCGTTGAGGGAGTGGGCGGAAGATCTAATCTCTGTTCAAAGCCTGGAAAATGTCCCGTATCTCAAATCGCAGTCCGTAAGAGCGCTATGGTTGGCGCACTCCTCAAGGCATTCCGACGAACATTGGAGATTGTGGCCGGTTCTCATGTATGTCCAATGGTACAGACATTGGAGCCACTTCGTTGCACATTGAGGGTAATTTGCCAGAATTGCCGGCAGAAGGCTCGAGTGTTTCGGGGCAATCCTTTCGCTCAGTGCTCTTCGTGTGCCTGGGCAACATATGCAGATCACCGCTTGCCGAAGGCATATTCAAAGTTACTTGCCAAGCGATGCAAAAAAACAGCCAGGTGCGGGTTGAATCTGCGGGAACGAGCGGGCGTCACCAGGGCGAATGTGCGGATCTGCGTGCCCGCACCTTCGCTCTTAAATTTGGTCTAGACATTTCCAATCACCGCTCGCGGCAGATTTCACCCGCAGACTTCACTCGCTTCGATCTGATTCTGTGCATGGACCATAGAAATTTGGACGCAGTTAAAAAAAGGAAGCCCGTCGAATCGACTGCGAGAATTGAGCTGGTTTACAAGCTCGTCTTCAATCAAGATATTTCAATACCTGATCCTTACGAGGGCGAGGAATCGGATTTTCGGCGCGTTTACTTCATGCTTCTTTCCGCGTGCCAGGAATTGGCGGGAGAGCGCTTCTTTCCAGGGAGATAGCTTAGGTTTCGAACCATATTTCATGGGAACATCATGCGTAGACATGCGACATGTCTTCATCAGGTGAGCCAAACAAGCGCGATGCATCCAGTTGACCCGGTAGCCGTAGTTTCAATCATCTGCATAGGCGGCTGATGTTGGCGTTGGGATTTGCGTGTTAAAGGGGATGATGTGGCCCATGGGCGGGTCGCAGGGTGTCCGACGAAACGAACGTGGCGTGTCGCTCCGTCGGACGCTGCAGTTGCCAGATCGGGGGTGGCGTCCAATCCGGTGGTAATTATACTAGCGACTACCTTGGGTTTATGCAGCCGCCCAAACGGGTAGTCTGTACGATTGCTCGGCCTAAACTGGTGGTGTCGATTCCCCGCAATTTCCCCCTGTTTGCATTTCGAAGTTATCGTCGATCCTAATCTGCACCTCGACGCGATCAAGGTGAAGGCGCGGGATTTTAGGTAAGATATTTACGCAGTATACATGCTCAAAGTTTAAGCGATCAAAAAAGGCTCAACAAACGATTGAAAGGCAGGACAGTGGCAGGGGTGTCCAGTAGATTTGGATTTAGATTTGAAGACTTGGTTGCAGAGCTCTTCAAGATTTTGGGATACGGTGTCGAGCGCGAGGCTTCAGTGCCGGGTAATGACATTCGGACTGCCGATATTATAGCCCGAAAAGACACTGAGATTGTCAAAGCGATCGAAGTGAAGTGGACGCATCGGTCGGATGTTTACCTACGGGTTCTTAGGCAATGGGCGCCCGATGTGGCGCGCCTTAAGACCGAAGATGTCCAAGCACTGCTGGTCGCTTCCGGCAATATAGATCAGAGTCGACGCGACTGGGCGGAGAACGAATTCGGTATCAAAATTTGGGATCGAGCTGACATTTTGGAGGCTGCGCATGGCACCCCCCTGCAGATGTTGCTCGAACGCTTGTTCGAAGAAGCAGAGCACTGGCCATTCGCACTGTCGGAAGGCAATGGTGTAATCGCTGCTGCGAACAGCGTTGAAGCCACCCAAGACGAAGGGGGGGCGGACGACTTGCCAAAACAAGTCCGGGGCGAGCTGCTGATAGAGCGGCTTGATGACATTCAAAAGGGCGATGACGGCGCAAAGGATTATGAAAATCTGTGCGAGGAAATTGTCGACTATCTCTTCGGCGATGCTCTTGCGGACCCGCGCAAGCAAGCCCGCTTGGACGATAAGCTAAGTATCCTAGACATCGTCTACAGAGTGAAATCGCATAGTCCGTTTTGGTCAGCGCTGACGCGTGATTTTCGAGCACGTGTTATCGTTTTCGAATGCAAAAACTATGATGGCCCGATTGGACCAATGCAGGTTTTCACCACCGAACGTTATATGAGCGTGGTAGCACTTCGGCCGATCTGTTTCGTGCTTAGCCGCACAACGGCACACAAGCACGCGAAGATCGCTGCACAGGGCGCAATGCGTGAAACTGGCAAGCTACTTATCTTTCTCGATGATGAAATCATAAAGAAAATGCTGCGCTTACGCGACGCTCAAATTCTCGGTGGCGAAGATCCCGTGGCTTGGTCGAACAACGAGCCGACCGAAGTTCTCGACCAAGAGATCTATGATTTTCTCGCGACAATGCCTCGGTAATTGGTGCATTTAAGTCACCAACTGCCGGCCATGTTCAATCCACGCCGACCAATTAGAGGCAAGGTTTGACATCTGGAGGATGGGATGAATTTTTCCATTGGGTCGCTGACACCGGATCGGCGTGGCCTGCCGAAGGCGCCCAGGCCGCGCACTATCGCTAATCCCTTATGCCAGTCTCGGCATAAGGGATTATTTCAACGGGGGCAAGATCAGGATCAACGACGGTGCGCGGCCGCCTTTTTCGAAAGTTCAGTGGCTTAGGAAGCCTTATCGGCATAGCCTACGGCTCGGTATAAGATCCCAACCTCCATCTTGATGCAATCAAGGTGAAAACACGGGATTTCAGATAGTTGGCGACGGAGTGGTCGTAGGTTCATATCCCTCACATCAACGGATCCGATTTTGTTGACTGTGGGTCGTGATCTTTAAAAGTGGCGTCGCAGCCAAGTGCGGACGACGGCTTTGCGCCCTCAAATCGGTCGTTCATGCGGTTCCCGAACCGTCCTAAAGCCGTCGTTCGCACGCGCCGAGGCACCGTAACGTTAACCGAGCAGCGAACAAAATGTGGGATCTGGCGGTATGACCAGATTTCCCCGTGATCCTCTTTATCGCCGTCACCGATTTCCAGCGGACGTAATCGCCCATGCGGTGTGGCTCTATTTTCGGTTTCCGCTCAGTCTGCGAATGGTCGAGGATATGCTGGCAGTGCGTGGCATCATCGTCTCTCACCAGACCGTGAGGTTCTGGGCGGAGAAGTTCGGCCGGCATTTCGCCAATGATATCCGCAGGCGTTCGGCCGGCAAGCTCGGCGACAAATGGCACCTCGATGAGGTTGTCATCACGAGCGCCGGCAAGAAACACTGGCTTTGGCGCGCCGTCGATCAGGATGGGTTCGTCCTTGATGTTCTGGTCCAGAGCCGCCGCAATACCAAGGCTGCAAAGCGTTTGATGAGAAAGCTCCTGAAGGGACAAGGCCGTTCGCCACGTCTGATGATCACCGACAAGCTTCGATCATACGGTGCGGCGAAGCGGGAGAACATGCCCGGCGTCGAACATCGCTCGCACAAAGGCCTGAACAATCGGGCGGAGAACTCCCATCAGCCTCTCCGAAGGCGTGAGAAGATCATGAAACGCTTCAAGTCAGCGAGGCACCTTCAACGCTTTGTCTCCATCCACGACCCGATCGCCAACCTCTTTCACATTCCCCGTCACGATATTCCATCCAACCACCATCGTGAACTGCGAGCCGCAGCCTTGGAAGCATGGTGCCAAATCGCACGCCTTCACGCCGCCTGAACCAAAGCCGTATTCCCAATTCTTGTCTTCGCGGCGCTAAGTTTACAGTGCCCTTCGAAGACCCACACGCACACCTACGACGAAGATACGGTCGGCTCCTCGATTTCCGCGTCCGGCAATATCACTGTCAACGCCGGTGGCGAGGCTGTGGTCTCGGGTTCGGAAATAGCAGCGGGCAATGGTCTCAGCCTTTCCGGCTCAACCGTCACCGTCATGGGGGCCGAGGAAGAACACGAGAGCGATAAGCAGACAAAGAAGTCGGGCATCGGCGTCGGTTCCGGCGGTGGGTTCATCTCGATCTATGGCAGCCATGACAAGACGATCAGCGAAAGTTCGAGCGACAATATCGGCTCGACGCTTTCTGCCGCCAACGGCAACATTACGCTCAATGCCACCAAGGGCGATCTCAACATCATTGGGTCCTCGATCTCGGCGACAAACGGTGATGTCACGGGCAAGGCAACCGGCGATATCAACATCCTGCCAGGCCATGAGAGCGACGACACCTCGAAGAGCGACAAGCGCTCCGGCTTCGGTATCCAGGTCTCGACCAACGGTGGCGGTGCCTCGATCGGCATCGGGGTAGGGCGCTTCACCGATCAGGTCAATCAAAGCGCCGACACCAATGCGGTGTCGACGATCAAGGCGGGTGGAGACATCAACCTGACCGCCGGCAACACCTTCAACGACCAGGCCGGTCAGATCACCGCAGGCGGTGGCGTCACCATCTTCGGGCAGAACGGCGTCAACATTCTCTCCGGCAATGACATTACCAATTTTGATGAGGTCGCCACCAGCTTCTTTGCTGGCGTCAGTGTCGGTGTTTCCTCAAGCTTCGTCGGCGCTGGCCAGAGTATAGAGAACCTCGCCTCCAAACTCGGCAAAGTCACGGACGGCTATTCGGCGGCCAATGTCGCCTTTGCCGGCATGCAGGCCTACGATGCGCTCTCCAGCCTCAAGAATGGCATCAATGCTGGCAATCTCGCTTCGGTCTCTTTGACCGCCGGCTTCAGCTATTCCAAGAACGAGACCTCGGTTTCGACCTCGACACCAGTGCTGCCGACGATCTCGGGCAGCTCGGTTGATATCTCGACAAATGGAGACTTCACCAGCCGAGGCCTACAAATCTCCGCAACTGCCAATCCGGACCATGCCGACGATCCGATGAACGGCAGCGTGCTGATCTCCGCGAACAATATCGACATGGCCGGTGCCCAGGCGACATCCAATGCTTCGTCCAGCAGCCAGTCTGCGGGCGCCAGCATCGGCGTGTCGGTCGGCGTCGGTATGGGCGGGGCCACCGGCATCACGCCGACGGCCAGTGTCTCGGCCGGCCAATCGAAGTCTTCTAGTTCGTCGACGACACAGGTGATCTCGACCGTAAGCGCCACGGACAACATCACCTTCATCTCGAAGGGCGACACGACCCTCAACAACACCGTCTTTTCCGCCGACACGATCAACGGCAAGGTTGGCGGCAATCTCAATATCGTCTCGACGCCGAATACCGGCAGCCAGTCAAACAGTTCGTCCTCGCTCGGCTTCTCGTTTACCGGGCCGACGGTCGGCAGCACTGCCGGACAGGATCTGCTGACAGCCGGCAATGTCGGTACGGCACTTGGAGGGCTGACGCTCGGCGGTGTGCAGCCGGGCTTCGGCTCAGGCAAGGGCTCGACCAACTGGATCGATACGCCTGCCGGCCTCTACTCCACGGGCGATCAGAATATCACCGTCGGCGGCAACACCAATCTTGCCGCATCCGGCCTGATCTCGACTGACGGCCAGGTCAATCTCGACACCGGCACGCTGACCTGGTCCGATTTCGTCGGCACGCAGAAATATCAGGGCTATGAGGTCAATGCCAACATCGACCTTTATTCCGGCGCGGACGCCAACGGCAAGACGCGGAACAATTCGAGCGCCAGCGGCAAATACCAGCTCGATGACGTCGAGCAGTCCGTCAAGGCGACGATCTCGAGCGGTGGCGCGGCCGGCAATATTACCGTTCGCAATCCCGACCAACAGGCTTCGCTCGAGCAGCGCGGTCAGACCCGGCCGGTGACTGAGATCAACACCGATCCCACCAAGCAGAACGTGATCACCAAAGACAAGCATATCGATCTCGAGCCTTACGTCTCGGTACAAAGCCTCAGCGCAGCTGTTAGCGCCGGCAAGACCGTCCTGCAGGCGATTGGTGACGCACTCGACAAGATGGTCGCCGATCGACAGATGTCGTCGGGTGACGGCCAGACGGCGCGCAACATCCTGTTAAACCTCAAGGACCCTCAGCTACGCGCGGCGTTGATCAGCTGCGCGCAGCAAGGCGCCGGCACCGCTTGCTCGGGTGTCGACGCAGCATACGGCGCAGTTTCGTCCGATCTTGCACAAAAGATTCTTGGCATTGTCGGCCCCGGATCCAAGCTCATTGTTACCAGTGAGGAAGACAAGGTCCTTGTCATTCAGATGGGTTAGGCAGCGGGCGAGGAGGAGGAATCCGAAAGTGAGGCAGACCGCATTCTGCAAATGTACGGACCAATTGGAAAGGGGATACAAGGCTCTCTCGCGGACGACGTAGGTCCTTACGGCAACCTCAAGGGCGGCCCAACAATTCGGCCAACACCGCGCCAGTCGGAACTTGATGTTGGTGATGATCTAGGAGAGGGCTATACGCCACAGGTTAGCTATATCAATGGTCAGCAAGTTCCTTACGGAACGTCCGGTAGCGTTCGGCCGGACTTCATCGCCGACGATGGCAGCGCTGCGTTTGAAGTGAAGAACTTCAATATCACAACAAATTCGGATGGCCTTATCAACAATGTTGCAAAGCAGGCAGTTCAACGTTCGGTCAACCTACCCCAGGGGATGCAGCAGCAGCTCGTCATCGATACCCGTGGTCAAACCGTAACGCCGGAACAGGAGCTTGCAATTAGACAGGCTATAGTTGAAAGAACGAATGGTATAATCAGTCCAAACGCAATTAGGTTTAAAACGAAATGAGAACGATTGGCTTAGCAGGCGGAAGCTCTATACGGGAGCTCGGCCCGATATCGGATGTCTCTTTGTTCTTTGATTGTTTGAGGATTCATGTCGAGGCCGCCCATCCAGAGCAAGATTGGGCGTTGTTGACGGATCGCTTGTATCGCCGTTATCTTCGTCTTGAGGATTTGGATCAAGCCAGCGCGCTTATGAAGCAAGTTCAATCGATCTTTGCAGCAGTGCCGACAGCATCTGGAATAGCGTGGGATCCCGACCTTGTTGGCAATCGAGAAAAGACTTTCTTAAATCCGAAGCTACCGACTTTAGCGGATCTATTCGAGAAATATTTCGAACACTTCACATACTGCGTTCAATCATCGCGATTGAACTACGAGGCATTCAAGAATTACCCAAACTACTCATACGAGCCCGTTCGCATCGTGATCGCAGATCTACCGGGCCTCGCTCGCGATCAAAATAAGCCGCTGGCGGAGTATGATACGCTGGAAGGTAAGCCGTTTTGGCTTCGTTGAGGCGACGATGAGTTACGATCTTATTGTGTATCTACGTGACATTGAAATGCCGACACCCTCAGCGTGGCAAACGCGCATAGCCCAAGCGTCATTTTCATTTCCAATCGAGCTTTCCCAAGATTTCGATCCTCGCGCAATGACTGGCTTTCTCCCGGTTAAAGTGGACGGATTCACAGCTGGCTTTGAGTATTATTATACCTCGGCCTCACAGGAAGAGTTAGCTGAAGTCGGTGAGAATGGGAAAGCGGATCAATCAGTCCTTTTTTGCGCGCTTCGTAATCAGTTCAGGGAGTTGATCGCCGCCTTTGCTGCAGCCGGCACGCTTGCGTCCTTAACAGGCGGTTTGCTTGTTGATCCACAATCAGGTGAGAAAGTTCATAGTGACAATGCAATATCTTGGGCTCGCTCGGGTATCGATAGGCTGGAGCGGGCGAATAGGGTATAGTGGCCTAGCAGGATGTCCGCTTGCCATGCTTCAATCCTTCCGATGTAGCGATGCTGGACGCACAGCGACGCGCTGTTCCAGCACAAAATCGGGTCCCTGGTCGTGAATCATATCGGACAGGCGACGCCACCCTCCGCCCACTTTGTGCGACCTTTGCCTTCCCGACGCTTGAAGCAAATCAAAAAGATGCTAGTCCACCTGCGCTGGCGGAATGACCTCCGTATCCTCCGCCATAAGCATGCGCCCATCTTGTGCCCGCAGCTCCAGCCGCCGTACCGGCAGATGTTTTGCCTTGTCGACCAGCATCACGTGCGGCTCATTAGGCCCGAAAAAGAAATCCTCGCCCCATTGGCGAAGCGCGACCAAGAGGGGAAACAGGCCGCGCCCCTTCTGTGTCAGCACATATTCCTGATAGGGACTGCCATCGGAGGCGGGCACGGTGTCGAGAATGCCGTGGGCGACGAGACTGCGCAGCCGGGCGGACAGGATGTTCTTGGCAAGGCCGAGACTCTTCTGAAATTCGCCGAACCGGCGTAGCCCATCGAAGGCGTCACGGATGATCAGCAGCGACCACCAGTCGCCGATCGCATCCAGCGGCCGCGCGACCCCGCACAAGGAACCCTTGTGGCTTATTCTCTTAGCCATCCGATCCTTCCTTAATTGCTTTCGCATCTCTGGCGATGCCGTTTCGAGAGCGCAAACGGGCATCCTGGGCATCCGTTCCATATAACGGTTGCAAACTAAAACCACAAGAGATATCTATCTTGTGGTTTTAAACTGCAACCACAATAGGAGAGCAGCGTGATTCCCTCTGACGCAACCTTCGCCGGCACATTCCCCTTCGCTCCGCATTTCACCGATGCTCCGGGTTTTCGCATGCATTACGTGGACGAGGGACCACGCGGCGGCGAGGTTATCCTCTGCCTGCATGGAGAGCCGACCTGGGGCTATCTCTTTCGCCATCTGATCTCGACGCTGAACCAGACGCACCGCGTCGTTGTTCCCGACCACATGGGTTTTGGCAAAAGCGAGACGCCTGAAGGACGCAGCTATTGGCTGCAGGACCACATCGCCAATCTGGAGACCTTCGTGCTCGCGCTCGGCCTCACCGACATCACACTCGTCATGCACGATTTCGGCGGCCCGGTCGGCATGGGCTTTGCGGCTCGTCATCCACACCGCATCCGCCGCATCATCTCGGCAAACGGCCCGACACCGTTTGGTCAGCCGGATCTTGGCGATCAGGTGATGGCAAACGCCGCCTTGTCCCCATGGTTTCAATGGATCATCAAGGCCGAGGCCGACGGCACGCTGGAGCCGGTACTCAACAATCTCGGCTATAACATCCTCAGCACGCTCAAGCTCAACGGCTTCGAAAACAATACCGTCATCACCGACTCCTGGCTCAATGCCTATATTGCCCCCTTTGCCACGGCGGCCGAGTGTCTTGGCGCACTTGGCTGGGCCAAGGGCTTTGCGACCGGCTCCCACCAATTCGAGATACCCGATCCGGCCGCCGAGCGCATCATCCGTGGCAAACCAGCTCTCGCCATATGGGGCGAAGCGGACAGAACACTGCATGCGGAGCATTTCCTGCCGCTCTTCTCCGCGCTGTTCCCGTCAGCACCCATCGAGCGTCTCCCAGGCGTTGGCCATTACTGCTTCGAAGATGCGCCGGAGATGATCTCGCGCCTGATTGCGGATTTCGTGCAGCGGACCTGAGACCTAGGTCAAGCTATCCGGAGGCAAAACATCGCCAAATCGAACGCTCAGCCCGTTTCGCGCGGGCTTTGAGGCTCGCGCGCATAAGCAAGGACGATCTGATGCATCGTCAAACGCGCTATTGTTCAACTTCAAATGCGCACGACGACCTTTCCGCCCGCCTCATTTGTTTCCATTAGCACGTGTGCTGCCTGAATATCTTCAAGATCAAATACATGGATAGGTTTTGCCTGGTAGACCCCTCGGGCAGCTATCGGCTGTTGAGAAAGCGATCGTCAACGCAAAACGGACGCTCATCCAGGATCATCTTGATCATTGTCTCGAGGAGACCGTGGGGCCACTTTCGCGGGACAAGCGGCAGTCGATCGGCGAATTCAAAACCATTACGAAATATCTCTGACGGTATGACCTCACAGATATCTCGTACATAGCTGCAGGACTGAATACAATTATGGGTGGCAGTCCCTGTGCAGCAAAAACACGCACGCAAACAGAGATTTGAACGTAGCCATTAATTGTTGCATGATCGCTTTGATCTTTCAGATCGCCGAGGCAAGCCGTGTCTCGCTGTAAAGCCTTCGCAATTTCCCGGCGATGGGTCCCGGTTTACCGTCGCCGATGACGACATCATCGATCTTGATCACTGAAGTTGCGAAATTGGTGGCGGAGGTGATGAAGGCTTCCGCAGCCTCCTGGGCTTCCTCGACAGAGAATGGACGTTCCTCGACGGTCATTCCGGCACCACGAGCGAGATCGATAATGCTTGCCCGAGTGATTCCGTGCAGCAGTGCATTGGACAGGCCGCGCGTCACCAGGGTGCCATCCGCCTTCACGATATGGGCGGTCGCTGCGCTGCCTTCGGTGATGAACCCGTCCTCAACGAGCCATGCATCGTCTGCACCGCGCCTTATGGCTTCCATTTTCGCCATCGACGGATAGAGCAACTGGACTGTCTTGATGTCCCGGCGCTCCCAGCGCCAGTCCGGTACGGTGGCGATCGACAGGCCGGTTTGGCTGCGAGGATTGTTCAGCACCGGCTTCGCCTGGGTAAACAGCACCAGCGTCGGCTCTGCCTTCACCGGATATGCAAAATCACGATCGTCGGCGCCGCGGCTGATCTGCAGGTAGATCAGGCCCTCGTCCAGATGGTTGCGGAGGACGATGTCCCGGTGGACGTCGAGCAGCGCCTCTTCGGAAAGCGGGCAGGCAATGCCGAGTTCCGACAGCGACCGCTGTAGTCGAGCCGCGTGCCCATAGTAATCTATCAGTTTACCGCCGATCACCGCCGTCACTTCATAGATTGCATCGGCGAACAGGAAGCCACGGTCAAAAACGGAAACTTTCGCTTCGGTTTCGGGAAGCCAGGCGCCATTCAGATAAACTGTGCGGGTCAATAGGTTGTCCTCAGTCAGAAACAGGCTTTGCAAAGGGAGCGACGGCGATGCCGTGTGCGGCGAGCGCCGTGCGCAAGGCGCGTGCCGTCGCAACGGAGGCGGGGTTGTCTCCATGGACGCAGATCGTTGCCGCATCGACTGGCAGCTTACTTCCACCTACGGTCGGGATGAAGCCCTCCCGGATCATCGACAAGGTCTGATCGACGCTCTGCTGTGGATCGTGAATGACCGATCCCTCCATCTGGCGAGAGGTCAGCATGCCATTGTCGTCGTAGGTCCGGTCGGCATAGACTTCGCAGGCAACGCGAAGGCCGGCCCTTTCGGCAGCCTTCATCGTTTCCGAATAGGGTAGGGTGATGAACACAAGCGTCGGATCGACCGTCTTGATGGCGCGAACGCAGACCGCGGCCAGCTCGGGATCGACAGCCGCCATATTGCCGAGCGATCCATGGGTCTTGACATGAGTCATTGGCCAGGAAAGAGCCGACGCCATGCCTTGCATAGCTGCGATCTGATAGATGATCTGTGCTTCCAGGTCTTCCGGGCGCTCGCCGGAAATGCGCCGGCGGCCAAAACCATAGAGATCCATGAACGACGGATGTGCGCCGATCGCCACGCCTTTGGCCTTGGCGGCCAGGATCGTATTGCGCATCACCACGGGGTCGCCTGCGTGGAAACCGCAGGCAATATTCGCGGTAGAGATCAGCTCCAGCATCGCCTCGTCGTCGCCGATTGTATAGGCGCCGAAGCTTTCCCCCATGTCGCAATTGAGATCGATGGTTACCATCCGAAAGAACTCCTTGCGGGGTAAGCTTGCTTTCCGGCAATAAGACAATTTCTGTGCCGTCCCGCAGCGTCAAGTTGACAGCAGTTTTAGTTGACATACAGTTGGTATACTGAAATAGCAATAGCCAAAACCAGGTGAGAATCGCACCCGCTTGTAACGGATGAAAGGGATCGACGCGCAATGGCCAAAATGTTTCCGCGCATTCTTGCTTGCGGCGACAGCGCCTTGTGCGTCGAGCTTTCAGACATTATCGACGAGGTGATCAGTGGGCAGGTCATCGCGCTGGCGCAGAGCCTGACGGATACGCCCATCGACGGCGTCGAAGAGCTTGTGCCGACCTACCGCTCGCTGATGGTCGTCTATGATCCGGAGATCATTCGCGGGCGCAATCTTGCAATCAGCCTGCAGCACCGGCTGGAGGACCTCGCAGTCGGCGACAGCCATTCGAGACATTTCGACATCCCGGTCGTTTATGGCGGAGCGGTCGGGATGGATCTGGAAGCGCTCGCGGCCATGAAAGATCTGACGACCTCTCAGTTGATCGAGCTTCATTCGTCGGTGGAATATCGAGTTTATATGATCGGGTTTGCACCCGGCTTTGCCTATCTCGGCGGGCTGCCGGAGATACTGCACACGCCGCGTCTTGCTGCGCCCCGGCAGAGAATCGAGGCGAGCGCGATCGGTATCGGCGGCAAGCAGGCAAGCATCAATTCCGTTCCGGGCCCAAGCGGCTGGCGGTTCATCGGCCGGACGCCGCTGCGGCTTTTCGATCCGGCGCGGCCCAAGCCGTTCCTGCTTCGGGCCGGCGACAGGGTAAGTTTCCGCCCCGTCAGCGAAGACGAGGCCGCGATCGTTGCCCGTTCGATGGGCGCCGGAGAGATGGACCGGGAGGCGGTGTTGAAATGATCTTCCTGAATATCCAGCAGATAGGGGCGATGGCAACGGTTCAGGATCTGGGCCGAAGGGGCCTTCAGCATGCCGGCGTATCCGGTTCGGGCCCGATGGATATGCCGTCTTTCCGGATTGCCAACGCTCTTGTCGGCAACGAGCCGATGTCTGCGGCGCTGGAATTTGCAGGCGTTGGCGGAAGTTTTACGGTCACTCAACCGGTACGCTTTGCCGTGACCGGCGGTGACGTCGACATACGGCTCGATGGAACGAAAGTCTATCCTTGGGAGAGTTACGATCTATTGCCGGGGATGACGCTGGCGATCGGCGCCTTGCGGGACTGTGTCTGGGGATATCTCGCGCTCTCGGGTGGCGTGGATGTGACGCCGGTGTTGGGTTCGCGCTCCACGCATCTCGGCACGGGGCTCGGTGGTCACGAGGGACGTCGACTGCAGGCCGGCGACCACCTGCCGCTCGGCGAGGCAACCGCATCGGCTAATCTCGCCCTGCGGCAGCCATGGCGACGAAGCGCGCGACCCATTCAGGTCATTTACGGTCCTCAAGACGATTATTTCTCCGCGGACGTCAAGGAGACGCTTCTGGGGACGCCTTTCACCGTTTCTGCTCGCCGCGACCGGATGGCGCAGATGCTCGACGGGTCGCCGATCCGGGCAGTCGCCGGACACGACATCGTTTCTGATGGCACCCGCCCCGGCTCCATTCAGGTGCCGGCCTCAGGACGGCTGCTTGTTCTGATGGCAGAGCGGCAGACCGCCGGCGGCTATCCGAAGATCGCCACAGTAGCGTCCGTCGACCTGCCTCGATTGGCGCAAGTGGTGAGCGGACGGGCGATCCGCTTTGCCCGGGTTTCACAGGAACGGGCTGAGGAACTGCTGATCGGCGAACGGCAAGCTTTACGGGGTATCCTTGCAAACCTGGTGGCAAAGCCGAGAAACGACAATCAACGGGGAGAGATACTGCATTGAACCAGCCGCTTGCTCAACAGGCCTATGGAAAGATCATCGAGATGATCCTGTCCGGCACCTTGATGCCCGGCGATGCGCTGCAGGAAGCAAAGCTGGGCGAGACCCTGGACATGTCGCGCACACCGGTGCGCGAGGCGATCAAGCGGATCGAGGCCGAGGGCCTTGCCGAACAGGATGGCCGCTTTCTGAAGGTGCGGACGCTGACTGCCGCCGAGGTAGAGGAAATCTTTTTTCTGCGCGGTGTGCTGGAATCCTACTGCATCAGGCAGGCGACGTCGGTTCCCGTTACCTTGCTCGATGAGCTGGAGAAACGGGTTCGCCATCTGCAGCGCCACGGTCCGGGCGAAGAGGACGAGCAGCGCCGGGTGGACGACGACCTGCATCGAACGTTTGCGCTTTCGAGCCGCAGCGAGGTGATGGTCAGCACCATCGCCGATCTACGCCGCCGCACCTGCATGTTCGACCACAGCAACCTGCCGCATCGCTTTCTGAAAAGCTGCGAGGAACATCTGGAAATGCTCGACGCCGTACGAGCCGGCGATGCGGGGAGAGCTGGTATCCTGATGGCCGAACACATCACCCGTGCGCGCGATGCCATTCTGGAAAGGTTGGCGCTATCTCCCGAAAGGACGGCCGAATGAGATGCCTCATCGTTCAGCCGGTTCATGCCGACGGGCTGGACCTGCTCAGCCAAGCCGGCGTCGAGCCGGTCCTGTGCCCGAAGCCGGATACGGAGATCGTTGCGCGGATGATCGTTGGCTGCGATGCCGCGATCACTCGCGATGCTGGCTTGTCCGGCGCGGCAATTGAGGCCAGCGATTGCCTTCGTGTCATCGTCGTGCATGGCGCCGGCCACGATGCCGTTGACAAGGATGCGGCATCGAGGAAAGGTGTCCTCGTCTGCAATACGCCGGGCGCCAATGCACGCTCCGTCTCTGAGCTGGCGCTGGCACTGGCGCTTGCTGCTGCCCGTCGTATTTCCGCCGCCGATCGCAGCGAGCGTGCCGGCCTTCACGGCCTTCGCGAACGCGAGACCTTCTCCGAGCTTTCGGGCAAGACCGCCCTCATCATCGGCTTCGGCGCCACGGGCGCCGGCCTTGCGCATATGCTCAAGGCCGCGCTCAATATGCGAGTACTCGTGTATTCGCCGCGCATATCCGACCTTCAAGGCTTCGAACGGGCCGGCAGCCTCGGCGCCGGCCTGTCGCGGGCCGATCTAGTCTCGCTGCATACGCCGCTGCGTCCTGAGACCCGGCACCTGATCGGCGAAGAGGCGCTTTCCGTTGTTAAGCACGGAGCGATCCTCGTCAACACCGCGCGCGCAGGCCTGGTCGACGAAGCGGCGCTTGCCGCCGCCATCGAGGTCGGCCGGATTTCCGCGGCAGGTCTCGATGTTTACAGCGACGACGCCCCGCGAGGACCGCTGGCCGCGTCCGATCGGGTGATTTTCACGCCGCATCTCGGCGGCGCGACCGAAGAGGCCTTGCGCCGCGTCGCGGTTGGCTCGGCCAGAAACGTGCTGACTGCTCTATCCGGCGAGCGCCCGGCCACCGCACTTAACAACCCCGCAGAGATAGCCGCATGACCGAGACGCTGATCAGGGAAACCGTCGAGCGGTTGCTGGAAAAGATCAATGCCATTTCCGCCCCGGGTCCCGGATATACTCGACCGTCCTACAGCAGTTTAGAAAGCGATGCGCATCGCGTTATTATCGAAGAGGCCGAGGCGCTGGGCCTTGAGATCACACGCGACGCGGCGCTCAATCTCTTTGCCCGCCTGCCGGGTCTGGATCGGAACGCGCCTGCGCTTCACATCGGCTCGCATCTGGATACGGTTCCGATGGGCGGCGCCTACGACGGAGCGGCCGGTGTGGTCGGCGCCATGGCCTTGGCAACCGCCTTCGTAAAGAGCGGCGAAGCGCCGCCGACCGATATCGTCGTGACCGTGACCAGGGCCGAGGAAAGCGTGTGGTTTCCCGTCTCCTATGTCGGCTCACGGGCAGCGCTCGGTCGCCTGACGGCACCGGAAATGCAGGCCAAGCGCGCCGACAGCGGCCGCACTCTTGCCGATCACATGCTCGAACTGGGCGGCGATCCCGATGCCGTGCTGCGCAATCCAGGACTTGCGGCTGCCCGCTTCGTCGAGCTGCACATCGAACAGGGGCCGGTGCTCGACAAAGCGGGCGAAGCCTTCGGGATTGTTCATGGCGTGCGCGGTGGCTTGCGTTATCGGGATGCGCGTATCGAGGGTATATGGGCCCATTCCGGCGGAGCGCCACGCGCCGCCAGATCGGATGCCGTCTTTGCCTTAGCCGATCTCATCGTCGCTATGGACAAGGCCTGGGGTGCAGTTCTAGACGAGGGGCATGACCTTGCGGTCACCTTCGGCCGCGTCGATGCGGCGACAGCCGAACATGCCTTTGCCAAGGTTCCGGGCCGTGTCGATTTCTGCATCGATATCCGCAGCGACGATATGGCCATTCTCGAACGCGTCGACGGAATGTTCCGGGACGAGATTGCGAAAGTCGAGAAGGCGAGGGGCGTGCGTGTTGTCACCGGCGCGCAGTCGCGCAGCCAGCCGACACGGTTGTCCTCCAAGCTTGGCCACGACATAGCCGCTACCGCGGCCGCCTTCGATCTGAAGCCGCGATTCATGCTGTCGGGCGGGGGGCACGACGCTGCCGCCTTCGCTCAGGCTGGCTGGGAATCGGTCATGGTGTTTCTGCGCAACTGGAACGGAAGCCATAATCCGGACGAGGCGATGAGCCCGGCTGATCTCGTGCAGGCCGTGCGGGTCCTCCATCGCACGTGGTCGAGAAGGTGAAGGTGGTAACATGAGCGAGACCTTGGCCCAGCAGGCCTATAAGGACCTAAAGCAGCGCATTCTGGAAGGCACGATCAAGACCGGCGATCTACTGACCGAGCGGACGCTCGCAATCGAATCCGGCATTTCCCGCACACCGCTTCGCGCCGCCATTTCGCGGCTTCAGAAAGAGGGCGTCGTCTCGCGGCTCACCAACGGCACGTTGATGGTCCTGCCCGTGACCGTGGAGCAACTGCTGGAGATCGTCCAGGTCCGCCGGCTGATGGAAGGGGCCGCTGCCGCCCGAGCGGCGGAACGGCCGATGACGACCGCGCTCAATCAATCTCGGCAGATCATGCAGGCCTATGTCGAAGGAAAAGATGTGGCTTTCGATAGTTTCTGGATGGACGACGACGCTTTCCACGAAGCCGTTGCTGAAGCGGCGGATCTGCATCTTCTGCCCGCCATGCTGAGGGAGATGCGCAGCATCGCCCGCCGATGCACTATCACCCGCACCCATGATCGCTTTGCAGAGCAGGCCGCTGAACATATCGCGGTGATCGACGCCATCGAAGCGCGAGATCCCGCCGCCGCCGTCGCTGCGATGGAAGCGCATTTCGACAGCGTACGCAGCCGGTTTCTGGGGTGGCTCGCCCGGCCCTAGAGCGTTCGTTGCGAAACTGCGATGCGCTTTCCCGATGGAGGCACCGCTTTTCGCATTTATCCATTCCGGACGGTTGTCCGTTTTCGTCTCGATCATGAGACGCTAATGCCGAAGTTGAGTAATGCCAGATGCATGAGTTTGCCGAATTCAAAGGCTACGAGGCGGCTTTCCCTGAGGACGAGTTCAAGCAGCGGCAGAACCGTGCCCGCGCAGCCATCGGGCTGGCCGGATACGAAGCGCTCATCGTCACCATCCCTGAAAATATTTATTGGCTGACCGGCCGTCAGACAGCGGGTTATTTTGCCTTTCAGGCGCTGATCATGCCGGTGGAGGGCGAGCTGACGATGCTGGTCCGGCAGTTGGAACTGGCCGGATCGATCGCCAACACCTGGATTGACGACATTGTTGCATACCAGGATGGAGAGGATCCGGCCTCCGCCCTCGCACAGCTTTTGCAGGAACGGGGGATCGCGCGGCCCGCAATCGAGCTTGCAGGCTGGTTCCTTTCGCCGATGCTTGCACAACGGATCGCTGCGCAGACCGGCGTCGAAGCCATGCCTGATGGCTCCGCCATTCTTCCTCCGCTCAGAGTGGTGAAGTCGCCTGCCGAACTTGCGGCCATCAGACTGGCCGCCAGCTATGCTCAGAAAGGGCTTATCGCCGGCATTTCAGCTTGCCGGGCCGGCACGGATGAGAACGCCATCGCTGCCGCCATGCTGGATGCTGCGACAAAGGCCGGGTCCGAGGTGATGGCGATGGAACCGCTGGTATCCTCGGGGCCGCGCAGCGGTCTGCCCCACATGACATGGCGCCGTCGTCGGCTCGAAGACGGCGACCCCGTCTTTCTCGAACTGGCTGGAAGCCATGCCCGCTATCATGCCGCGCTGATGCGCACGGTCTGGATAGGTGAGCCGGCGGTCGAAGCCCGGCGGATGATGGATTGTTCGCTTATGGCGCTCGACACGGCTCTCCGCGAGATCAGGCCGGGCATTCCCTGCTCTGTGCCGCACGAGGCCGCCCAGCGAGTGATCGATGCGGCGGGCTACACGGCGGCCTTCCGCAAGCGCATCGGCTATTCCATGGGCATCGCCTTTGCGCCGGATTGGGGCGAGGGCGGCATACTCAGCCTATTTTCCGGGGTCGAGCGCATCATCGAGCCCGGGATGGTGTTCCATTTGCCGGCGACCCTGCGCAGCTACGGCGTCTGGACCGTCGGCGCTTCCGAGACGGTCATCGTAACCGAGAATGGCACCGAACTGCTATCCGACCTGCCTCGTGATCTGATCGTCCGATGAAATCTGTTTCCAATCTCTCAAACCTGATATCGCAAAGGACTAACATGCGTTCGCTTTTCCATCTCGCCTATCATGTGACCGATCTTGACCAGTCCCGTCAGTTTTATGGCGGCGTTCTCGGTTGTGAAGAGGGACGGTCGACCGATACCTGGGTGGACTTCGATTTCTTCGGCCACCAGATCTCGCTGCATCTCGGCAAGCCTTTCGAAGTCGCCCGCACCGGCAAGGTCGGCGATCATATGGTAATGATGCCGCATCTCGGCGTCGTCCTGCCGCTGGACGACTGGTTTGCCCTGTCGAAGCGTCTGCAGGACGCAGGCATCGCGTTCGACATTCCGCCGGTCGTGCGGTTCGAGGGCGAGCCGGGCGAGCAGCGCACGATGTTCTTCTTCGACCCGAGCGGCAATCCGATCGAGGTCAAGGGCTTCAAGGATTTCGACGGCGTCTTCGCGCACTAACTGAAAACCGGCGGCTGTCGGCCGCCGGCTTTCTACTATTGCGATTTCACGCAGGCATTCGCCCGCAATTCACCACCACTGGCTGGGGGAGCGTGTCAGAAGCTCGTTGCCATCCTTGCCGATGATGAGAATATCTTCGTAGAAGGCCGCTCCCACGCCATCGAGGGAGAGGAAGGCTTCGACGCCGAACACCATGTTCTCTTCGACGGTATCTTCCGGAAGCGACATCACGGTGGAAATGCGCGGCTGCTCGAAGCCAAGCCCGATGCCGTGGCCGTAGAAGGGAAAGTTCTTCATGATCGGCGATACCGAACCTCCGAAGGCCGCCGTCAGCCGATCCCCCTCTGCGGCAACGTCCAGAAGCTTCGCTCCGGGGCGCACCATATCGGAAAGCCGATGCACGATGTCGGCGGCCGCTTCGATCAGCCGCTTCTGGTCGGCCGTCGGCTTGCCCCGAACGCCAGTCCGGCCGGGATCGAGATAGTAGCCCTGGTAGAACGCCCCGTGGAGCGTTCCGGTGACGATATCGCCGGGCTTCGGCTTATCGGCGCTGTATCCCGTCAGCGGAAAGCGCTGGTCGAAGCCGAGCGTTTCCCCATGATTGGTGCCTATCATCTGCAGCCTTCCGCCACGCCGTACCACTTCCCGGGCGGCCTCGCCGGCGGCTTCCCGCTCGGAAAGGCCGCTGATCAGCCCTTCCATCAGGCGGTTCAGGCCGACCGTCGCGGTTTCACCGCCGATGCGGTAGCAATCCTGCTCGCGGGGGCTCTTGATCCGCCGCACCGACCGGACGAGGTCGTCGGCCGGGATCCATTGAATATCCGGTGCTTCCTCAAGAAGCTGCTGGTAGAACTTCACGGGAATGAATTGCGTGCCGACCAGCGCCACGCGCCCGGTGATTCCCCTTTCGTTCAGCGCCTTTGCGACGCTGCGGAACGGATGATTGGAACAGCGCGCATCGGAAATAAAAACGAGATCGGTGCGGACCTCGGGCTCATCGATGTGAAGCTGCGGCTCTCTGCCCTGCTGGAAGATGATTCCCGAGAAGGAGCGTGCCGACCAGATCAGCGAGTCCAGGCCGCCGCTGATGGCATAATGGTTAGAGAGATAAAGGACGTCGCCGCAATTGTCCGTGGTGCCGCCGCCGCGGCCGAAAACGACGGCGGTCTCAAACCCGCGCAACCGCATTTCCTGGAGAACCTTTTCCCAGCGGTTCTCATATTCTTCCTGCGGAAAATAGCGGGTCATTCTCGTCTCCTGAAGGCCTCGATCGAAGCGGAAACAATTGCCGCATCCGAGAGGGAAGATGGATCGTCACGGGGTCGGCGGATCGGTCATTTCGGGTTCCCGTATTGGACGAAAATTTCGGTACACCAATCGTGTTCCGAGGTCAACGTAGATGCATCTGCGCCTGCTCACAAAAGTGATTCTGATTAAAAAATCATCATCTGCTGAGAAATTGCAGCCGATATTGATTATTATATTGCCATAAATAACTGAAATTAAAGCTTGAATTCCAGTGGTATACTGAATAGGATTTTTTGATGAACGCGGCACTCGAGGCCGAAAACTCGTCTGGGCGCCAAGGCATCGACTGGCTTGGGCATCAACGGATACGGAAAGAATGACTGTAAGTTCAGACACGGTGCCCGCGAGCCACGGCCGCGGGTATCAGATGAAAGCGGGGCAGGTGGCCGTCATCACCAACCTCTATGGAAATCAGGTGGTGGACACCTGGGCCTTGGGAGTCGCCGACGCCGGCGAGTTCACCTCCATGGATCACACCCGCTCGGTGAACAGCAGCATCTATTTCGAAAAGGGGATGGCTGTCGTCAGTAATCGCCGGCGGCCGATGATGACGCTGATCGACGACAGCGCTTCGCTGCGTCACGACACCTTGCTCTGCCCCTGCAATGCGGAACTCTATCAACAGCTCGGCTGCGATGGCTATCACCGTAGCTGCTCCGACAATTTTCACGAGGCGCTCTCGGAAAAGGCTGAGGATCTGCCGTTCACGCCCGCCTCGCTCAATCTCTTCATGAACGTCCCGGTTCATGCCGACGGGAGCCTGGAGCGCCACGCGCCGGCATCGAAGGCAGGCGATTTCGTGGCGCTTCGTGCTGAGATGGACCTGGTTCTGGTGCTGTCGGCCTGCCCGCAGGATATCACCGTGATTAACGGCGATGACCGCACGCCGCAGGACGTGACAATCCGGTTTGTCACGGATTATCCGGAGGTCTCCGCATGACCCCGCCGCTTCTGGCTCTCAAGGACATCAGGAAGAGTTTTGGCGAAAACGAAGTCCTGAAGGGTGTCTCGCTTGAAGTCCAGCCCGGCGAGGTGGTGTCGATCATCGGCGCCAGCGGTTCCGGCAAGAGTACCTTCCTGCGCTCAATCAACGGCCTCGAAATGCCGCAGTCCGGCTTCCTGAAATTCGAGGAGCTGTCCTTCGATTTTCACGCGGAATCCCGCTTTCTGCCGACGCCGGCGCAGATGCAGTCGCTTCGGAAGCGGGTCGGTATGGTCTTCCAGAGCTATAACCTCTGGCCGCACATGACGGTTCTGGAGAATGTCATCCATGCGCCCATGAAACTGCTGAAGCTGCCGAAGGCGCAGGCGATCGAAGAGGCCGGGGCGCTTCTGTCGCGCATCGGCCTCTATGAAAAGCGCGACAGTTATCCGACCCGGCTTTCCGGCGGACAACAGCAGCGCGTGGCGATCGTACGGGCGCTTGCCATGAAGCCCCGGCTGATGCTGTTCGATGAGGTGACCTCGGCGCTCGATCCCGAGCTCGTCCATGAAGTGCTGGTTCTGATGGCCTCGCTCGCATCGGAAGGCATGACCATGTTGCTGGTGACGCACGAGATTGCTTTTGCCCGCGACGTATCTTCACGCGTTCTGTTCTTCGACAAGGGCGTGATGGCCGAATCTGGCGCGCCCGAGATCTTACGCAACCCCCAGAGCGACCGGTTGCGGCAATTCCTCCACCGTATTCTGCACGACGGGCTGGCCTATGGCGCCGCGGCAGCCAAGACTGCCTAGGGAGCATGATCATGCCGACGAATTTTCTGACGGATGTCAGCCTGTACGGCCCCGGCTTCTTGGTGGCGTCCTGGACCGTGCTCTGGCTGACGATCCTCACCATCGTCGTCAGCTGGATTTCGGGCCTCCTTGCGGCCCTCGGCCAAAGGTCTAGTTGGCGCGGGGTCCGCGCTGTCGCTGCCTTCTACATCTGGTTCATTCGGGGCACGCCGACGATCATCCAGGTCTTCATCGTCTATTTCGGCTTTCCGCAGATTGGCATCAGGCTTTCGCCGTTTACGGCAGGCGTTCTGGCGCTCGGCATCAACAGCGGCGCCTATGTCGCGGAAATCATCCGCAGCGGCCTGTCGGCGATCCCGCGCGGGCAGATGGAATCGGCCCTTGCGATCGGCTTCAGCCACGCAGCCACGATGCGCAGCATCATCCTGCCGCAGGTGTTCCGCATCGTGCTCCCGTCGCTGACGAACGAGGCGATCTCGACGCTGAAGAACACCTCGCTCTTGTCGACCATTACCGTCGTCGAACTGACGCTTTATGCGCAGACGCTGATCGCAATGACCTTCCGTCCGTTCGACTTCTATATCGCCGTCGCCGTGATCTATCTGCTCCTGACGACGATCTTCACGCAGCTCGCAGCCTGGCTGGAGCGCCGCTACGCGGTGCACAGCTGAACCGATTGACCCTATTCCTCGCGCGTCCTGCCCGAAGAAACTGAACTCCTGCCGCTTCGGCGACAGGGCATCTCGAACAAAAATGAAAAGGGAACAGACATGAAACGTCAGATAATCGCCTTTGCTTTTGCCGTCGCCGCTGCCTTTGCCACCAGCCAGGCGCCGGCCTCCGCCGCCGGCCTCGAACTGCTGCAGCCCGGCAAGCTGCTCGTCGCAACGGAAGGCACCTTCCCGCCTTTCAGCATGCGCGCAGCCGATGGAAGCCTGGACGGGCTTGAGATCCGCGTGATGAAGGAAGTCGCCAAACGCCTCGGCCTCGAATACACACCCGTCATCATCAAATGGGAATCGCTGCTGATCGGGCTTCAGGCAGATCAATACGACATAACAAGCGATGCCATGGACATCACGCCCGCGCGTCAGAAACAGGTCGTCTTTGCCGACGGCTGGCTGGAATCCGGGGGTGTCGTCGTCGTTCCGAACAACTCCTCCATCAAGACCCCGGACGATCTGAAGGGCAAGACCGTCGGCGCGCTGGCCTCCTCGACCTTTACCAAGCTCGCCCAGGACAGGGGCGCCAATGTGAAGGATTACAAGGCCGAGACGGATGGTATCCAGGATCTAGTCAACGGCAATATCGATGCCGAAATCACCGATGCGATCGGTGCCGGTTACATGATCAAGTCAGCGAACATGCCGCTTCATGTTCTTCCTCAATTCGTCAGCCATATCCAGAAGGGCTTTGCGGTCAAAAAGGGCAAGCCGGAGCTGGTCAAGGCCGTCAACAAGGCTCTCGCCGACATGATTGCGGATGGCACCTATGCCAAGCTCACCACCGATCTGGTCGGCTTCAATCCCGCCCCAAAAGATCCCATCAGAAGCATTCAGCAGTGAGTGCTCGCCTCACTCACCGTGGCAAACGTCCTGCCACGGCGAGCTTCGTACATGGACCAAGGTTGCTAACACCATCTGCGGACGCCCATCGTTCTCCGATGAGGCTCTCGGTCTTGCCGGATTTGAATTGGCGCTTTCGTAAGAGCCTAGCGTTTATGGCGCCACCGAACGCTTGCCGCCGCGAGTTCACGGGTGGAGATCGCTCTCATAGCCAAACTCTTTGCCGGGCATCTAAGTGATTGAAACAACTCTATCCGTCGGAGCGACGCTGGTTCGATCCCCATCAAGAGCAACCCAAATGTTGCAGGCGTGAGGTAAACCCAGCTAGCGCCGGCTGGGTAAGGCGTAATCACGACGATGCCCGCAACGCCTTTCGCACTTTCCGTGAGAGCTCATCGACAGTCGCCATCATTCGGTTCACCTGTGACAGCGTGGACATGAGCTCTGGGACATGGCTGATGACGTGATACTCGGTGCTTTCAGAGAGCGTTGCCAGGTGCGCCATCGTACGCTTGCGCAGGACAAGGCCAGCTTCAGACGCCAAACGCGCCCGCTCGCCGAGGTCGTGCCGAAAACCGCGGATCGTTGCGGGGTCCACACCTTTGGCGAGCAAGAATGCATTCAGATAAAGCTCCATCGCATGAAGCGCCAGAAGACGCCGTGGTGCCTCGTTGGGCTTGGACGAGCCCTGGCCAAGCTTGTTGGCTGCGTCTTGGTACTGCATCGCCAAATTTAGAATGCCACGTACGCCTGCTGCTTTACCAGGATATGCAGGTCCATTGCATGGTTTCTGCCGGTGCTTCTCCGCAACGCGGATAAGATCCTTCAGCATCGTCCGCAACTCGGGCCACGGTGCATCTTCGAACTTCAGGCTGGGATCGTGCATGACGATGAGGCAATGGAGCTTCGCGGTGACTTCGGTCAGCGACGAGGGCCGTGTGATCCACATGACACGTCCGGATATACCGGCTTGTTCCACGAGCTCCCGTTCCAGAGCGACTGCGGCACTGTATCCCAAACGCCGATCCGCTTCTTTCCATCGTTTCCGGCGCCATCGAAGCTCGGCTCGGGCCTGAGACAGGTGTTCGGCATCGAGCTGAGAGGCCATTCGATTGATGTCGGCAAAAGAGTGAACCTCGACGGTGCCATCGTTTCCGACATTCCGCAGCATCGCGACCGGGAGACCACCGGCCTCTTCGAGCAATTGCTTTTCCAGTTTTTCTCTAAGACGGGTGGCTCTCACGCGCTGCTGGTGGCGCGCATACCAGCGAGGCCACATTTCTCTGACGGGCGTCGGGCCTGGCTCTGTTCGCGGACCGTCAGGATCTTCGATGCGAGAGTTCAGTAAGCGTGAAGCGACGGAGAGGAGATTTCTTCGGTCGATGGTGTACGGGATGTTTCCACGCCGTCCGGTGGATGACTTTATTTTTCCGCAGGCAACTGCAGGCAAAGTTCTGCTATTCTCAGAATCAGCCATGATCCAAGCTCCAGATAGCTAGATTGTGGTTAGGCTGGCCGAGGTGGTGCAAACACCAAGGCCAGCCGACAGCAGCTTAGGAGGGTACAGTTGCCGGTGCAACTGAGCAAGATAAATCACAACAGGGTTGTGAAATGAACGCCATTCAGTGCAAACTAGCCCGTATAGCATTAGGCTGGGGAGTTCGAGAACTTGCGCAGGCAGCAAATGTTTCAACCCAGACAATAAGTCGGTTGGAACGAGGAGAACAATTACGAAATGGCACTGTGGACGGCATAAGGCAGGTGTTGGAAGATGCTGGTATAGAATTCATTCTGGAAGACGGCGATGGCTATGGAATCCGGATCAAGAAGCCGCAATTGCCGCCATCATAGATAACTGACTGTCCCCTTTGCGAGTTTTTGATCTTGCAGGCTGATCAGCTTCATTTTGACAACTATATGTTGTATATCTTGACTGTTTATCTCCGTCCGTTGTCCTAGGACCGAGGACGCTAAGCATTAGCTTTGCTCAAATATCAAAGCCGAAGGCAAATTCTCTGGTGCCGGGGCCAACATGCCTTGGATTTCGACACTTCCATCACCAGGCACCAATGCCGAGGGCGAGCGGAAATTGGAGCGGACTATTAACAAAATATGCATGGCGAAGGCGGCATTTCAACGTTGGCTATATCGATCGTCAGCAAGATTGCATGGTGGGCACGGAATCTGGCGTCTGCTCTTGAGGTCGAGAGGACGATCTCCACTAATTAAGGGCGCTTATCTAAGGTCGTTTGTTATTTAAAAAAAGTGCCACTTGCTTAAATAGTGGATGGAAATCATACTAAGCATATGTCTGTTTCCAGTCCTAACCCGCGCCTCGGCCATTTTGTCAAAACATCAGCAGCAAGCGAGACAGTGCGGGCGTTTGTGCCTCCGCCATTGCCGCCCGAGCCACCCATCGATGTGCTTTCGCTACTGGAGCGCCTCAGTGTGGCCGAGCGTGCGCTCGGCCGTCTGGATGGTATCACAATGCTGCTCCCGCGCCAGGAGCTGTTCCTTTACATGTATGTGAGAAAAGAAGCAGTTCTTTCCTCGCAGATTGAGGGGACACAGTCGACGCTTTCGGATCTTTTGCGATTTGAAACCGAAGCTCAAGCGGGGCAACCGGTCGATGATATTCGTGAGGTTTCCAACTACGTTGATGCGATGATGTACGGTTTGGAGCGTTTGGAAACGCTGCCAATGTCATTGCGCCTGATCCGAGAGATGCACGCACGACTGCTTCAAAGCGGGCGGGGGGGCACCAAAGATCCCGGAGAATTTCGGCGCTCACAGAATTGGATTGGAGGCACACGACCCGGTAATGCGCTCTTTGTGCCGCCACCCGTGACGGAAATGGCGAGCTGCCTGGATGCGTTCGAGCGCTTTATGCACGATGATCGATCCCGGTTACCGGCATTGATCAAAGCCGGCCTACTACATGTCCAGTTCGAAACGATCCATCCATTTCTCGATGGCAATGGCCGTATAGGTCGCTTGCTTGTGACCTTGTACCTTTGCATGAACGGCGTTCTACGCAAACCACTGCTATACCTCAGTCTTTACCTCAAGGCCCATCGAAGGGAATATTATCGATTACTACAAGAGGTCCGTGAACATGGAAACTGGGAGGCTTGGCTAGACTTCTTCCTGACAGGTGTAGCCGACACCGCCAACCAAGCATCTGAAGCTGCCACTCGGATTGTCGGTCTTTTCAAGGAGGACAGGGAGAAAATCACAACCGAGAGCGATAGAGCCGGATCGGCCCTTCGCATTCATGAGCTCTTTCAGCAAAATCCCTTTCATACAGCAAACCAGATTGTTCAAATGACCGGCCTGTCTGCGCCCACTGTCAACGTGGCACTCGCCGATTTGGAGCGTTTGGGCATTGTCGAGGAGGTGACAGGCCGTAAACGTGGCCGTGTCTTCAGCTATCGCAGATATATCGCAATCCTAAACGAAGGCACTGATCCGCTGCCTGCTACCTGACAAAAATCAGTGGGTTGAAAGTTCTGATCCCTTCAAGACCGCCTGTTACGCTTTCATCGGAAAGCTCGTCGGCTCAATGAATTGATGAGGTGGTAGCTCAAATCCGCTCGCATTGACACCGGACTAGCGATTTGACGGCGCCGGAGTTGATCGTGCTGCACTAGAGCTCCGTGGTCCCGGCGACAACTGATCCATCCGGAAGACCTACGGCAGTCTGAGGACCTGCAAGAACTCCCGCTTGCTTGGTTTGCCCGCGCGGGCCTCCGGCAGGCGGCGGATCGTGGCAAAGCATTCCGGCAGGCCATAGCCCCGAAGCGGCGTTGCTAACCGAGCCCGACGATGAGGTCTTGCCGAAACCCGCGATGGATCGTGTCATTTTCGAAATATGACATCGTTTGGCTGATACAGCGACGATCCTATAGCCGCGTCCAAGTCTGGGATTTGCACAGCACGTTCATAACGCAACCCTGCATTCTGAGGCTGCGACCCGTGATTTTTAGCGTGCCGCTGTAGATCTTGTTGGTCTCTGGATCCGTGAGCTGGCCGCGATAGCTGTCGTCCTTTTCGCTGAAGGTGCCTATCTTGCGACCTGCATACTTTCCAGTCTTGATGGTGATGCAGTAGCCCGAACCGCAAGGGGTGATGGACGACGCTTCGCCGTTTTCAGTCTTCCAGTTTCCGACAAGAGCGTCGGCAGCGCTAGTCGCACCAGCGACCAGCAGAAGGGCTACTATGAGAATAGAGGCTCGTCTCATTGATAATCTCCGCGTTTGTCTGAACGATTCTCTTGATATGAGAGAAGCCGCGCCGGGATAAGGAGCATAGCAGTCACATCTTCTTCGGCATCCGATCTGGCGACACTTCAGTTCCACTCTTATTGCGGAGGTTCTATCTTTCTCGCAAGGGGCAGGAAGAGTATGGCGCAGCCGGTCAGAATAGCGATGCTCAGCCATGCTTCGTTCATGGCCTCGACGCTTGCGGCCGTCTGGATCAGTGGGTCGAGCACGGCCGTGGCATTGGCGTCGAAGGCTCCCATGTGTCCCGCCATTATCTGCGCCGGCGCGCCTATGAACGCGGCGGTCTCGGCATCGCCGCTCTGAAGCCGCTCCCACAGCTTTTGCCCGAGCGGCTCCGATCGCGTGTAGATGATGGTATCAATCAACGCGATGCCGATTGCGCCGCCGAGGTTTCGCATCAGGTTGAACAGGCCGCTTGCATCAGGAATGCGGTCCGGCGACAGGGTTCCGAGTGCGAGCCGCGTCGGCGGCAGCAGGCAGAACATGATCGCGACGCCTCGGATGATCTGCGGCCAGAACATCGCACCGAAATCCGAACGGGGGTCCTGAAACGCACTCATGCCTAGGCCGACGGCAAACAGCGCAAAGCCCGCGACAGACAGGAGACGTGCATCCACGCGTTTCTCCAACGCCACGGCGATCGGTGCGGTCACCAGCTGCGCGATACCCGTGACAAGCATAGTCGCTCCGATTTCAAGCGCGTTGTGTCCCCTGATAAAAGCCAGGAAAACCGGCATCAGGTAGACGGAACCGAAGAGGCCAATTCCGAGGACGAAACTCAGCACAGACCCGACGAGAAAGTTCCGGTCTTGAAAATTATGGAGATCAATGACCGGACGAGCCTGGCGCAGGCCACGCCAGACGAAGAAGCATCCCGAGGCAATGAACAGGGCAAGCAGGCTCATGACATACAACGATGTCCAGCCGCTCGTCGGCGCCTCCTTTAGGCTCAGCTCCAGGCTGGCAAGAGCCGTTGCCATCATCACAAGCGACAAGCCGTCGAGATGGCGCAGTTCAGAGAAATCGATCCGCTGCCGCGGCAAGAAACGACCGGCGACAAGAGCCGAGACGATACCCGGGACTATATTGATCAAAAACAGCCAATGCCAGGAATAGGTCTCCGTCAGCCAGCCGCCGACAATGGGGCCGACCGTCGGCGCTAGCACGGCAAGCACGCCGGCTATCGTGGTGGCGACCGCTTGCCGCTCATTGGGAAACAGAATGAAGACGGCGGAGAAGACGGAGGGGATCAGTGTTCCGCCTGAAAACCCCTGGAGAACACGCCAGGCCACCAGTTCGCCAAAGCTCCCACTGGTCGCACAGCCGATGGATGCAAAGACGAATAGGGCTATTGCGGTCACGAAGAGCCAACGCATCGAAAGCAGTCGGGTCAGAAAGCCGGTCAGCGGAATCGCGACCACTTCGGCAATCAGGTAGGAGGTCTGGATCCAGCTCATTTGATCCGGATCGATGTCAAGCGCCGACTGGATCGTCGGCAGCGACGTCGCAACGACCTGCACATCGAGGATCGCCATGAACATCCCGACGCACATGGCTATGAAACCCGTCCACACCAGCTGAGGGTTGATGGCAGAGCGCGGGAGATCAGGCCGGTTTTGCATGGGACAATCCTGAAAGGGCTGCATTCTCGGCCTTGATGCGTATGGCAAGGATCAGAGCATTGGCGATCGAGAACAGGAGTGTATAAAGCGGCATATCAAAGCACATCGGAAGAGCTGCGATCTCGCCGATCACCACAGCATAATTCGGGTGCCGCACAAACCGGTAGGGCCCTTCGACCACAAGCGTCTCTCCGGGTACAATGATGATCCGTGTCGTCCATCGCCGACCAAGCGTGGACAGGGTCCAGAGCCGCAAGACCTGAAGACCTACGAAGACTGCGAGCCATGCCATATTAAGTGGTGCATTCCACGCGAGAAGCCAGAGCCCGAGGAGCCATGCAGCATGCAGAGTGACGATCGCCGGATAGTGCGAGGCTGCAACTTCGACAGCTCCCCTTGCCATCAGTATCTGCGTGTTGCTTCTGGCAAGCCAGAGTTCGCCCAGCCTTTCAAGGGTCACCGCCGTCAGCAGCAGGATCGGCCAGATCATGCCGCAGCCTTCAAGGAGGCGCAATTCAGCGTAAATCCTGGTCCCAAGGCGGTGAGTAGCGTGCGTCGCGGCAATCCGGTGGAGATCAGCCGTTCCAAGACGAACAAAGCCGTTGGCGATGACATGTTTCCATAGTCCGACAAGACATCGCGTTCGTGGTTCAATGTTCCCTGCCCAAGGTCAAGCGCCGATTCCAGCGCATCGATAACCTTCGCGCCGCCGGGATGACAGGCAAACCGGTCGACGTTATCAATCTTCAGGTTGGAGCGCGCCAGAATGGACGCGACGGCAGGATGAATGTTCGCCTCGGCAAACGGCGGTATAGCCCGATCGAAGATCACGCCCAAACCCTCAGGTTCGACGCTCCAGCCCATGATGTCCAGCGTGTCGGGCCAGGTATGCTGGCCACTCATCTCGACTTCGGCGATGCCGTCATTCGTCGCACGAAGAATGCAGGCTGCCGCACCGTCACCGAAAAGAGCGGTTGCGACGATGTTGGCTTTTGTCAGCTTATCGATGCGAAAGGCAAGGGTGCATGTTTCCACCGCGACAAGCAGAACGACCGAGCCTGGCCTGGACGCAGCTAGTCGCGACGCAATGGAAAAGCCCGAAACACCACCGGCGCAACCGAGCCCGAAAACGGGAACGCGCTCGACATCAGCGCGAAATCCCATCTGTGCAATGACCCGCGCCTCAAGGCTCGGCGTGGCGATGCCCGTGGATGAAATGGTAACTATCGTATCAACATCCGCCGCCAAAAGGTTGGCTAATTGCAACGCCTTAGTCGCTGCAGACACGAACAGGGCGCTCGCGCCCTCGATGAAGGCGTCGTTCCTGTCCGGCCAGCCTAGCGTCTTGAGATACCAGTCGAGCGGACGAACGCCATACCGACGCCTGATACCGGAACTTTCGAAGACTTTTGCGAGGCGTTCGAAGTCTGGAAAGCGTGACGAAAATGCTTGGTGGGATGCGAGCGCGGCGTCACGCTGATCGATGACATGAGGAGGGACGGCAGTCCCGATGGAGACAAGCTTGACGGATTCAGGCATGGGATTCCCTACGCGGGCGCTTATGGGGCATGGGCCAGCTGCGCCGCGGCAGGTCCGTCACATGAACGTGCCGAGATGGCAAAGGTTTCATGCGGCCTTGATTGAGTTAGAGGTATTCTAAAAAAGAGCGTGCCGAGCAGAGATTGAAAGAGTCTGGCTGCGGAACAGCAGGCGATTGTTGAGTTCCACGTTATTTTCACCCTTCTTCACATTTCGCGGTGATCCATCAAAGTCGTCGGGACCCCTACGGCGCTTTGCGTTACTCATATCGGCTCGGGTCCGATATAAACGGAAAAAAGGGCCAAAAGGACTTGGATCCTTGCCACCTCCATTCTGGCAATGGCCCTCGGCTATTTCCTAATATTCCTGTACGACGGACTCATTGCACTCTTAGTCAAAGAAATTGGATTTTCGAGCGCCTTACTTGGAGCATCCGTGGCATCCGCAGGCGCCGGCGGAGTAATTGGTGCTTTGCTTCTCGAACAATTCTTTGGACAACGTGACCCTTCTCAGCTGATGATCGCTTCGGGCCTTGTCGGAGGGCTGCTAATTGCCTTCATGGGACATGTTGGGCGCGGCGATATCGTGATTCCTGCTGCGGCCTTCTGTCTACTTCTATTTGCCACAGGTTTGGCCAGCGCAGGTTTCTTCGTTCCCTATCGAGTGGTGCTACAGAAGGAGACACCACTTGAACTTTTAGGGCGCGTTGCGGCGGTAGGCGAAGGGCTCAGCGCAGCGGCGATGATGGCTGCCCCGCCACTTGGGGCCGGACTAGCGGAGATTGCCGGGGTGGCCGCACCGTATCTGGTTAGTGGCTACGCTACCGCCTGTTTGGCATTTGTGCTGCTCTTTGTACGGCGTCGAGTGAACAATAGGAATGACTTGGTTCCTGATGACTAACGCGGCGAGAGTCGGCACGGAATCGGAGACGGGGAGCTGTAAATTCATGAGATCGATGGTCTGAGTGAAGAGGCAACCAGAGACGACCGCGTCGCGTGATTTACAAAGCTCCTTGCAAGACCTCAGCTTTGCCTCACATGCGTTAACAGGATCTATGGCCTCGATGAAACATTTCAAAGATGGTGCAAAAACTATCCAAACCTGTCACGATCGCCGCCTGTCTAAGGGAGAGTATCCATGAGATTCGGTCTTTTTCTTGCCATAACGACGTTGGGAATCGTCGCCGGTACCGAGGCGCAAGCAGCCGCTGGCCGCGATTATGAAGTCACATATTACAAGGAATACGGGCTCAAGACGCAAGTCGGAACCTTCTACAAGCCGTGCGGCACCGGCACAGCGAGACTGACTGGGCGCCGGACGCCCTATTTTACGAAATCTCAATCGACATGCCTGGGCGGTGGCGGGCACTCGCCAGCGTCGGTCAGTTGCCACTTCACCCAGCCGGGCTGCACGGACGCTCTCGCCCGGGTGATCCCGAAGAAGCCGCGCAAGAAAGTGACCACCGCCAAAACGGTGAAACATCCTAGTCAATCAGCGCCTTGCTGACGGCATCGTCTAGGCCTGGGGTGGCATCGTCAATTTGACGGCAACGAGGGCATCCTTGTCGATCGATATCGCTTCGACGAAGGTCTTGATTGTCTCGTCCAGGCTCGCCCCAGCTTTCGTCCATGTCGCAGCGCTCGTCATTCCCCTCGTACTGACTATGCCGCATGCTTCGCCGGTTTCATCGTCAACGGCGATTTCCAACGTACCAACTGGGATGCTGTCAGGAGCGAGGTAAATGCCGACCGAGTGGAATTGAACTTCAGATCGATCCGCGACTGCCGATATCAATTCCGGTTCTGCCTGGTCTGGAGGCATATCGCTAGGAGGGGACCAATAGTAGAACGGCTCGAAATGAGCCTTGGTGCGCGGATCGTTAATTGCGTTGTCGTAGGTGACCTGCGATCGCAATAACCTGGCTTTTGCAACGATGCCTTTCAAGCACAACGCCTACCGCCGCCATCGTATTGGCAAGATGAA
>Ga0105237_10000620_pt1 | contig 49579 bp, 50 predicted proteins | sample KBSC24metaG_FD_81520 | JGI IMG/M metagenome (GOLD analysis project Ga0105237, IMG submission 81520) | Corn rhizosphere microbial communities from Kellogg Biological Station, Michigan, USA - KBS C2-4 metaG | ecosystem: Host-associated > Plants > Roots > Rhizosphere > Soil | place: Michigan, USA...
CTTCGGGCATGGCTATGAAGCATAATGGGGCGGACACAGCGCCAACACAGGTTACCGACGTTACCGTTCACCAGGGCCTATCGCCAAACGGCGATGGAGACAACGATGTGCTTACCATTGACGGTATAAACAATTATCCCGAGAACAACCTGCAGATAATGAACCGCAGCGGGATCTTGATTTTTGAGGCGAAGGGCTATGACAATGATGCTAAAGTATTTGATGGGCACTCAAGCACCGATGGCAAGCTACAGCCTGCCGGCACATACTTTTACTCGCTTGATTATAAAGATGGTAGCGAAACCAAACATAAAACCGGCTATATCGTGTTAAGATATTAAGGATGGTTGATTAGAGACCAGAGATTAACGGAAGAAATTAAATACGTAAGCCCCTCAGTTGCGGGCTTACGTATTAGTATGCATTGCCTTGTATTCGAAACTATTTAACAGCGATTTATTCTTGAATGCAATGAAAAAAACACGAAAATCGCGTTTCAGAATGGCGACCTGCATCCGTAAAAATTCCTAAAATCTGTTAATTCTGGTTTCCATCCACGATTGCAGCAATATCACCGCCGAAACCGTATCTACCAACTCTTTATTCCGTCTGTCCATTTTCTTTAAGCCACTTTGCAAAATAGCAGCATGGGCCATTTTTGAAGTAAATCGCTCATCCAGCATTTCGATGGGAATATCCGGAAAGGTTTTCTTGAGCAGGGTTACAAACCCTTTTACATGTATGGCTGATTGAGAGGGGGTGTTGTCCATTTGCTTGGGCTCGCCCACAATAAAGCGTTCCACCTGTTCGGTTTGGAAGTATTTTTTAAGGTAATCGATAATTTGATTGGGATGGATGGTGTCCAGCCCGGTGGCAATGATTTGCATCGGGTCGGTAACGGCAATACCGATGCGCTTTGTGCCGTAGTCGAAGGCCATTATTCTCATGCGTGGTGAGGGATTAGTGATTGGTGAGCAGAGATTAGTTTTTGCATGCCGAAACTTGTGTACGCTTCAAAGGTAACACTTATTAAGCCGGGTTAGCCATCGTCAGATGATAAGACGGCGGACAATCCTTCCGGAAATTGTAAAAAAATCGCTTCATTTCCTGTTCCCTGGCTTAAATGTTACAACTCATGTATCACATCTCGTATCAATTCCCTAATTTGCACCAATGCAGTTTAAGCACATAGTTGGACAGGATGCAATAAAACACCGATTGATAACCTCGGTAAAAGAGAACCGGGTGAGTCATGCGCAGCTGTTTTTGGGACCGGGTGGGTCGGGGAGCTTGCCATTGGCGGTGGCTTATGCGCAATACCTTTCGTGCGAGAGCAAGCTGGAAGACGATTCTTGTGGCGAATGCTCGTCATGCCGCAAGTATCAAAAGCTGATGCACCCGGATTTGCATTTTTCGTACCCTTTCTTTGCCAAACATAAAGATGATACCGCCATTACTTTCATTGAGCAATGGCGCGAGGCGTTTTCCACCAATCCTTATTTAAGCCTCGATACCTGGCGCGATTACCTGGATGCCGAAAACAAACAGGCCAATATCAATATTGCCGAGTGTCACCAGATCATTAAAAAATTAAGCTTTAAGCCGTTTGAGTCGGCCTACAAAATATTGATTCTCTGGCTGCCTGAATACCTGGACAAGGAAGGTAACGCCCTGTTAAAAATCATAGAAGAGCCTCAGCCTAATACCCTGTTTATTTTGGTGGCCCAAAACCAGGACCAGATACTGAACACCATCCTGAGCCGAACGCAGCTGATGAAAATTCCGCCGCTTGAGTTTGATGAAATAAAGAATTACCTGGTTCAGCAGCATAACCAAACGGAGGATTCTGCCGCCGAAATAGCTTATTTAAGCAACGGCAGTTTAACAGAAGCGCTCAGCATGCTAAAGTTAGACAATAAGGGCTACCACACGCAATTTGTGCAATGGCTTCGGCTTTGTTTCGGCAACAAGGGCCTGGAGGTAATGGATTTTTCGGAGCAGATTGCTAAAATGGGTCGCGAAAATCAAAAGAACTTTTTAAGATACGGAATAAGCTTTTTAAGGGAGTGCTGCCTGCTGTTGTCGGGCGCCGGAAGCCTGGTACATTTGCCGGCTGCCGAGCTGGATACTGCCGGGAAAATGACCAAAGTAATGATTGTGGAGGAGGCCCAGGCGATTGCTGCCGAGCTGGAAAAAGCGCACTATCATGTAGAGAGGAACGGTAACCCTAAAATATTATTTTTAGATGTATCTTTACAGATTATAAAAATACTTAGTTTTAAAACGATCCGCCAGGAGCGGGCCCAATATATGCCAAATTAATTATGGGATGCGGAAGTTGTTCAACGGGGGGCGGTTGCTCGCCTGCCGGCTGCAAGAGTAACGGCTCGTGCCTTACCAACGGTTGCAGTAAGTTAGATGTTTACGATTGGCTGTCGCACATGGACATGCCGACAAATTATAAGCCTTTTGGAATCCTCGAAGTAAAATTTAAAGGTTCGCGTAAGGAGTTTTACCATAACCCGGATAATATTTACCTCGAAGCGGGCGAACTGGTAGTGGTTGAAGCCGCTACCGGGGGCTACGATGTGGGCCACGTTTCTATCACGGGCGAACTGGTGCGTATGCAGATGGTAAAGCGCCGTGTAAGGGAAGAGGATGTTGCCAAAAAAATCTACCGCAAGGCTACGGTTGCCGATGTAGAGAAATGGAAAGCCGCCAAAGATTTGGAATGGGAAACCATGCATAAATCGCGCACGCTGGCCCTCGAGCTGAACCTGAGCATGAAGCTGAGCGACGTAGACTACCAGGGCGATAAAACCAAAGCTACCTTTTACTATACTGCCGAAGGCCGCGTGGATTTCCGCGAGCTGATTAAAAAAATGGCAGAATCGTTCCGTATCCGTATCGAGATGCGCCAGATAGGCATGCGCCAGGAGGCCAGCCGCCTTGGTGGTATCGGTTCCTGCGGGCGCGAACTTTGCTGCTCAACATGGCTGACTGATTTTAAAACTGTATCAACCTCGGCTGCGCGTTACCAAAACCTTTCGCTAAACACCTTAAAGCTGGCAGGCCAGTGCGGTAAGCTAAAATGCTGCCTCAACTATGAGCTGGATACTTACATGGATGCGCTAAAGCACATCCCTGATAATGTAAACGTTTTAAAAACGCAGCGCGGCGATGCCCGCCTGCAAAAAACCGACATCTTTAAAAAGATGATGTGGTTTAGCTATCCCGGCGAAGAATCATGGGTACCGCTACCGATAGTGCGTGTAAAAGAGCTGCAGCAAATGAATCGCGATGGCGTTATTCCGCCGGATTTGGGTGTGATTATTGAGGAAGAGGTTAAGCCGGCTAAAGTGCTCGATTACGAAAACGTAGTGGGCCAGGATAGCCTTACCCGCCTTGACGAGCGCCGCAATCAGAATAAACGAAAAAACAAAAATAATAAAAGCCGCGACCAGCGCGATGGTCAGCGCGGCGGCGAAAATGCACCGCGGCAGGAAGCGCAGCCCAATCAGAACCAAAACAGGGGGCCGCAACAACAACGGCAACAAGGTAACAGGCCGGAGGGAAATCGCGGCGAGGGCAGCCGGCCACAAGGCGGCAGACCTGATGGTGGTAGCAGGCCGGAAGGCAATCGCAACGAGGGCAACAGGCCACAAGGTGGCAGGCCAGAGGGCGGAAACCGGGCCGATGGCGGCGCTAATGATGGAAACAAGCCACAGGGCGAAAGACCAGAAGGCGGCGGCAACCAAAATCGCAACCGAAAATCCCGCTCAAACAGGAACAAAAACCGCAATCCAAATGGAAACACAGATGGCGGTCAGCCGGGGAATGACGAATGAAAAAACGATTGATTTTATTCGGCTTGATTTTATCGGCCTGCGTAATTGCACTAGCGGGCTGCGCAGATAAAAATACGGTTATTGACGACAGCGTTGAGATAGCAAATCATAACTGGACTTACATAAACCGCGCTAAGTTTACCGTTAAAATCGATGACGAGAAGGTTCCCTACAACCTGTATATGAATTTAAGGGTAACCAGCGATTATAAATACTCCAATATTTTTGTGCTGATTTCACAATCGGGTCCCGGTATAAAAAACGCATCACAGCGTTACGAAATGCGCCTGGCGGATAAAGAAGGTAAATGGTTAGGAAAGGGTTCCGGTAACCTGTATAGCTATCAGGAGCCGTTTTTGGTTAACCACGTTTTCCCGGCTAAGGGCACTTACACCTTCTTGATAGAGCAAAACATGCGCGATAACCCGTTGCGGGAAGTGAGCGATGTAGGATTGAGGGCGGAAAAGGCGGGTAAATAGCTCTAAAAAATTGTCATGTTGAATTTATTTCAGCAGATTAAAATAACCCTTTTGTCATTCTGGAGCTCGAGCGAAGAACTATCTCTTGAGCTTAGCGAAAAATCTTTACAAAGCGACTTACCGTCATGTAGGTAACCCGCATGTCGTCTACCTGCCAATTTCATAAGATTCTTCGCTCGCGCTCAGAATGACAAAAAAATAATCTTCCGAACAACTGTGAGACTGCCACCTATTATAATAAACCGCTATGAAGAAATTAGTTTTGCTGCTGTTCTTTTTGCCGTTCTTAGCCTCCGGTCAGCACGTATTCAAAACCGATTTTCAAAACTTTTGGACAATGCGCGACAGCGTGCAGGCAGCTACAGATTCTGCCAAACAGGTTGACGCCATAAGCCGCCTGTACATAGCAAAAGCAAGTGATGGTTTAAAAGCCTTTATGCGCAATAAAGACAATCCTGCTGGGCGTTGGCTAAAAGAAATTAAAACGGCTCCTGCTTTTTGGGATTCGCTGAAGATGAAGGCGGCGATGGTTGATGAAGCGGTAGTTAAACTGGAGGCGGCTATCGTGCATTTTCAAAATATGTACCCGCAGTTGCAGCCTGCGCAAACTTATTTCCTGGTTGGCTTCAGGCAGCAGGGCGGCACTGTCCGCGGCAACCTGTCGCTAATCGGAGTAGAAGTGGTATTAAGCGACCCAACGCTGAACAGTAAGCGTTTAGTGCGCATGGGCGTACACGAATACGTACATACCCAGCAAAAACGGCCTGATTTTCAAAAGATAAACGTGCTTACCTCATCCATCCGCGAAGGTGCCTGTGATTTTGTGGCTGAACTGGTTACAGGCACAAAACCTGCCGGACCATACATGGCCTACGGTACAAAGCACGAGCAGGACTGCTGGATTGCTTTCCAAAAGGAAATGTACACCAATAACAACGACAACTGGGTGAGCACCGGGAATAACCCTGTCCTGCCCGCTCCCGACCGCGGCTACTTTGTGGGTTACCAAATCTGCAAGGCCTATTATAATAAGTCGGCTGATAAAAATACGGCGTTACGAGATATCATTGCGCTGGATTATGCTGATAACGCGGCCGTAGAAGGCTTTTTGAAAGCATCGGGATATATGGGTGGAAAATAGAACACTTCTCCTGTGCTCTTTGTGCGTCCTCTGTATCTCTTTGGTTAAATTTCAGCCATCCACTAAAAATAACCCTTATTCCGTTTAACCCCTTCTTATTACCTTACTTAATTCCCGAGTTTAGCATCAAAAAAAAAGATGCTAAAGAAAAACCTGTTCTTATTAATAACAATCCTTTTTACCGGCGGCGTTTATGCCCAAATCATAAAGTCCGGCGATAATACGATTGACTACACCCTTATCCATCCGGCACACCAGTTCTACAAAAATGTAACCTGGGACACACTGGGGAATATCAAATACGAGTTCATGATGGAAAACGGAATTGCCATCGATTCCGCAAAACAGCGCATTACCTTTTCACGGTCGCGGCAGATACCTGTCGGTTTTATGTCGGCCGATACTTCGGTAACTGATCTTTCGTTTCGACCCGTCAGCATGCATGAGGTGCATATCCAGCAAAAACGGACCTATGAAATGACGTTTTCTGCATCCGCTGCGACCGTACGGAAAGAATTTAAGGGTGTGGTTACGAATAAAACTTACCCGATGAATGCAGGCTATTTCGAGGATAACATGATAGAGTACATTTTTGGCTATCTTAAATTAAAGAAAGGCATAACATACACACTCGATAATTTCAACGAAGCCACAGGCGGCAATGATCCCTATAGCATTAAATACGCCTTTGACGATAGCCTTGACCTTCCTGGTTATGAGCAGCTTAATTGTTCGGTATTGTCTTTCACCCATGGCGCAACCACAGGGCTTATTTGGATTGATAAAAAGACACACGATATGATTAAGCAGCTTGGCCAGTTTAAAGGCGGCACTTACGTGGTTGTTAAGCTGTAGGGGGGCGGTAAAACTATTCGGTAAAGTATGTCATCAAAGCATCCTCCTTATAAGGCTGATTTTGTCGCAGCGTTAAGGTGAAGCAAGAGAATAGTTGTATATAGTTACTACTTTGGCAGGATTTATGCTAATACATGGAAAATTACAATCACCATGAAAAAATTAGTTCAATCATTATTAGCCGTTACAGTATTAGCTGTCATATTAACCGCGTGCTCATCATCAAAAAATGCAGTTACAGGGGCAAGCAACGTATCACGGGGTAAGTTTACCGGCACATGGAACATAAGCAGTGTGAACTACGAGGGCATTGTACAGCAGGCAGTACAAAATGTATTCGACCAGGCCCCACCGCAGGATTTTGTGGGCAGTACCTGGAAGCTAACCAACAGCGGCAACGGCATATATACACTGGCAAACGGCACGTCGCAAACCATATTCTGGTCGGTAAATAATACTGGTGGCGGCGCTAACCAACTATTCCAGTTTAAGAAATTATACGAAGGAGATAAGGCCCAAAAAGTTACAGCGGGTTACCAGCTGGTTGTTGCCAGTAACGATGGCACTTCAATGGTGCTAAAATCGCCAATAGCTGTTGGTGATAAAACTGCATACATTGTATATACGTTTGCTAAACAGTAATTAAGCTTAAAGCAAAAAGCTTTTTAATCAAAAAGACCAAAGCCATCATTAGCTTTGGTCTTTCTGCTTTTTGCTTTCCGCTTACTCAGCAGGTGTAAATTTCAGGCAAACCGGGTTACCTACCTCGATTGAGCCTTGCACCGGTGATAGCTTGCCGGTATCTTTATTAATTTTGTATATCAGTAAGTTGTCGCTGTCCTGGTTGGCTACTACCAGGAAGTTGCCGTTTGGCTCAATTGCAAAGTCGCGTGGATTTTTACCAAAGGTGGATATCTGGTCAACCTGGGTAAGCTCACCCGTTTCCTGGTTGATAGTAAACGCCGTGATAGTATTGGTCTCTAAACGGTTTGAGGCATAAAGGAATTTGCCATCCGGCGAAATATGAACAGCGGCTCCGGCAGTTTGTCCCCTAAAGCCTGGCGCTAAAAACGAAATCGTTTGCTTTTCGGTAAGCTTGCCATTGTCATAATCGAATACATGTACGTTCGAACCCATTTCGGTTAACAGGTATAAATGTTTTTTATCGTTCGAAAATATCATGTGGCGTGGTCCATCGCCGGCGGTAATGCTTACAAAAGGTACTTTGGCATCGGTAAGCGGGCTTTCTTTGCCGGGCTTGTAGCGCGATATAAATATTTTGTCGTTACCTAAATCGGAATAAAGCAGGTACTTTTCATCGGGCGATAAAATAGACATGTGCGCATGGGGGCCTTCCTGGCGTTCAGCGTCGGGGCCTTTACCGTCGTGGCGGATGGTTTGTGTACCATTGCCCAGGGAGCCGTCTTTATTGATAGGCAGCACACACACATTGCCACCGTTGTAATTGGCTACAAACACATTTTTCATGTCTTTATCTACCGAGATATAGCATGGGTCGGCGCCAAGGGATGATTGTTTATTGATAAAATCCAGCTTGCCCTGTTTGGCGTCAAACTTAAAAGCGCTTACTTCGCCATCTTTGCCATTCTCGTTCACCGCATAAACAAATTTATTATCGTCTGACACGGTAAGATAAGATGGATTGCTTACACCATCTATTTCATTTAAATATTCTAAGCGGCCCTTTTCGGCATAAAAGCGGTACACATATATGCCTTTGCTTTTGCCTTTGGTATAGGTGCCGATAAGTAAATCGTAAGTTGTTGGCGGCCCTTTCTTTTTCTGTGCGTAAATAAGCACCGGGAACAGCAGCGAAATTAGTAACAGGAATTTTTTCATTACAGGGATGTTTGGTTAAGACGATGCAAGATAGAAATTTAGTCCGAAAGTCGGAAAGTCCGAAAAGTCCGAAAGAAAAAAGCCCATGCATTTATGATGTGCATGAGCTTTCAAATATCAAAGTCATCTTTCGGTCTTTTCGGACTTCCGAACTACAACTAAACCAAATGCTTCAGCTGAATCACTTCCTTTTCTTCTAAAAATCTCCAGCGACCGCGGGGCAGGTCTTTTTTTGTAAGATTGGCATAAACGGCACGGTCAAGCTTTACTACCTCATAACCCAAATGCTCGAATATGCGGCGAACGATGCGGTTTTTGCCGCTATGTATTTGTATGCCTATTTCTCTTTTTGAGCCGCCTGCCACGTATGAAATGGAGTCGGGCTTTATCAGGCCGTCTTCCAGCTCAAGCCCAAAACCGATTTTATTCATATCGCCCTGGGTAAGGCTTTTGCTCAGTTCAACCTGGTATAGCTTAACAATATTATTGCGGGGATGTGATAGCTTATCAGCCAGGTCGCCATCGTTGGTCATTAACAGCAGGCCAGTTGTATTCCTATCCAGGCGGCCGACCGGGTAAATGCGTTCTTTGCTGGCTTTTTCGACCAGGTGCATTACGGTACGGCGTTCCTGCGGGTCTTCTGTGGTGGTTATATAGTCTTTCGGTTTATTTAATAGTACATAAACCATTTTTTCGCGTTTCAGCAATTCGCCATTGTAGCGTATCTCGTCTTTTGCAGGGTCTACCTTGTGTCCTAATTCAGAAATCACTACACCGTTAACAGATACAACGCCTGCTTCTATCAGCTCATCGGCTTTACGGCGCGAGCAGATGCCTGCGTTTGAGATATAGCGGTTAAGCCTGATTAGGCCGTCATCCTTTGGCTCAGCAGCTTTTTTACGACCGCGCATGGTTCTTTCCGGACCATCCTGGCGCTCTCCCGGCGTTTTATCAAATTGCGACCTGTGCTGCGGGCGATCGGCATCGTAAGGTTTATCGCCACCGGACCTTTTAAAGCCAGCGCCTGGTGATGGTTTGCCGGAAAACTTTTTTTCGCCCCGGTCATTACCGAAAGTTCTTTTAGGTTTATCATCAGCATTAAATGAGCCTGAAGATTTTCCGCGTGAAGTAAACGGCTTTTTATCACCGTCGCCGAAGCTTCTTTTAGGTCTTTCATCTGAACCAAATGAACCTGAAGATTTTCCGCGCGATGCAAACGGCTTTTTATCGCCGTCGCCAAAGCTCTTTTTAGGCCTTTCAGTTGAAAAAGATGAACCTGAAGATCTTCCGCGTGATCCGAATGGTTTTTTATCACCATCCCTGTCGGCGCCGAAAGAGCCTGTTGATTTACTGCGTGAATTAAAAGGTTTTTTATCACCTGTTCTTTCTCCTCCAAAATTTTTACCCGGCCTTGCTTCATTATCGGCAGCTCTGCCGGTGTATGGCCTGCTTTTTGAAAATGACTTTCCCTCGCCGCCCTCTGCTGGCCTGCCGGTGTACGGCTTACCTTTTGGTGTAAATGATTTTTTTTCGCCCGGTCCGCCGCTAAAGCTGCTTGCAGGCCTGTCGCTACCTCCGCGACCACCTGGTGAAAAAGATCGTTTTTCGCCGGGTGCTTCACTGTTATATTTTTTTGATGGACGGGTGCTTTTTGGTGAGTCGGAGTTTTGAGCTGAATTTCCTCTTGATGAGGTTGCTCTTTTCGGCCTGTCGCCGGTTTTTGAGCCCCTGTTTGATGATGTGCCCGACTTGCCGTCGCGGCCGTTACCTGGTCTGTTAAATGCCATAGTTTTTTGTTAGCGCTTTCGCAGCGTGAAGGGTCAAAGTTACGGTTTTCCAGGGGATTTTTATACTTTTTTTACAACAAACAAAAACGTGGTTTAAGCGTTTTAAAGCAGGTTTTTGAACCGAAAACCGCGTTGTAAAAAATGGGGCACAAAGGTAAGTATTTGATAATCTGACTTATATAACGTACCTTTGCAGCACATTCTACCAAATGTATTAAATATGGATAAAAAAGAAATGACAAAAAGACATCTGATTACGTGCTCCGTAATTGTGCTGCTGGTTATCATTTCCGTGTTCAATATTTGTGGTACAAAGGCCGTGCCAACCACCAATATTAACACTCCCAAGGCTTCAGTTATTGCAAAGAAAACTGCAGATTCTACCCCTCGCATCACCACTTTAATTTACAAAAGTGCGGATGCCGACGCAGACTACAGTTTTGCCAATGAAGCCATGCCAACCAGGAACAAAAGTGTAACCCGCAAGCTGATGCTGTCGATAAGAAAGCACAGTTTTAAATGCGTTCAATCCAACATTCTGCATAGTAAAGCAGACAAATGGTTCCCTATTATCGTGCCCATTCTAAAGGCTTACGGTATCCCTGAAGACTTTAAGTATATTCCTTTAGTGGAATCGGGCTTTTGCGAAAGCACATCGCCAAAAGGCGCCAGGGGGCTTTGGCAATTTATGCCGGGCACCGCACGCCATTATGGCCTGAAAGTACGGAACGGAGTTGATGAAAGGATGAGCCTCGCTAAATCGACAGTGGCCGCATGCAGGTACATCAAAGAGCTGTATGGCGAGTTTAACAGCTGGACGCTGGCTGCCGCTGCGTACAACAACGGCGAGATTAAGCTGGAAAAAGCAATAAACAAGCAGAACGAGGATAATTATTTCCGCATGCACCTTAACCGCGAAACCGGGGTTTATGTGTACAACCTGATTGCCATGAAGGCTATTATCACCCAGCCTAAAAAATACGGTTACAACTATTATGCAGTTAAAGATTTAAGCACAGGAAGCTTTGAACTGCTGGCTGTTAACTAACAAGCGGAACATTATCCGCCAAATGTAAATAAATATTACGGAGCACTTTAAGGCCGGTTATCCAACAGGATGACCGGCCTTTTTTGCGTATATTTGTGGTTGGGGGAATTGTTGATTAAGAGAGTGGTTGATTGAGTTGGAGAATGACTAACCTAATCAACTCAATCTAACTTAATCAATCCATATAGTTATACTAATTTTTTTAGCTATTTTTGCGTGCCGTTAGCGCGTTAGTATTAGAATCACTAATTCACTAACTCACAAATTCACTAATTATGACAAAACCACATGTCGACCTGGGCGAGCAGGATAAAGTTGAAGTATACGGGGCCCGGGTACATAATTTAAAAAATATAGATGTTTCGTTTCCGCGCAACCAGCTTACCGTAATCACCGGGCTGAGCGGCAGCGGGAAGTCATCATTGGCGTTTGATACCATTTATGCTGAAGGGCAACGCCGTTATATGGAGACATTTTCTGCCTACTCACGCCAGTTTATGGGCGGCATGGAGCGGCCGGACGTAGATAAGGTATCTGGTTTAAGCCCGGTTATCGCCATCGAACAAAAAACTACCAGCAAAAACCCGCGCTCTACTGTAGGCACTATTACCGAGATTTACGACTTTATGCGCCTGCTTTTTGCCCGTACCGGCGAAGCTTACTCGTACGTGAGCGGCGAGAAGATGGAGCGCATGTCGGAAGACCAAATTCTGAAAACGATACGCGAAAAATTTGACGGTCAGCCGGTAAACATACTTGCACCAGTGGTGAAAGCCAGGAAAGGCCATTACCGCGAGCTGTTTGAGCAAATACGCAAGCAAGGCTTTCTAAAAGTTTGGATTGATGGCGCGATTGCCGACGTTGAGCCAAAAATGCAGGTAGACCGTTATAAAATACACGACATAGATATTGTTGTAGACCGATTGGTGGTTAGCGAGGCGGACGGCAAGCGGTTATACACATCGGTACAATCGGCTTTAAAGACCGCCAAGGGGATTATCCGTATTGCAGATAAAGATAACAACGTATTTTATTACAGCAAATACCTGATGGACCCGGTTTCGGGTATCTCGTACGATGAGCCGCAACCCAATACATTCTCGTTCAACTCGCCCTATGGCGCATGCGATAAATGCAACGGGTTAGGCTATATTTTCGAAGTCGATGAAGCATCGGTAATACCAAATCCGAAGCTTAGCATTCTGAATGGCGGCCTGGCACCGATAGGCGAATACCGCGAGACCTGGATATTCCAGGTATTGAAGGCGTTGGCCAAAAAGTATGAATTTTCATTATCAACCCCGATAGAAAAACTTTCCCGCGACCATTTGGATATCATACTAAATGGCTCCAGCGAAATGATTACCGTTGCCGTTGAATACAATAAGTGGAACGTACAAAGCTACCAGGTGGCTTTCGATGGCATTATCCGTATGCTGGAAGAACAGCAGGAACGCCGCGGCGAAGAAGGCATGGACGACATGGAAAATTACCGTGTGCTGCGTACCTGCCCAACCTGCGATGGCGCGAGGCTGAAAAAGGAATCGCTGCATTTTAAGGTAGATGACAAGAATATCTTCGAGCTGGCTTGCATGGATATCCGCAACCTGCAGGAATGGTTTGCCAATTTGGAAGACCGTTTAACTGAGCGTCAGAATGTTATCGCCAAAGAAATATTAAAGGAAATACGCGCAAGGATTGTGTTTTTGCTGGATGTAGGTCTGAATTATTTGACACTCGACAGAACAGCTAAGACGCTTTCCGGCGGCGAGGCGCAGCGTATCAGGCTGGCAACACAAATCGGCTCGCAGCTGATGAATGTAATGTACATTTTAGATGAGCCAAGCATTGGCCTGCACCAACGGGATAACGAGCGCCTGATAAACGCGCTAAAAAACCTGCGCGATTTGGGCAATACCGTATTGGTGGTTGAGCATGATAAAGACATGATACTGCACGCCGACCATGTGATAGATATGGGCCCGGCGGCTGGCGTTCACGGCGGCCAGATTGTAGCACAGGGAACACCTGAAGAGTTAATGAAGGCGCATACTTTAACCACATCGTACATAAACGGTGAGCGTGAAATTGCCATTCCAAAGAAAAGAAGAGCAGGTAATGGAAAATCCCTAAGCCTGAAAAAGGCTACCGGTCATAACCTGAAAAAGGTATCGGTGGAATTTCCTTTGGGTAAATTGATCGGCGTTACCGGCGTATCGGGCAGCGGCAAATCGAGCTTGATTACCGAAACGTTGTATCCTATTCTGAATCATCACTTCTTTAGGGCCAAGAAGCATCCGCTGCCTTATGAAAAAATTGAAGGGCTGGAACATATAGATAAGGTGATTGAGATTGACCAAACGCCTATCGGCCGTACGCCTCGCTCAAACCCGGCAACCTACACGGGTGTATTCTCGGATATCCGTAACCTGTATGTGCAGTTGCCTGAAGCCCGTATTAGAGGCTATAAACCGGGCCGCTTCTCGTTCAACGTAAAAGGCGGCCGCTGCGAAACCTGCCAGGGCGCCGGTCAGAAGGTCATCGAAATGAACTTTTTACCCGATGTGCAGGTGCCTTGCGAGGAATGCGGCGGCAGAAGATATAACCGGGAGACACTGGAAGTACGTTACCGCGGCAAATCCATCAGCGATGTGCTGGATATGAGTATTGAGGATGCAACGCCGTTTTTCGAGCATATACCATCTATCTACCGTAAGGTAAAGACACTGCTGGACGTAGGCCTGGGTTATATTACTTTGGGGCAGGCATCAACCACTTTATCAGGCGGCGAAGCACAGCGCGTAAAGCTGGCCACCGAGCTATCCAAAAAAGATACGGGCAATACATTTTATATTCTCGACGAGCCTACCACCGGTTTGCATTTTGAGGATATTAACGTATTGCTTGGCGTATTGCAGCAACTGGTTGACAAAGGCAACACGGTATTGGTAATTGAGCATAATCTTGACGTAATAAAAGTAGCCGACCATGTGATAGACCTCGGTCCTGAAGGCGGCTCTGGCGGCGGAAGTATTTTATTCAGTGGCACACCCGAAGGTTTGTGTAAGGTTAAAGAAAGCTTTACGGGTCAGTTTTTGAAGAAGGAGATGGGGGTAAAGTAACATGTTGTACATAAAGTTGTACATGTGATTGTTTTTTCGTTATCTTTACTTTAAATCAGACAAATGGAAGTTACCACTTATACGTCTTTTAGACAACAGCTTAAGTCATACCTGGATAAGGTAAGAGCGGGACATACCCCTCTGTACGTTACGAGTGCTAATAACGAAGATGTTGTTGTGCTTTCTAAGTCGGACTACGAAAGTATGGAGGAGACGTTTTATTTGCTAAAAAGTCCGGCTAATGCTGCACGGTTACTAAAAGGCATCGAAGACTACAATAAAGGCTTAGCGGTCGAACGAACTTTGATAGAGGAATGAAAATTACATTTCTTGAACAAGGATGGGAAGATTACTTGTACTGGCAACAAACTGACAAGACGCTTTTAAGAAAGATTAATTCGTTAATAAAAGAGATAGAGCGTCAGCCTTTTGAAGGCAGCGGCAAACCAGAGCCGTTACGACATAACTTTACAGGCTGGTGGTCGCGAAGAATTACGCTTGAGCATCGCCTGGTTTACAAATTAGAGAAAGACGCAATTATTATATTACAGTGCCGGTATCACTATTAGCAAATCAATGCAGCCATGTATTCGCAGCTAAAAAAATACCTCAATTTAAACATATCCATTCCTGATGGGGTTCTCGGAGATATTGTCAAGCAATTTCACCCCGTAACCTTTAAACGCAATACAACAATTCTATCTCAAGGCGAAACCTGTAATAAGCTGTACTTTGTAAACGAAGGTTGTATCCGCACTTTTTATATTACGGAGCAGGGGCATCAAAAAACCAGGTTCGTTGCTTTTGAAGGGATGGTTGCTACATCACTGACATCTTTTATTTCGCAGCAGCCATCGTTTGAATTTATCGATACATTGGAAGATTCGGAACTGCTCTATCTCACCCGGTCCGATTTTTATATGCTTGCCGAAAAAATCCCCGAATGGCAGCAGTTCTACCTCAAACTCCTCGAATTTGCCTACATCTACCAAAATAAAAAAATTGAAGAGTTAGTCACGCTATCAGCCGGTGAGCGTTATGCTTTGCTGATGAAAGAGCATCCCGGTTATATACAACGCCTGTCCAACAAGATTTTAGCTTCCTACCTGGATGTTACACAGGAAACCTTGAGCCGTTTGAAATCCAAATAACATTATTTGATATAGGTCAATGTTTTGCAAATTGCGGGGGCTTAGTTTTACCGCTATCAATTAAAAACTAAACAAATGCAATTCGACCCAAACAATAAAGTAGTAAAACTATGTGCGGAGGGCATGCAAGCCGAAGCGGAAGGAAAAATAGAAGAGGCACACGCGCTTTTCCAACAAGCCTGGGATATTGCCGAAAATGACTTCGAGGCGTTTACGGCAGCGCACTACCTGGCGCGAAATCAAAAGAACCCAGAGGATGTATTGAAGTGGAATTTGGAGTCACTGGCGCGGGCTAATAAAATTGCAGATGAATCGATGAATGACACTTATCCTTCGCTTTATCTGAATGTCGGTAAATCGTACGAGCAACTGAATGACCAGAAAGAAGCCAATAAAAATTATCAGCTCGCTGCCGATTTCAGCAGCTTTTTACCGCCGGGTAAATACAGCGATATGATTAAAACAGGAATTGCTACTGCGCTAAGTCGTACAGGAACGGCCCAATTTATTAATGTCCAATTAGATGACCTTATTAATAAATGGTGCGAGGGTAAAAAACTGCGTCCACTAAGCTTGGTGTTGACGGCCTATGTAGGTAATTTGGGGACGGAAAGTGATATAAATAAATTGATTTCGGCATTAAGTTATCTGAGCGCCACACGGTGCCTTGATGAAGAAGACCAGGTTGTGGTTGATGGGTTGGTGAGTGGATTGGCAAATGAACATTGAATTATATATCAAATTGTATAGTATTCCTTATATTTGAATATGGGACTGCGTGTTAACGAAAACCCATTATTGAAACAGCTATGACAACTATAACTATAGATATTCCAGATAACAACACAAGTGAAGTGTTGGCTCAATTGGAGAAGTTAGGCGTCAAAATAAGAGAGTCGAAATTATCCAGGTTAGATAAACTTACGAAAGAGGACTACGAAAAACATTTTGCGCACCGGGCTAAAATGTCTAAAAATAACGTGTTAAAATATTTATGAAATCAGTCAACGAGATATCATAGAAATAGCATTTTATACAGGCAGAAAGCCGGAAACTCATCCCGCCATAGTTGTGTCTACTGACGAAATATTTGAACTTGAAGGATTTTTTTATGCTATTCTACTTTCGACCAAAAATGTTATACCCGAATATACTTTCGAAATAACCCCTTCAATGATTAATAATCCCAGAAATCAAAGAGCAGGATTTGCGGTTTGCCATATGATTCAACAATTCTTTCCTGAAGACATTATCACAAGGACTGGTTCATCCCTAAAAATTGAAGCTTTCGAGCAAGTTGTGAATAAGGCTCAGGAGGTTGTTTTTGGCTTGGAAGCATAATTCCGGCGCAAACAAAACCAAACAATCGTAACTTTAACTTATATGTTACCATTGTTAACCTCCCCCCAAATTCGCGAAGCAGATGCTTATACTATAGCCAACGAGCCGATAAGTTCTGTTGATTTAATGGAGCGCGCTTCAAAGGCTTTTGTCAGCTGGTTTTGCAATCACTTTCCGGATAAGAAGAAAGGAATAACCGTTTACTGCGGCACGGGTAATAATGGCGGCGACGGGCTTGCTATCGCCCGCTTGTTAGACGGGCATCAGTATAAAAAGATAAGCGTTGCAATAGCCCGCTTTTCGGATAAAGCTTCTGATGATTTTAATACCAATCTGAAAAGACTTCAGCAAACAGCAATTCCTTTAGCAGAAATTAAACCCCGTGAAAGTTTTACGGATGATGACAGCCCTATAATTATAGATGCGCTGCTGGGCAGTGGCTTAAACAAACCGCTGGATAGTGATTTTAAGCGACTGGCTAACCACATCAACGGCTTAAAAAGAACCGTTGTTGCAGTAGATGTGCCGACAGGTTTCTTTTCTGAAGGAGAGATGCCGGCAAACGCGATCATGATAAAGGCAGACCTGGTAATTACTTTTCAGCAGCCTAAAATTAACTTCCTGCTGCCGGATTCAGCGCCTTTTATAGATTGCTGGGAAGCGGTGAATATCAGTATCGATGAAAAATTTGTGCAATCGCTAAACTCATCGTACCTGGCTGTAGAGGAAAAAGATATCCGAAAGATGCTAAAGCCCCGACATCGCTTCAGCAACAAAGGCACTTACGGGCATGCATTAATCGTAGCCGGACAGGAAGAAACCATGGGCGCTGCGTTATTGAGCGCTTCGGCCTGTGCATACGCCGGGGCCGGCCTTACCACGGCTTGCATACCTAAGAGCGGTTTGACAGCCCTCAACACTTATATGCCCGAACTAATGGCCATACCACGGAACGTTGCAGAAGTACCGGCAATTGAGTGGGATAAATTCAGCGCAATAGGCGTTGGTCCAGGCCTGGGAAAGGGGGAGGACTCAAAAGCCCTATTGTCAGATATTTTGACTAATTATGAAAAACCGGTTGTTATCGACGCTGATGCCTTAAACTTGTTATCAATAAATAAAGAATTCTGGGTTGAGCTGCCCGAAAACAGCATCCTTACGCCGCACATGAAAGAGTTCGACAGGCTATTTGGCGAACATAATAACTGGTGGACGCGCATACAAACCGGAATTGAAAAAGCTAAAGAACACAAGGTTTGTATCCTGCTGAAAAATGACTACACCATTATTATCACACCGGCCGGAAAAGTCTATTTTAATACAACAAGCAATCCTGCTATGGCTTCGGGCGGTATGGGTGATGTGCTTACCGGCATAATAACATCCTTGCTTGCTCAAAAATATTCATCGGAAGAGGCTTGTATTATCGGCGCTTATATTCACGGAAAAGCGGGCGATGAGCTGGCGCTGCCCGGCAGGTTAAATGTAGTGATGCCATCGCAGGTGGCAGCGCGGCTGCCGCTTACTATGGCCAAGTTAATGGCATAAAAAAAAGCGGCTGTAAGTATCGTACAGCCGCTTTTAACTATTAACTGATCTTATAAAGAACAAAATACTCAATGGGGTGGTTGAACCTGTTCTCACTTATCGTCGTCTCATTTCATTTTTTCAAGTTCATCTTATACAGTTATAAGACGTTCGCACTATTTATATAGTTACAAAAAAACGGGCAATTAATTTATTTATTGCTTTTAGCTTATAACAAGCATAGTAACAAGTTGATTACAGGATTGTTTCTCTTTTTTTGTGAATGGTTGATTAAGTGAGTGGTTGAATAGCGAATTTAAAGGTGAACCTAATCAACTCCATCAACTACTCAATCAATCAACTAACATCAAAACTTCCCGATAACCATCATTTGGTCCATGGTTGGGTTTATACTCCCACCGCGGGGTTCCAGCGTTACGGCAAACGCATCGGTTTTTATAGCAGCGATGGTTTTCATCTCCTTCATACCGGTAGAATCAGCGCCGGAATCAAACACACCTAAGTCAACAGGTTTGCCTGCTACTATCGCCCATAGCTGGTATTGGTGCGCCTGGTCATTAACCGGCATCTTTAAAGTAGCAAGGTCAACCCAAACTTTTTGCTTTTGCTTGCTCCAGGCTATGGAAACTGCTGTTCCTGCCGGCGCTTTTGGGGTTGCATTTAATTTGAGGAATTTGTAGGATGTATCGCGTAATACGCCAAGGTCTTTTTCAATGAAGCTTACCTGGTTGGCAAAATGCTGATTATTGGTTTGCAATACGGCTATTTGCGATTTCGATTCCTGCAATTTATTATACAGATTCATCAGGGCGATGCCGCTTGCAATAAGTAAAGCAAGACACGCCGCAAAAGCATATTTGTAAAAGTTATTTTGTTTGGCTGCCGGCAATGCTATTACATTGTCTTTAGCATCATCATATTTTTCAAATGTCCGGTCGTCGCCAAAATTAGTAAGTATGCTGTTGAGCACCCTGCCGCGTAATCCATCGGGCGGTTCAACCGCATTGTGTTCGGCGTATGCCTCCATCGAGCGCTCTATCTCTCCCAACTCGGCTTTTATAGCCGGATGTTTTGCAGCCATAGCCTCCACCTGCAGCTTTTCTTCCGGGGTTACATCCCCCAAAACATAAAGCTCCAAAATGCCAGATTCTATATATGCTTTTATATCTTCCACTTCCACTCTTTCAATTAAAATGTTTCCTGAGCACCATCAATGCCATTCGCAGCCGTGTTTTAATGGTGCCCAGCGGAACGCCTAATTCGTCGGCGGCCTCTACATGGGTGTAACCCTTAAAATACACGAGGTCGAGAATAGACTTTTGCTCTGGTTTTAGGGTTGCTACCAACTCCTTAATCCCCATCAGCTCAGGTTTGTAAACCGTATTCCTTTGTTCGTCAATAAAAGTTACGTTATTTTCAATCTCCTGGTTTTTATTTTGGTTCTTAAAATCTTTCGAACGGATTTTATCAATTGCCAAATTGCGGGCAATATTAGCCATCCAGGTAAATAAGCGCCCTTTTTCGGTGCTGTAGCTTGAAAATGAATGCCAGATTTTTACAAAGGTTTCCTGCAGCACATCTTCTGCAGTAGGGATATCGGTTATTATACGCGAGATAATACCGTACAACGAGGAGGAATACATATCGTACAGCGCTTCAATGGCAATCTTTTCACGATTTCTCAGCGCCAGCACCAATTCCTCTTCCGAGAGCGATATTTTTCTTTTCTTACTCAATTGGGTTGAAGATATAAAAAATTTCAGAATTCAAACAGATGTTTTTCTGCATGATAGGATGAACGTACCAAAGGTCCGCTTTCTACGTATCTGAAACCCTTATCGAGCCCAAATGTTTTATAACGCGCAAATTGATCAGGGTGTATCCAGTCGACTACGGGATGATGACTGCGTGTTGGTTGTAAATATTGCCCGAGGGTAAGAATGTGCACCCCTGCCTCCAGCAAATCATCCATCGCTTCCAAAACATCATCCTCGGTTTCGCCAAGGCCAAGCATTATGCCTGATTTGGTACGAAGCCCTGCATCCGAAACATGCTTCAAAGCCTCCAGGCTGCGGTCATACTTAGCCTGTATGCGTACTTCTTTTGTTAAGCGGCGTACAGTCTCAATGTTATGTGATACAACTTCGGGACGAGTTTCCAGCACACGTTCCAGGTTGTCCCAAATGCCTTTAAAGTCGGGCAATAAAGTTTCCAATGTGGTTTCGGGGCTTTCGCGACGGATGGCGTTGATGGTTTCGGCCCAGATTATAGAGCCCCCATCCCGAAGATCGTCACGGTCTACCGAAGTAATTACGCAGTGTTTTACCTGCATCAGCTTAACCGAATTGGCTACACGGTTAGGCTCGTCGGTATCAACGGCCAGAGGACGGCCGGTTGCTACGGCGCAGAACGAACAGGAACGGGTACAAATGTTGCCCAATATCATAAACGTGGCTGTGCCGGCACCCCAGCATTCGCCCATATTGGGGCAATTACCGCTCTCGCAAATGGTATGCAGCTTATGCTCATCAACCAAACCGCGCACGTGCGCATACTCCTTGCCAACGGGCAGCCTTACACGAAGCCAGTCCGGCTTGCGCTGCGCCTGGTTGGCGGGTACAACGGGCAAATCAATCATGAGAGCAAAAGTAGGGAAAAAGTCCGGAAAGTCCGGAAATCCGAAAGTCGGGAAGAAAGAATTACATTTATTACAGATTAGTGATTAGCGGCCGGAGATTAGAGATTAGTTTTTACCGTAGTTAAACATTCGCCCCAATTCCGCAATTAATTAATCACCGATAGCGCCTCGACCACAGAAACTTCACCATGCGATGCATCAAGCACGCACTCACCGTCTTTTATAATCAGCATTTGCGGTGATTCATGATGCACGAAAAAATCTGTAGCTATTTTGTTAGAGATGTCACGATGTTTGATGAGGTCAAGAAAATAAAGGGGCATATTTTCAGGAAGCAGGTTCCAGTCCAGCTCGAAGCGTTTTTTCACCATCATACTGATGGAACAGCGGGTGCTGTGTTTGAATATTAAGCTATATCCTTCCTGATTTTTTATAGCAGTAACCTGCTCAGCCGAGTCCAGCGATGTCCAGTTCATAAAATTCCTATGGGATAATAAAGTAATCCGGATACAAAACAACGCAAAACAGCGTTCGGTTTTGTGCCAAAGATAAAAAATGACATTTTAACTGTTAACGACCGCTTTTAGGGTAAGAGCCATAAGCCGGGCACAGTTTGTTTGAGCATGAAGCCATGCTGCCAAGTACTAAAGCGATAATAGCGATGTAAATTACTTTTTTCATGTTTTTATTCGTCTTAGTTTTTACGGAAACTAACCATTTAAAGTTTCAGCAAGATAAGCCATTTTTATGGCAGTTACCGCGCCTTCCACACCTTTATTTCCATGTTTGCCACCCGCCCTGTCAACAGCTTGCTGCTGGGTGTCGGTGGTTAATACACCAAATATAACAGGTTTTGAATATTTTACAGCAACATTTGTAAGTCCGTTGGCCACGGCATTACAAATAAAATCAAAATGCCTGGTTTCTCCCTGTATAACGCAACCAAGGCAGATTATTGCATCCAGCTTGCCTTTTTTCAGTAATAGGTCGGCGCCGGATGTTAGCTCGAAGCTACCCGGAACAGCATAAGTAACAATGTTTTCGGCTAAAGCACCGTGTTCCAAAAGGCTTTTATGAGCTCCCTGGTACAGGGCATTGGTAATAGCGGCATTCCATTCAGCCACAACGATACCGAACCGGAACGGTGCTGCCGAGGGGATTTCGGCTTCAGAAAAATCAGATAAATTTTTGAGCTGGGTAGCCATAAGTTTTATTTCGGAATACGAAATGCCGATTGCGGAATGACTTTTTAATTTCTAAGTTCCGCAATCGGCATTCCGACTTTCGCATTAAATATTTTATTACAGTTTCGCTTCTGAGCGTGCTATAAACTCGTCGATATCCCGTGCTTCAGCACTTTCGGGATAATCGCTTTTAATTTTTTTGTAAGTATCGTCAGCCGATTTAAAGTTGTTCTGTGCTTCGTACACCAGGCCAAGTTTCTTTAAATAAAGCGGGCTTAAAAACTTGTTATTTGCTTTGTCGGCAGCTTTCTGGAAATAAGTAGAGGCCTTGTCGTAATCTTTCAATTCCACATAAGCATCAGCAGTTCCGCCAAGTGCCTCGGCAGCAACCATGCTGTCGTTACCGCGATAGTTAGTTAAATTATCGATAGCTTTCTGGAATTCACCTTTGTTGAGGTAAGCTGTGCCCAGGTAAAAATAAGCCAGGTTTGCCGATTTGGTATTTCCGTAATTGTCGATTATTTTCTGGAAGCCAGGATAGCCGGCATCGCCTTTTATAGCTTTGTCCCAGTCCTTTTTAGCCCAAAAATCCTGTGCAACGTGCATCTGGTCTATAGCTTTCTGCTCAAGCGGAGCTATGTATAATTTTTGATATGCAACGTAAGCAATAATCATCACTAAAATAGCGCCGACTATAAATACTAGGCTTTTTTGATTATCGCGCACAAAGTTACCGGTTGCCCCAACACTTTTCTCTGGTACCGTTGTTTTGGTATTCTCCTGGGTTTTTGACATTTCTCCTCTAAAATTAAGTTTGCAAAAATACAGTTTTTTAATTTTTTAACAAGTGCTTATTTTTATTAGTGATTAGAGGTTAGTTGCTTAGAGATTTAGGGGAAACAAAAGATATATCTTGAAGTTTAACGAACCGAATCATTGTTTTCATTTCAAGCTACTATAGTTATATTTGTATAAAACACGTTTGTTATGCTTACGGCAATTAAGGGATATTACCAGGAGGGAAAGATAATTATGGAAGAAGATGCTCCCGTTACATCGAAGACCGATGTAATTATTACTTTTTTAACAGAAGAGAGTAATAAGCTGGGTAAGCGTTTACCCGGCGGGTTAAAGGGCAAAGTATCACTTCCCGATGATTTTAATGAACCATTGGACGACTTGAAGGATTACATGTAATGGTTGGACGTTATCTGCTTGATACCCATTGTTTGATATGGTTCCAGGAAAACAACGCTAGTATTCCGGCACATATAATGGATCTCATACAAAATCCTGGTAACCCGATTTTATTTAGCCAGGTAAGTTTGTTTGAGATTGCCAATTAAACAGAAAATTGGAAAATTACCTGCCTTTGATGCTTCAACTCAGGAAGTTTTTGAACAGGCAATCCATGATGGATTTACGTTTCTGCCAATAACAAACCAACACATCTATAATTATAATAACATCCCGCTAAAAACGGAACATCGCGATCCATTTGATAGGTTACTTATAGCAACTGCTCAAGTTGAGGGTGCGACCATATTATCGTCGGACGGAAAATTTCAGCTTTACGGTAATGTAGTTAAAACGACCTGGTAAATTCTCCTAAACAAAAAGCCCCAATCCATCTCTGCTATTTCCTTAACAAAGCCGGATTGGGGCAAATTATACCTGCATTTCTTTTACATATGTATCGCCCTGTTTTCGGTGGCTGCAAGGCAAGCTTCGCGCATCGCTTCTGTATAGGTTGGGTGCGCGTGGCTCATGCGTGAAATATCTTCGGCAGATGCACGGTACTCCATGGCAACAACGGCTTCGGCAATCATATCCGCAGCGCGCGGACCGATCATGTGTACGCCCAAGATCTCGTCGGTAGCAGCATCGGCCAATACTTTTACAAAGCCATCCAAATCGCCGCTGGCACGCGCACGGCCGCTGGCCCTGAACGGAAACGAACCGGTTTTATATTTTACATCCGCAGCTTTCAGCTGTTCTTCGGTTTGACCTACCGCGGCAACTTCCGGCCAGGTATATACCACGCCAGGTATTAAGTTGTAATCGATATGCGGCTTTTGCCCGGCAATAATTTCGGCAACCAAAGTACCTTCATCCTCAGCTTTGTGTGCCAGCATCGCACCTTTAATTACGTCGCCAATGGCATATACGCCTTTAACGCTGGTTTCCAGGTGCTGGTCAACAGTGATTTTACGTCCGCGCTCTTCAACAGCCAGTCCGATTTTATCGAGGCCAAGTCCGTCGGTGTAGGCTATACGGCCTACAGCAACAAGGCAGTAATCACCTTTCAGTTCGCCTTTTTCGCCTTTAGGGTCGTCGAATGTTACGGTTACTTCTTTTCCTTTTACGGTAGCACCGGTAACTTTATGGCCCAGGTAAAAATCCATACCCAGCTTTTTCAATACGCGCTGCAGTTCACGACCAAGGGCCTTATCCATGGTTGGGATGATAGAATCCATAAACTCGATTACAGAAACTTTTGCTCCCAGGCGGGCATAAACCGAACCCAGCTCCAGGCCGATTACACCACCGCCAATCAGCACCAAATGCTTTGGTATTTCTTTAAGTGCTAATGCTTCTGTTGAAGTGATGATACGTTTCTTATCAATTTTTAAGAAAGGTAAAGCAGACGGTTTAGACCCTGTAGCGATGATAACATTTTTGGTAGGCAGTTCTTCAGTAGTTCCATCAGCTTTAGTCACGATGATGGTATTTTTATCTTTAAAAGAACCTACTCCGGTAAATACGTCGATTTTATTCTTCTTCATCAGGTAGGTGATGCCGCTGGTATTGGCGGTAACCACTTCTTCCTTGCGTTTTATCATCTGCCCAAAATCAACCTTTAAGTTGTCGAGCTTTATGCCGTGGCCTTCAAAGGCATGGGCAGCGTTGTGGTAATGTTCTGACGAGTCGAGCAGTGCCTTTGACGGGATACAGCCTACGTTAAGGCAGGTGCCGCCAAGGGTGTTATATTTTTCAATGATAGCAGTTTTCAGTCCCAATTGGGCGCAGCGTATAGCGGCTACGTAGCCTCCGGGGCCCGAACCGATTACGATAACATCATATTGCATAAGCTTTTTAATTGTTGGAGCGCAAAGGTAAATAATATTAGTTCATAGTTGATGCTTCATAGTTCATAGAAGCTTCATTTTTAGTTGGTGAGTAATAGTTGATGGTTCATGGCCGCTGCGGTTCTAGCATTCTGAAATCACCTGTCATACCCATTAATGCTTCGGCTATCAACTATGAACTATTAACTATGGGCTACTCTATTTTACCCCTACATCAAGCTTGTTAATCCCTCACGATGTAATAATATAATTACATTTATCATAAAACTAAATTGTTATTCAGACTTTCATACACAGATTAAGGTCTGCTACGCTAAAACATCTATTAAACAAATCCCGATGAAACGCTTTACACTCGCGCTTATTTTATTTACCGGTTTAATATTTTCTGCCCGTGCCCAGGACGACCCGAACCTGGGCATCATCCCCGCTCCGGCATCGCTGGTTAAAACTTCCGGCAGCTTTACGTTTAGTAAAAACACCGTTATCAAAGCCGACCAGCCAAATGATAAGGCAGTGGTTTTATTCAAGGAGTTTTTATCAAATAACCGGGGGTTAAACAATAAGGTAATAAAATATAGGCCTAAGTCTGGCGGCAGTACCGGTGTAATATTGACAGCGCACGGTGCAGACGCTTTGCCTGCGGAAGGTTATAAGCTGACCATTACGCCACGCAAGATAACCGTTATAGGCAAAGGACCCGGACTTTTTTACGGTATACAAACGCTGATACAATTGTTTGCTGTCGATCGCACTATAGCTGAGAACCTGCCCTGCGTGACTATTAATGATGCGCCACGATTTGGCTACCGCGGCATGATGCTTGATGTATCCCGCCACTTTTTTAATGTTGAGCAGGTAAAACGTGTGATTGACCTGATAGCGTCTTATAAACTCAATACCTTTCACTGGCATCTAGTAGATGGACAAGGGTGGCGTATCGAAATAAAAAAATATCCGAAGCTTACACAGGTTGGCGGTACACGCCAGCAAACCATGTTCGGCACCAACCGCGACTGGCCCGACGGGCAGGACTATACCGGCTTTTATACGCAGGACCAAATTCGCGATGTGGTAAAATATGCTGCAGCGAGATACATTAATATAGTACCCGAAATAGAAATGCCGGCCCACTCCGATGCAGCCCTTCGCGCCTACCCGGAGTTGATGTGTACACCCGATACATCTGTAAAGAACCCTGCACGTACTACTGGTATTTACTGCCCTACCGAAGAAACCTTTACTTTTTTACAGAATGTGCTTACCGAGGTGATGGACCTGTTCCCCAGCAAATATATTCACATTGGCGGCGATGAGGCCAATAAGCAGCCCTGGAAAGAATCTGCATTTTGCCAGGCTTTGATGAAACAACTGAACCTGAAGGATGAAAAGGAGCTGCAAAGCTATTTCATTCAGCGGATGGAGAAATTTATCAACTCTAAAGGCCGCAGCATTATTGGCTGGGACGAGATACTGGAAGGTGGCCTTGCCCCTAACGCCACAGTAATGAGCTGGACAGGCGAACAGGGCGGCATAGCTGCAGCCCAGCAAAAACATAATGTAATTATGACGCCGCAAACAACAGGCTTGTATTTCGACCATTACCAGAGCCGCTCGCCGCTGGAGCCTGTTTCTTTCGGCAGATACGCGGAGTTTACAGAGACTTATAATTATGAGCCGGTGCCAAAAGTATTAACCGAGGATGAGCGTAAATATATAGTAGGTGTGCAAGGTAATTTATGGACTGAATATGTGCCTACTGTCGCCAAGCTGCAATACCAGATTTTACCGCGGCTTTTTGCATTATCTGAAATTGCATGGAGCAAGCCCGAGAAAAAGGATTATAAAGTATTTTTTGAACAACGCCTGGCCAAGCATCTTGCACGATTGGATGCCATGCATTACAATTACCGCGTGCCAACCGCATTCCCCACTATCGACACCATGATGGTAGGCGCTCAATTTACTATGGAGCCTAAAACGTTTATCCCAGGGGCACGCATAGTTTATACGCTCAATGGCCGGGATCCGCTGGACACCGACTTAGGGTATGAACAACCCATCGTATTTAACATCCCCCCTGGCGAAAAGCGGACTTTCAAAACTGTGGTAATTACGTCATCCGGCCGTCGCAGTTTGCCTACCAGCACCGTAATGTATAACCAGGCGCCAGTTGCTGCTGCCAATTATACCGGCAATGCACCGGGCCTGAAGTTTACGTTGATAAAAGGCACATTTACCTCGCCCGATCAGTTGGATTATGCGCAGAAAGATACATCAGGCGTAGCGAAAACCTTTGAAACTACGGAATTCCGTAAAACAAGGCCAAGCTCCGGTGTAGTTTATGAAGGCTATATTTCTATCCCTGCGGATGGTGTGTATAACTTCTCGTTAAGTAGTTATACCGATACGCAACTGCTTATTGACGACCAAAAACTATTGGAAAACGAAGGCGCTATTTCATTACTGAAAGGGTACCATAAGATCAAGGTTAAAAACTTTTATATCGCGCCTGTCCCCGGTGCACGTAGAAGGGGCAACCCGGTTACCCGCATCTTTGTGACTGCGCCTGGGACTATGGATAAAAAACCGGTTACTGCGGATGTTTTATTTAATTAATTATCGATGCTACCGCGAGTTTAGTCCGAAGGACGTAACTCGTGGTGCGGCATGTAGTAAGCTTTCAGCTTACGGAGCAAAATGCATATGGTATGTTCCGGAATAACGGTATTATGGCTATGAAGCTGAAAGCTTCAGCCATGCACCGCCACGAGTTGAAAACTCGCGGCAGCCGTGGGTTAAACAAAGAAGTTAATCATTACATCATGGTGGAGAAACCTACGAAGTTTTTAAAACTTCGTAGGTTTGACGGAAGCCCCAATTCGCAACAATGATGAAAATAACACGCCATCCAGTTCTAATAATATTATTAACAGCAATTTTATTTGCATGTAATAAGCCAGGCAAAACGTACAGCCCTGCCGATGCCCATTCGCATAACGATTACAAACAAAGCGTCCCTTTTTACCGGGCGTACAATGCTGGTTTTGGTTCGATAGAAGCAGATGTATATGCGGTTAACGGGCAATTGATGGTTGCGCATGAGGAAAAAGAGATTACGCCTGAACGCTCATTGAAAATCATGTACATCAACCCGCTGATTGAAAAGCTTAAGCAGGACACTGCACGAAGGCTGAGATTGCTTATAGAAATAAAGGCGGATTACGTAGTCACCTTGCCACTGGTTATAGAAGAACTAAAACCGCTTAGTCAATATTTTGATTATACAGGTCATCCTGGCAGGTTATCTATAGTGATGACCGGCAAAGTTCCGCCAGCCGCCGTGATGCCGATTTACCCGGCGTGGATGAGCTTTGACGTTGACCACATGGATGGCTTCACCCCAGAGCAGTTCACCAAAATAGGATTGATAAGTGTACCATTCGACAAATATTCCAAATGGAATGGGGCAGGAGAATTACCAGAAAAGGATGAAGCCCGCGTAACCGGCCTTATCGACAGCGCGCATACCCTCGGAAAAAAGATACGCTTCTTCGCCATCCCGGACACCAGCATCTGCTGGAAGAAATTAATCCAACTACATGCAGATGTTATCGGAACAGACCATATAAATGCGCTGGCGGAATTTTTGAATAAAAAGGAATATTGATTTGAAAATTTGGCAATTAGTCAATTTGAAGATGTAGGATTTTGTTAATTTTCAAATCGCCGCATCTTCAAATCACCACATCACTCTACCTCTATCCAGTTCCCGTCGTCTTTAATAATACCTATTAATTCGTCTAAAGCGTTTGCGGAGGAGATGTTCTTTTTAACGGCTTCCTTACCGCGGTAGAGGGTAACTTTGTCTGTTCCGGAGCCTACGTATCCATAATCGGCATCGGCCATTTCGCCGGGGCCATTTACTATGCAGCCCATAATGCCAATCTTTAATCCCTTGAGGTGACTGGTGCGACTGCGAATCATCTGCGTGGTCACCATCAGGTCGAACAAGGTACGGCCGCAACTCGGGCACGAGATATATTCTGTTTTGGAGATACGCGAGCGGGTAGCTTGCAGAATGCCAAATGCCGTTGAGGTATTTGTTTTTGTATCGATAGCCGGTGCATCGATCCAGATACCATCGCCAAAACCATCCACTAATAAAGCACCGAGGTCGGTTGAAGCGAAGAGTTGCAAGTCTTGAGTCTTAAGTCCGGAGTCTTGAATCGATGAAAAGTCATAGTGCCGTTTTATAATAACCGGCACATCGAGGCCTAACTCTTCCATTTTAAAGAAGAATGCCCGCTGGTCGGCCATGCCATGCAGAGCTTCGGTCTCCAAAACAAACACCAGCGATTGGTTAAATGGCAGCGAACCGAAGGCATCCGATTCAATATCGGCGGGTTTTAGTTTAACCAGGTTTAAGGCTGACGACTTGTCGGCATCCTGTACATACTCATCCAAAGTAAACAACGGATGGCACATGGTTTTATCGGCCAGCGTAAGCCAGGTTTTATAATTATAAAGTTGTTTGAGGTTACCGGGTAAATTAAAAGATGGCAGCTCATCAGCAAAATAAACAAAGTCGACCGACTGCTCGGCCATATTATATTTATCCAGCAATGGCGAATACAGGTAACCTGCATCGCCCAAAATAGCAGGGTCCTTCAGGTTTTTAGCAGATAAATCAACCAGCACCCTCGGCACCATGTGCCCGCCGATAAAAGCATTGGCTTCATATGTTTGGCGGCGCTTGTATTCGTAGGGTGAGTGGTGAGCGGTAAATGGTGAGTAGTGAGTGGTTGAAGACCCAGGCACGTCTATCCGGCCTTCTGCTTTTTGCTTTTCGCTTTCAGCTTTTCGCCCCACGTACCGGTTCACCAGCGCAATTGCCACAGGTGCTTCGGCTTCGGGTTCCTCGGTTAAGGATACGCGTACGGTATCGCCCAGGCCATCTTCCAGCAAGGTGCCGATGCCTACTGCTGACTTGATACGGCCATCCTCGCCATCACCAGCCTCGGTAACGCCCAGGTGCAGCGGGTAGTTCATGCCTTCGGCAACCATCGTCTCAACCAGCAGGCGGTAGGCTTGCACCATCACCTGCGGGTTGCTGGATTTCATGGAAATAACCAGGTTATAATAATTCAGCGTCTCGCATATACGGATAAATTCCATGGCGCTTTCCACCATGCCTTGCGGAGTGTCGCCATAGCGGCTCATAATCCTGTCGCTAAGTGACCCGTGATTGGTACCGATGCGCATGGCCGTGCCATATTCTTTGCAGACTTTTACCAGCGGTGCAAATTTTTGATGGATACGCTGCAGCTCGCCCTGGTATTCTGCGTCGGTATAATCTATTTGGTCGAAACGTTTTTTGTCGGCGTAATTGCCGGGGTTAACGCGCACCTTTTCAACTATGCGGGCGGCTACCTCGGCAGCATTGGGGGTGAAATGGATATCGGCAACCAGCGGCACCGTATACCCGCGTGCCCGCAGCTGTTTTTTTATTTCAGCAAGATTTTGTGCTTCTTTTATGCTTGGCGCGGTAATGCGTACATATTCGCAGCCGGCATCAACCATGCGGATGGTTTGTTCTACCGTTCCAATGGTATCCATGGTGTCGGTAGTGGTCATGCTTTGGATGCGGATGGGATTGTTGCCGCCCATAGGCACATCGCCGATATTTACCTCGCGGGTTACAAAACGGGAGTATTCGGTAAGCGAATTACAATAACGGCCCTGCAGCAGTTTTACAGCATCCATATCCATGCTGCAAAAATACGAAATTGTTTAAGTTGTTGTAAGGTTGGAAAGTTGAAAGGTTGTGATGTTGCCCCTCGCCACATTCACGAAGTTTTGGAAACTTCGTAAATCTTCACCGCCAGTTATTAAATTTGACTATGGATATACGATTTATTTTGGATAGTAAGGGAGAAAAAACTGCAATAATTATACCTATAAATGAATATGAAGATTTTTTGTATAGAAGCCACAGAGTCCTTGAAATTACTGATGAGTACAAAAATATGATTGATGCTATTCTAATTGAGGAAGATGAGCAAACAGTTTCGTATTTGACTTTAGTTGATATAAGAAAGCGCTTTAAACGCTAGCTACTGTTTCACCGGCTTCTCCGATCCCTTTTTCATCTGGTAGCCGACGATAAGCTGCCGGTAAGTCCAGTGATGTTCCTTTTTTTCGAGCGCATATTTGTGAAAGGCTTCTACATCGCTATCGGGTATTCCCACAACCTGCAGATATTTTAAACTGTTATCCCAATTATCTGGGGTGAACCGTCTCTTTTCGAGGGTCATTTGCGCGGTTACCAAATTCCGCATCGAGGTATACCCTGTATCTTTTTTAGCCTTGTTAATCCCTGATAAAAGTTCGGCATAGGTGATGTCTTTTTTCCCCGACTGTGCCTGTTTAACCATAAGCGAGCCCAGTGTAGGGCCGTTGTTGAATACCCGAAGGTCTACACTGTCGAGCCCGAAACAGTCTGCATGCGTAGTGAAATTGTCCAATAGCTGATTCGCATCTTCCGTTTTGATATTTTGTTTGAGAAATTTCGCACAATTAAAAGCCTTTTGTGCCAATGCATTGCCGGAGTAACTGCTAAAAACACATGTGATAGCTGTTGCCAGGAGGTAAGAGAATAAATAAGATTTCTTCATGATGATTGAATTACCCGCCGTCCGGCGTAGGGAAAGATTCGTTGCTCGTTCGATCTGCATACTCCTGTATTAATAAAGGTGAATTAAACTCAGTTTCTTCCTGTTTAACGGTCCGCAAAAGTTTGTCGATAAAATAGATAAGGTACAAGGCGACTAGGTTAATCGCTATTTCCGTCCCCTCAGCATCTGTGTTTATATCTATCTGCCAGGAAGAAATAATGCCGAAATTAAAATTGAAGGTAAAACCATTAACCAATTTTATGCCGACAAAAAACATTAGCCCCGAAACGAACATGTAGCCGTAACCGGCGGCAAAAAAGCTTACAATCTGCAATGCCTGGTTAATTATCGACAACTTCAATCCACGAATATATTTATCAGACAACAACAGTCGTCCGCACCAGGCCGAAAAGCCATACAGGAAAAAAACAAGAAGATATAAAATCAAGAGAAGGCCGCTGATTTGAGTCGTCCGGATTAATATATACAGTGTCACCAAAATACCCGCAGCGCCACCGAGTACCTGGTACCAACCCAATACTTTTAGCTTTACTGACGACTTGGGGGTAAGGGATGAATGCATGGATAAGATATTATTTCTCTAAAATATCTTTTAGTTCGGATATAATCAAATTGTATTATTACACTACTTTAGCATCATATAATTCTAAGCTTTATACAATAAAAAACTACAAGATTTGAGCAATGGCCGCCCGATTAAAATACATCCCTCTTTTCCTGGTATTAATTGCATTTATAGCCTGCAACAGCAAAAGTAAACCCGCCGCTGCTGGTTCTGCTGCAAGCAATGTTGCACAAACCCAGGCAACACCTTTTCAAAAATTAAAACAATTTATGGATGGTTCCTGGGTGGTAAGCGATTATATCAAAAGCCTGGCTAAAACGCGCTCACCCTATAGTTCATCCGGCGAGTTCGGCATGGTAGCTGCTATGGATATCGGCTTGCCCGCCGGCGTAAGCGACAGTACGCATGTGGGCTACAGCCTGAACAATCATGAAGGCGGCAATTTTATTATTTATAATAAGCCGGGACAAAGACCAAATACATTAAAGACCAACCTACCGGAAGGCCCTTCCAATGGTGATTTTTATGAGTTGGGATATTCTGCAAAAAATAACGATACCACGCTTATATTGTATCGTTACAAGAAAAACAAGCGCCTGGCAAATAGTATTAGCTATACCAAAGTTATTACGCTGGATAATAATAACGCAGCCGGAGGAATTGAATATATTACGAATAAAACGTTATTCAGCGGCACATATTCAATTGCCGATACTGCAAAAAACCTGGAAGTAAAACTTTCCGATAATGGCAAAATTACCGGGTTATCCGATTTTAAAACCTATTTAGTCAACACAGATTTTGTGGCCGGCCCCGAAAACAATCTTGACGTAATAATATTCGACTGGGGTACTAAAAAACAAAAGTCGTATGCGTTTACGTTCAACAAAGACACGCTGAATATGTATGAGACCAGGGAAGCTGCAGACTCAATAAACCTGGTAATTGATAAGCTTAAATATAAGCTTGTAAAGCATAAATAAACTTAATCCAATTCCTTCCGCATCACATAATCGTTCATCCAGTAACCACCAATTGGCACGTCTTCTTCATAAGCCACGACAAAGCCCATCTTTTCATAAAAATTCTTCGCTTTGTTATAGCGGTTTACATTAAGGTCGAGGGTATATTTGCCGGCTTTGAGGGTTTTGGTAATTACTTCATTTATCAATACTTTACCATAGCCTTTTCCCTGTGTTTCCGGAAGGCAGTACAGCTTGTGTAACTTATATATTTCAGGGTCTTCGCTACGTGGTGAATAGCCGGCAAAGGCCACGGGCTTGTCACCTTCAACCAGCATTAAATAAGTTTGGCTACCGTCGTTAATCTGTGCGGCAATTTTTTCTGCGGAATAAATTTCCGCCAGCATGAACTCCAATTGCTCTGGCGATAATATTTCGCCATAGGCAAGCCGCCAGGTTTTATCGGCGATGGCCCTGATGCTTTCAACGTCGGCTATGGTTGCTTTCCGGATAGTGTACATGGTGCAATTATAGCATATTCGGCCGAGATTGGGAATATCGTACCAGATAAAGTGGGCATGGTGCTGTGAGGACGCAGCACCGGGTATTTATTTAAATTTTTTCTGTATCCCGAAATATTCGTCATTATCCACACCCTCGCCATCAAAATCAATCATGCCATGAAAAGTAGCTTGATCGTGGGTGATTGATAAATGCAGCTTTAAGATTGATTTATCGGGCGTAAGCTGTGTCATTGAAAGCGAGTCTCCTTTTAACGACCAGGTGCCTGCCGGCCGCCGCACGGTGCTGTCCTTTAGATTGCGGTATTCCGAGTAATAGGTGCCGTCTTTTAAAAAGTGTGTGCGAATAGGCTTGATGCCCAAACGCTTTTCCCAATTGCTGCTGTCGGCTTCCATAACGACTGCGGGCTTGCTTTTTGTGTGCATGTTTACTTTTACATAAACATTGCGCCATTCGCCGATAAGCTGCGAGCGTAAATCAGGTTTTGACGCCGATGTTAACGCAATTAAACTAATTGTAATACCGGCAAGCAATAATGTTATAGCTGTATATTTTTTCATCTTTTATTTTTTAGGACAAATAAAGCGGTTGACTTTTTAATTGTATTGGAAAAAATTTACCTGGGCGCTTTCACCGTAGCGATGGGTTTTAAACCCATCGCTACGGTGAAAAGATATAGAAAACTACCCCACAGGCACATAATTTAACCATGCACCACCTTTGGCTTGCATATATTCCAGGGGCGTAAAGCCCGAGAATTCTTTAAAATTAGCAATCAGATGGGCCTGGTCGTAATAGCCACAATCATGCGCCAGCGATACCCAGCTGATAGCGCCGGTAGTTTCAATATCCTGTATAGCTTTCTGAAATCGCATAATTCTTAAAAAAGATTTAGGACTGACACCCGTATGGTTGCTGAAAATATTTATCAAATGCTTTGACGAATAGCCCGCCTTGCCGGCAATGTTTTTAATGGTTGTGCCGGCGGGGTTTGCCAAAATACAGCTGATCGCAAAATCTACAAATGTGTTTACAGATAGCTTATTTTGAAATTGCTGAAGCAGCATCGCTTCGGCCAGCTTAAACATTGCTGCGGAGCTATCCTGTTCAAGCAATCGTTCACGCAATTCGGAAAATACTTTGTTTAATACCAGCTCGCCTTCAACTACACGACCGCTAACTTCGGTTAGGGGCATGCCCAGAAATGGTTGCGCCATTCCCTTTTTAAATTCGATGATAAACATTTCGGCCCCATTGCCCGAGGGGATATTGATAAACCGCTCCCTGATGCCAGATATCCAAAGTTTTTTATACTCACTGCTTTTGGCGAGGGTATGGCTGTCATAGATGTAGCGTGGCTCGTCGGTTAGGTTGATAATGATTTCCACGTTACCATTCGGCAGAAAGCGGTCGATGGAGTGTACTGCCGTATATCCCTTATAATAAACAAAGCCGGTAATAAACTGGCTAAGCGGAAATGATGGGGTATGGAAATTGTGCGTCATTTATCAGTATTGTATAAAGTTAGGGTTACGGAAGTGCAAAAACAATAGGCTCCGATGATGAGAAATCGTTTAAATCAACATTATTTTGTTGAAATTTAATCTGTCGTTGAACCATCCGGCACACCGGAAAAAGTTACTTTTGTGGTTGCACTAAAGCGCAGCATTTTTTAATGATTCTCAAATCCACTATCGACCGCATTATGGAAGCCACAGACATTGTGGAGGTGATAGGCGAGTTTGTGCAATTAAAAAAGCGCGGCGCAAACTATGTGGGGCTTTCGCCTTTTGCAAACGAGCGTACGCCATCGTTTACGGTATCTCCGGCTAAGGGTATCTTTAAGGATTTCTCGTCCGGAAAAGGCGGCTCGGCTGTTACTTTTTTGATGGAGCTGGAGAAATTCAGCTACCCCGAAGCGCTGAAATGGCTGGCAAAAAAGTACAGCATAGAGGTTGAGGAAACTGTCGAGACCATTGAAAACAAGGAGGAAGAAAACCGCCGCGAAAGCCTGATGATTGTTACCGGTTACGCGACAAAATTCTTTCATGAAAGTTTGCTGGATACCGACGAAGGCCGCAATATAGGCCTGAGCTATTTTAAAGAACGCGGCTTCAGCAACGATACCATCAAAAAATTTGAGCTGGGCTACTCTCCCGACCAGTGGGAAGCGTTTACGGGGCAGGCGATTAAAGAAGGCTACCAGGCCCAATTTTTAGAAGAAAGCGGCCTTTCCGTAAAGCGGGATAACGGCACGATGTACGACCGTTACCGCGGCCGCGTGATGTTCCCGATACATAGCTTCACGGGCAGGGTTATCGCCTTTGGTGGCCGTACGCTTAAAACTGATAAAAACGTACCGAAATATGTAAACTCTCCCGAGTCGGAGATATACCATAAATCGAATGTTCTTTACGGCTTATTCTTTGCCAAAAAAGCCATCCGCGAGGAAGATAACTGCTACCTGGTTGAGGGTTATGCCGATGTGCTGTCGGTTCACCAGGCAGGGATTGAAAACGTGGTGGCCTCATCCGGTACCTCGCTTACCGTTGAGCAGATAAAGCTCATCAGCCGCTTTACAAAAAACATCACCATTTTGTATGACGGTGATGCCGCCGGTATAAAAGCCTCGTTACGCGGGTTGGACATGATCCTGGAAGAAGGCCTCAACGTAAAGGTGGTGCTTTTTCCCGATGGGCACGATCCGGATTCGTATGTAAGGCTTGTGGGCACTGCCGGTTTCAAAAAGCATATTGCCGATAACAGGAAAGACTTTATCCTCTACAAAACAGAAATACTACTGAAAGAAGTCGGCAACGACCCGATACGTAAAGCTGATGTAATACGCGAAATTGTTGAAAGCATCGCGAAGATCCCCGACTCGATAAAAGCTTCGGTATTCATCAAAGAATGCAGTTACCAGTTGCAGATTGATGAGCGGGCCTTATTGTCGGAGCTCAACAAGATGCGGGCGGCTAAATCAAAAAAAGACTCGCAGCAGCAAACTTCAAGGTTCGCGCCGGCGGAGGAAGTTATGCCGCAGGAAGAGCCGCAGTTAACTACCGAAAAGGACGATTCCAGCCAGGAAAAGGAGATTATACGCCTGTTATTGCTTTATGGCAACAAAATGATAACCTGGGATGGTATTGCTGACACCTATATCGGCCCGTTTATCATAGCAGAGTTGAGCGATGTGGAGTTTGAAAACGAGGCCGCTAAAAAATTTGCCGAAATCTACCGCAAAGAGGTGGAAAACGGTGTTTTGCCTGACGAGCAATATTTTATCCATTACCCGGACAAAGAGATTATAGATTTAGCTGTTAACCAGATAGCCACCAAATATACGCTTAGCGAGAACTGGTACGAGATGCACAAGATATTGGTGAACGATGAGCAGGCGAACATGAAAGCCACTATTTTAGGGGCTATATTTCACCTGAAAAAACAAAAAGTCGGCAAAATATTGGAAGGACTGCGCAAAGAACTGCAAATCACCAGTGCGGAGGCCGACCAGGAAATTTTGTTGAACCAGTATATGCACATGAAAAAGGTGGAAAAAACCATTTCAGACTTTTTAGGTTCAGTAATTTTGAAGTAATGGCAAAACACCTGGAACTCGGCCGCCGCGGTGAAAGCCTGGCAAAAGCGCACCTGGAAAGTGCGGGCTATGAGATTTTGGATGAGAACTGGACGCATGGCCGGCTCGAAGTCGACCTGATTGCGTATAAGGACAAGATGATTATATTCGCCGAGGTAAAAACCCGCACGGGCAACGGCTTTGGCGAACCGGAGGATTTTGTGGATACACGTAAGCAAAGGCTATTGGCCGATGCGGCCGACGAATACCTGTACCTGATGAATCACCAGGGCGAGTGCCGGTTTGATATTATATCCATACTGTTTGACAGGAATGACAACTACATACTAAAACATATAGAAGACGCGTTTTGGCCAACAGCCAACTGAATGAACCAGATGAAATTTAAGCTTAACTTATTACTGGCTGTGATACTTCTATTGGCATTTGGCTGCCGAACCGCACCGCCGCCGAATCTTACCCTAAGCCCTGAATCAGGTACCATATTAAAAGCCGGTAAGCCGATTCTAATAAACCTACGTAATTCCATAAAGCCTGATTCAATTGTATACCTGCTTGATTCTGTAAGAATCGGTTCAAAGAAAGATTCATCGGCATTCTCTTTACAAACCGATACCCTGAAAGTAGGCACAAGGCTAATAACAGCGAGAGTTTACGAGGGCGGGAAGAGCCAGGAAATTTCGACTGACATTGTTTTATTATCAGCCAAAGTGCCCGACGAATACACGTATAAAGTAGTAAAGGTTTTTCCGCACGATACATCGTCGTACACCGAAGGCTTGCAATATGCTGACGGTATATTGTATGAAAGTACCGGCAGCTATGGAACATCAACCATCCGGAAATCGGACTTAAATACCGGTAAGGCTTTGAAAGTAACCAAAATGGATAAAAAATATTTTGGCGAAGGCATCTCGGTTGTTGGTGATAAAGTTATCCAGATGACATACCGGGAAAAAGTTGGTTTTGTGTATGACAAAAACGACCTCCATTTAATAAGCACCTTTGAAAATAAAGTGGGCAATGAAGGCTGGGGAATGTGTTTTGATGGCAGAAAGCTATACTTTGACGATGGCACCAGCCGCATCTGGTTTTTAAATAAGGACAATTACCATTTAACAGGATACATAGATGTATTGGATGACAAAGGGGCCATTAATGAAATAAATGAGCTGGAATACATAGACGACAAGCTTTATGCTAACGTTTATACTAAAGATACTATCCTGGTAATTGAACCGAAAACAGGCGCTGTTTTAAAAAGGGCAGATATGAAAAACCTTTGGCCGGTAAGCGCACGCCCCAAAGATTACGACAATATTAATAATGTGCTAAACGGCATAGCCTGGGATGAAAAGGGCCGGCGGCTTTTTGTTACCGGTAAGAAATGGCCGCACGTTTACCAAATAGAATTGGTTAAGAAAACAGCACGATAAACGATTAACTGACTGTATAACGTCACAGATAATGAAAAGTAAAGTTCAAATAATATTAGCAGTAGCAGCATTATTGGCTTTTGGCTGCGGACCTAAATCGCAGCAGGAGGCCATAACCGTAAGTCCGGACGCCGGCACCACCTATAAATCAGGAGATAAGGTTGATATAGCTGTGCATTATGGCGACCTTAAACCGGATTCTATTGTTTATTTAGTCGATTCGGCAAGAGTTGGTTCCAAAAAAGACTCGTCGGCATTTTCTCTTAAAACCGATGGGATGCCCTTAGGACCAAAAACGATTGATGTTAAGATCTACACCGGCGGCAAAAGCCAGGATGTGGCTACTAATATTGTGCTTTTGCCTGCAAAAGCACCTGAAGAACTCTCCTTTAAAATAGAAAAAGTATTCCCGCACGATACCAGTTGCTTTACCGAGGGTTTGGTTTACGAAAATGGCTACCTGTATGAAAGCGGCGGCGGTTACCTTACGCCCCCGCCTAACGAAGAAGTTACCGGCCAGTCGAGCCTGCGGAAGGTGGAGTTAAGCACCGGCAAGGTATTGCAAAAGACGATGGTGGACCCGAAAGTATTTGCTGAGGGGATATCCATCGTCGGCGAAAAAATTATCCAGCTAACCTATCACGAAAAGATAGGCTATGTGTATGACAAGGGCAGCCTGAAGCTGCTGAGCAATTTTGAAAACAAAGTCGGCGTTGAAGGCTGGGGCATGTGTTTTGACGGCAACAGGCTTTGTTTTGACGATAAAACCAACCGCATATACTTCCTGGACAAAAACACCTATAAGGAAACCGGCCACATTGATGTTTATGACGAAAAAGGCGCGGTGAACGAGATCAATGAGTTAGAATACATTGATGGTAAAATTTACGCCAACATTTGGAAAACAAACACCATTATCGCCATCGACCCTAAAACCGGGGCGGTTTTACAAAGGATAGACCTGACGAATCTATATCCGGAAACCAAACGAAATGCCAATTCAGAAGTGATGAATGGCATCGCTTATGATGCTGCAGGCAAACGAATCTTTTTGACCGGGAAGAAATGGGATAAATTGTTCCAGGTAAGTTTTATACCGAAATCGAAATAAGAAATTATTAGAAATGCCCGGCAAAAACCGGGCATTTTTAGTACTGCCGAAGGCTGTGTCTCCACATCCGCATATTGGTCAAACTTCTTTCCTCCGAATAGACTTTCCGAAGCGTCTGTGGAGACACAGACGCGGGTGCGCTTTTATTTATTTTAGCTTTAAATACCGGCGGCCCTACCTCCACGCCTTATATTGATTTATCAACCCGTTTGTTGATGAATCATGTGATGAAACTTCTGCATCATCTTTCAACTCAGGCAATATTTTGCCGGCAAGCTGTTTGCCCAGCTCAACACCCCATTGGTCGAAACTGTAGATATTCCAGATAATGCCCTGTACAAATATTTTATGCTCATACATGGCAATCAATGAGCCCAGGCTACGCGGGGTGATTTTTTTGATGAGGATGGAGTTTGTAGGGCGGTTGCCTTCAAATTCCTTAAATGGCGCAATCTTCTCGATTTCTGCATCGTTTTTGCCGGCTTTTTTCAATTCTGCCACTACTGTTTCGCGGTCTTTGCCGTTCATCAAAGCTTCGGTTTGCGCAAAGAAGTTTGATAACAGCATTTTATGATGCTCGCCAAGCGGGTTGTGCGATTGAGCAGGTGCTATAAAATCACAAGGGATTAATTTGGTTCCCTGGTGTATCAGCTGATAAAATGCATGCTGACCGTTGGTACCCGGCTCGCCCCATATAATCGGACCGGTTTGGTAATCTACCGGGTTACCATTGCGGTCTACATGCTTGCCATTACTTTCCATATCGCCCTGCTGGAAGTATGCTGCAAAGCGGTGCATATATTGATCGTATGGTAATATGGCGTTGGTTTCAGCTTCGAAGAAATTGTTGTACCAGATGCCTACCAGGCCAAGTGTAGCAGGCAGATTCTGTTCCAGTTCTGTCGAGCGGAAATGCTCGTCCATAGCATGTGCGCCATCAAGCAGCTGTTCAAAATTATCAAAACCGATGCCTAAAGCTATTGATAAACCTATTGCACTCCACAAAGAATAACGGCCGCCAACCCAATCCCAAAATTCGAACATATTTTTTGTGTCGATGCCGAATTTGGAAACGCCTTCGCTGTTGGTAGATAATGCTGCGAAATGCTTGGCAACATCTTCGTCTTTACCGCCGCCTTCAATAAACCAGTCGCGGGCGCTATGTGCATTGCCCATGGTTTCCTGCGTGGTAAAAGTTTTTGACGCAATAAGGAATAAGGTAGTTTCCGGGCTTAAACCTTTCAGGTTTTCAACTATATGCGTTCCATCCACATTCGATACGAAGTGCATGTTCAGGTGGTTTTTGTAAGCCTTTAACGCCTCTGTAACCATTACCGGCCCCAAATCAGAACCGCCGATGCCGATATTAACCACATCGGTAATTGCCTTCCCGGTGTAACCTTTCCATTCACCCGAGATGATGGAATTGCTGAAATCTTTCATGTGCTCCAACACGCGGTTTACGTCGGGCATTACATCTTTTCCTTCCACATAAATCGGCCTGTTGCTGCGGTTGCGCAAGGCTATATGCAACACGGGCCGGCCTTCGGTAGCGTTGATAACTTCGCCGCTGAACATGGCATCAATTGCCTTATTTACTGAACACTCGCGCGCCAGCTGCATTAACAAGGCTACAGTCTCATCGTTTACCCGGTTTTTGGAGTAATCGAGCAGCATATCCTCAAAAAACAAGGAAAATTTAGCAAAGCGTTCGCTATCAGCATCAAAAAGGCCCTTGAGGCTTTGTTGGGCAATATCGATGTAATGGTCGGCCAGGTATTTGTAGGCCTGTGTGGTGGTGAAATCGGTGTTTGGCAGCATAATTGAAATGATTTTAGACAAATGTAATAAGTTAATACTTTGGGGTGCTATTTATCCTCAAAAGTATGACACCTAAGTGTTATTTCAACACGCCTTACATAGTGTTTGTTTTACAATAAGTGAATTGTCATAATTTTAACAGATCTTATATCCTGTTTAGAATATCAAAATACTTATTAGGTATATTTGCATCAATGATTAAAGAAATCCGATTTTTTTATCATTTTATTAATCGACATCTAATTTAAATAACACCATGTTTGAAAAACTGTTTATGCTTGTCAAAAGTAACGCCGGGACGGCTGTTATAGACAATCCTGCAATTCCAACCAAATACCACGAAGCAGTTATAAACGAAGCTTCGAGTTCGATTATCGAAGTGTTAAAAAACCAACTGGAGACGGGTAAGATAAAAGACCTTATTAAGTTCTTTCAGTTTTCGGGCATTTACAATAATGCCCTGGTGTCGAGCATAATTAACAGGTTCGCCAGTAAGCTGAATAACTTTTACGGCATCGAACCTGATTCGGCCATGTTGGCGGCTAATACATTAATCACCCCGGTCATGGCCGAGTTGGTTAAAGAATCAAAGGACGAAAAAAATATAGATTTCGGTCTGGGTAATTTCCTGTCTAAATTAACCGGAAACCAGGCCGATATGGGCCACCTGGTTGACCAGATGATGGTTGCCTGAGTTTAAGTTAAAAAGGTTATATAAGTTTAAAGGGTTGTAGAGGTTACTTTACAACCCTTTTTTGTTTGTAAAACGTCCGTCATTGCCGTAAGTATCCATCAGGGGGGGTATCCCTGAAAAAACAGTGATGATGAGTATGAAATTAAAATTGATAATCAGCAACTTACAAATTCGTCATTATAAGGTGTGTTGCCTGCAACGTGCTTTGAAGCAATCTCTACGCCATAGTGCACTGGAGTTTGCCTATCATGGTTTCCTGTCCGCCGACATCCCGGTAGCCATGTGTTAAAGGTCCGACACCGTCCTGCGCAGAGATTGCCTTGAGGCCGACTGTTCACAGTCGGCCTCGCAATTGTAAGTATCCACCAGGGTTACCCCTTGATGGATACAGCAATGACGGGCTGCGTAGTATTTTTCTTTATCCCTGTAACCTAATCCCACAATCCGCATCTCAAGGACATACACAATCCTTATGGCCTTAGAAATTAAAAACCTTACCAAGCAATATAACAAACACAAAACCGGCTTATCCGATTACTCCATTACGATAGACAGGGGTATTTTAGGCCTGCTTGGTCCCAATGGCGCTGGCAAATCAACCCTGATGAAAATTATTGCTACCATCAGCACGCCTACCGCAGGAACCTTGTTTTTAGATGGAGAGGATATTGTAAATAATCCCGATTACATCCGCAAAATGCTGGGCTATCTGCCCCAGGATTTCGGCGTTTATCCGAATTTAAACGCATACGAGTTTTTAGCATATGTGGCGGCCCTTAAAGGTGTTGGCGGCGCGGATTTAAAAAGACGCATAGATATGCTGCTGGACGGTGTCAACTTAACAGCCGATGCCAAACGCCCCATCGGCAGCTACTCCGGCGGGATGAAACAGCGTATAGGCATCGCGCAAGCATTGCTTAACGACCCTAAGGTTTTGATTTTTGACGAACCTACCGTAGGCCTGGACCCGGAGGAACGCGTCCGCTTCCGCCAATTGATTTCAGATATGGCAAATGACTGCATCATTATTCTTTCATCGCACATCGTGTCGGATATAGAAACTATTGCCGATGAAGTTGCCATAATGCAGGGCGGTGTCCTGCTGCAAAAAGGCTCGAAACCTGACATTGTTAAGCTGGTAGAAGGCAAAGTATTCGAGACGGTAGTTGATAGTAACGCATTGGCAGCTTTGAAGGCTGCGCACCTGGTTATCGATACCAGCCGCCAAAGGGAAAATACAAAAGCACGTTACATAACACGCAATCAGCCGGCAGCGCCCGGATCCAACCCGGTAAATGCAACTCTTGAAGATGCTTACCTGTTTCTAACTCATAATAAAGCCTGATAGCATGAAATATATCTACAGTATTATCAAGGCCGATTATTTACAGCGCACCCGCAGCTATTCGTTTTTAATAACGCTGGCTATTACCATTTACGCGGCCTATTCATTTGTTCCACCGCCATCGGCATCATATACCACGCTCAATGTTGTCGGTTATAAAGGCATTTACAATTCAGCGTGGGTAGGCCACGTTTCGGCAATGATGACTACTATTATGCTGTCGCTTTATGGTTTCTTTCTGATAAACGGCGGTATTAAAAAAGATGTGGATACAGGCATCGGGCAGATTATCGCCACAACACCCCTCAGCAACTTTGGTTACCTGCTAAGCAAAACGCTTAGCAATTTCCTGGTGTTGCTTACCATAACAGGTATTACGTTTATGATGAGCATTGTAATGTTCTTCGTCCGCACAGATGGTTCATCATTTGTCCTTACCGACTTTGTGCTGCCCTACCTGTTTTTTGCATTGCCGGCGCTACTTTTCATATCGTCCCTGGCAGTAGTTGGCGAGGTTTTTTTAGGTAGAAAGAGTATACTGCAATATGTTGTCTTTTTCTTTTTATTTGGCGTCATAATGTCAAATGTGGTCGGTCATAGCGGAAGCACAGCAATAACTTTTGTCGATCCATTCGGTGTAAACGCCATGACCAACAGCGTTAAGGATAAAGTAAACACGCAATACCACGAACATATCGAAGCGGTTAACCTCGGCTTTACCTTTAGCGCCAAACACCGCTTTAAAACATTTGTATGGGATGGCATCAGCTGGACGAGCATTTTCCTGTTAAGCCGCCTGGTTTGGGTTTGCTTTGCTTTCGCGATAGTCTATTTTTCGTCGTTTTTCTTTCACCGGTTCGATTTTAAACAGCCAGTCAGTAAGAAGAAAAAGGAGCCGGCATTCTCTGCTTCATCCGGCATATCGGAGTTTGCAAAGGGAATAAATGTTGCATTACTTCCGCCTGTCGTTGCCGATTATAGCATATTTCCGTTTGTTAAAACCGAGTTGCTATTGCTAATCCGCAAAGGTTCCAAATGGTTTTGGATGATAAACGGCGGCGCATGGATAAGCATGCTTTTCGTTCCATTGAACGTTGCGCATGCCTACATACTCCCGGTATTATTGTTTCTGCAGGTTACCCGTTTTTCGGATATCGCAACTAAAGAGATAACCAACCGGCTGCATTATTTTACCTGGTCATCTTACAAACCCCTGCAACGGATGCTGCCCTCGCAACTACTGGCGGGCGTTATATTAGCCGTTGGCCTGGCATTACCTGTGATGCTGCGTTATGCAATAATCAGCGATTTTTATACGGTGCTTAATCTTATCAACGGTGCAGTGTTTGTGGTATTACTTTCAGTGGGCCTTGGGATATTAAGCGGCGGAAAAAAGCTGTTCGAGATTTTATTTTTCTTCATCACCTATTGCGTCATCGAAAAGATACCGGTAGCGGATTATATTGGCTCCATGCAACATAATTCGCATACCGGGTTTATTACGACTGTTTTAATACTCAATTTGTTTTTGGCGGCGATAAGCTTCGGGGTAAGGAATTACCAGGTGAGGCATTTGTAATTATCGATTGAGCAGGGGCTTTTAGTGATTGTGCGCACAATGGCCCCTGCTGCAAATAGGAAAATGATAGGTGGTTTTTTCTGGTGACAACGTGTATAACGCAAAAACTTGTTTAATTGAATTTATTACGCCGCCAAAACGAAACTTATTCAATATTAAGCGTTAGTCAGAAATCAAATTTTATTTTCAATAATTATTGAAAATTCAAAACAATTAACTACATTTGTTCGCAATATGTCGGCAGCCACATGCCGATTTATTTTTGAAACAATATTTCATTAAATATTGAAAGTTATGAAAATATTAAAAAACCATATGATATTGTTCGACGGCGAATGCCCCATGTGCAGGGCCTACACACAGGCATTTGTTAAAACCGGCATGCTCGACGCCGGCGGGCGGGCAGCCTATCAGACGGATATGAACGTTTGTCCGCTGATTGATAAGCAGCGCGCCGTTAATGAAATTGCCTTGGTAAACCTTGAGAACGGAGAAGTTACTTACGGCGTAGCCAGCATCTTTAAAATATTGGGGAACGCATGGCCCCTGTTTGCAGGGCTATTTTCATGTAATCCCTTTTTATGGGTAATGCGCAAGGTTTATGCTTTTATATCTTACAACCGCCGGGTGATTATTCCTGCAAGCGAAAGTGGTAATAGCTACAACTATCAGCCCACATTTAAACTGCACTATCGAATCGCCTATTTGCTTTTTACCTGGTTTTGCACCGGCTGCATCTTAACGGTATATGTACATTTATTAACGCCGGCAATTCCCCTGGGTAATGCATACCGGGAATACATAATATGCGGCGGACAAATCATTTTCCAGGGGATAATCATCACCACCTTTGCCAAAACAAAGCTTTGGGAGTACCTTGGTAATATGATGACCATTTCTTTTGGCGGCAGTCTATTACTGTTATTGCCGTTAGCATTGCATCGCTGGTTTGTATTGACACCGCTATTTTTTAGCTTAGCTTTTATGGCTGTTGCCGGGCTGATGTTTTTAGAACATATCCGTCGCACCAAACTATTGAAAATCGGTTGGACAATGACCATTACCTGGGCGTTTTACAGGGCTATGCTGCTAGTAGTAATATTATTGTTAGGTTGATTAAGTTGGATTGAGTTAAGCTTTTCGGCCATCCTACCAATGAACAAATGAACCAGTGAACAAATGAACCAATAAAATGAAATACAAAAAGATAGTTCTCGCTGGCGGCAACGGTTACCTCGGTATTGTACTCGCCAAATATTATAAAGACAAAGCTGAGGAGATAATAATACTAAGCCGCCACGAAAAGCAAACCGAAGGTAACGTACGCACCATAGTATGGGACGGTAAAACCCGCGGAAAATGGACAGCCGAATTGGTGAATGCCGATATGGTTATTAACCTTTGCGGTAAAAATGTAAACTGCCGCTATACCGAAAAAAACAAAGCAGAAATATTTGCTTCAAGACTAGTGCCTACAGAATTGCTTGGCGAAGTAATCCGCGATCTTTATGAGCCGCCGAAGCTTTGGATAAACTTAAGCTCCGCCACTATCTATCGCCATGCCGAAGACCGGCCGCAGGATGAGGAAACCGGCGAGATTGGAACCGGCTTTTCTGTGGATGTCGTTAACGCCTGGGAAACTGCCTTTAACAAATATGAAACGCCTAAAACCCGCAAGGTCGCACTGCGTATGGGCATTGTGCTTGGCCGGTCTGACAGCGTTTTTCCACGGCTGCTTAATTTAGTGAAGTTGGGTTTTGGAGGTAAACAGGGTAATGGCGGGCAATATGTATCATGGGTGCACGAAACAGACGCAGCCCACAGCACCGAATGGCTAATGGACCATTCTGAACTAAGCGGCGTATTTAACTGCGTTGCCCCTAATCCGGTAAAAAATAATGACCTAATGCGCATTATCCGCAAAATATATGGTATGCCAATAGGGCTGCCCGCACCAAAATGGTTGCTGGAAATTGGCTCAGTTGTTATCGGTACCGAAACGGAATTGATATTGAAAAGCAGATGGGTGCTGCCTAAGCGTTTGTTGGATAGCGGGTTTAAGTTTGAATACCCGGATATTGAGAGGGCGGTAAAGAATATTTTAACCACGTAACTGTACTGTTCCGCGGAACGCGTGTGTACAGATGGAACACCCGGAGAACACTTGTGTACAGGTGAAATTTAGGAAATTAAGGTTAAAACCCTGTTAATATCCGATTATATGGCACTCACTGTAATGTTCCGCGGAACACTTGTGTACACTTTCGTACTGAAGAATGTAGCACTACAAGTCCTTATCAATCTCCTTTATCGCGTCTTCATATTTCTTTATCAGCGAAGGCGCACGGTCAAAAGCCCAGCCTTTGTAGTTATCGCGCAACAGTATCAGCGATTGCCGGATGTTTTCGTCTTTACGCGATTCATACTGCAAAAAGATATCGCCTATTTTATCTTCCAGCTTATCAATACGCGCCTGCTGATCGTAGATATCCGTTAGCTTTTCAACCAGTTGAAAGTTGAGTTTGGGCATAATATTGTGGCTTTGGGCCACCTGCCAGGCAACGCGGTCAAGGTCGCGGTATTGTATTCCGTCGGGAGCAATGTATTTGAGGTGAAACTCTCCGTTCGCCAGGATCTTGTGCTGCAGGGCGGGGTCACTCATCGCCGAGTCGATTCGTTTTAAAACACCTCGCTGGTAAACATATTGCTCCTTTTCGCCCCTAAGATTTTTTACCAATTCCTCCTTAATATTGCCCAGCAACTCTTTGGTCTGCGATTTTTCGTGCTGCGCGTTGATAAATTCGGTTAAAACCAATGCAAGCAAAACGCTGAAAATAATTAAAGCCGACTCACCGATATATTCCTTCCAGTCGCGTTCAACGTAAACGTGCTGGTGATTAGCGTGCGCTGCAGATTTTTTGTGGGTGGTTTTGTTTTTTTCTTCCATAGGATTATCGGCACACTAAAATAAAAAAATTGTGTTAATCATTATGTGCTAATAATTTATAAATTAGTGTCGAATTTACAGTTATTGCCTAATACATCTTGTTATGCTTAAAAATAGAACCTTCCTGCCGGGGACGATGGGCCTGTTTGGCTTGATCCTTTTGATAGTATTTACCTCAAACGCTTACAGCCAGGGCCGTACTGTGGCCGATTTTGATAAAGGCTGGAGCTTTCACCTGGGTGATGTTGATGGTGGCCAGAAAACGGATTTGAATATTTCCGGCTGGCGTACGCTAAACCTGCCACACGACTGGAGCATAGAGGGCCAATTCAGTAAGGATAATCCGTCGACTCCGGAAGGCGGCGCATTGCCGGGTGGTATAGGCTGGTACCGCAAAACATTTACTGTACCTGCCGATTCAAAAGATAAGCAGGTATTTATCGATTTTGACGGCGTATATCAAAAAAGCGATGTGTGGGTAAACGGGCATCACCTGGGTTTCAGGCCGAATGGTTATATCTCATTCCGCTACGAACTTACGCCTTTCCTTAAATTCGGCGGGGCTAATACCATAGCCGTAAAGGTTGATAACTCATCGCAGCCAAACTCGCGTTGGTACTCGGGTTCGGGTATTTACCGCAACGTATGGCTGGTAACAACCAATAAGGATGTATCAGTAGGCCATTGGGGAACTTATGTTACCACGCCACAGGTTAATGCAGATGCAGCCACCGTTCACATCCAAACCAACATCAATACCACCGACGTAAAAAATAAAGACCTGAAACTGGTAACAACTATTGTTGATAAAGCCGGCAAACCCGCAGGTTCGATAGTTACCTCCATTTATACCAAAGACCCGGCCCTGATGCAGACTGTTGAGCAGGATATAAGTGTTACGAAACCGGAATTATGGTCAGTTGATCATCCGTATTTGTATACTGTGGTTAGCAAGATTATGCAGAATGGTGTAGCGCTCGACAGGTATACCACATCTCTTGGTATACGTTATTTTGATTTTGACGCCGACAAGGGTTTCTCGCTAAACGGCAAGCCGATGAAGATATTAGGCGTTTGCGATCACCATGATTTAGGCTCGCTCGGCGCCGCCATCAACACCCGCGCGCTGGAGCGCCAGTTGCAAATGCTCAAAGCAATGGGCTGCAATGGTATCCGCACATCGCACAATCCGCCTGCGCCAGAACTGCTC
>Ga0105237_10000621_pt1 | contig 49573 bp, 48 predicted proteins | sample KBSC24metaG_FD_81520 | JGI IMG/M metagenome (GOLD analysis project Ga0105237, IMG submission 81520) | Corn rhizosphere microbial communities from Kellogg Biological Station, Michigan, USA - KBS C2-4 metaG | ecosystem: Host-associated > Plants > Roots > Rhizosphere > Soil | place: Michigan, USA...
ACGAGGGTCGAAGTGTTTACCAAGCGTATCAGCAACAAACACAAGCGACTTGGAATCGTATTGGGAGTTTTCTATCGAGAAACGAAGCTTTTGCTTATCGAACGGGAAATTATTCACCGCCCACGAATCCTTCATCGTGCATTGCAGCTTCATCAGCAAATAAATTCTGTTGTTTGATGAATCGATGGTTGAAAAAGAGGTAGTAACGGATTTAGCTTGCGGAACCTCCAGGTTATGAACAAAATCGAAATCTTTGTTTTTGTATTTCAGCCATAGCCACAGTGTAATATTGTATTCCTTATCCTTAAAGTTGATATCGTGGATGCTGGTAATATAGATGCCGGTTTTAACGGTATCAGGATGTTGGCCGAAGCTTTTCGCAGATGTAAACAGCGACGAAATAAATACAAGTACAATCAGATATCTGCCGGTTAATTTTTCCATAACTCAAACGGGAACATCTCAGTCAAGATAAGGTTTTAATTTAAAACAAGTTATGCACTATACTAAATAAAAAAACCTGCCAGATTTAGTTACCGGCAGGCTGCAAAAGACCACAGAGATTCTTGTCCCAATTATTCCTTACTGTCCAGATACTTTTCAGAAAAATACCCCTTTTTAGTATTTCTTTTCAGGTCTTCCATTATCCAATCCTCCACATCACTCAACTTTATAGTTACCTTATCTCCCGTTTTGATATTCTTTAGCTTAAATGGCGAATCGATAAACACACCCTTGAGTATGTTTTTGTCCGATAAGAAAACCTGGGACCACATATGTTCATGAATACCGTTCTCCACAAAATCAGACTTTATACTAAAACTATAATTCACATTATCTCTGCCATGCGTTTTAAGACTATCGATAAAAACGCCGATATATTTTTGAGCAGTATCTTTTAATGCCAGGAAAGTGCTGTCCCCGGCCGTCAGTGAAACTGACTTGTATTCTATGTTCTGTTCCACCTTAGTTTGGCCAAAGCAACTAACACAAACAGATACCAACAAAACCAGGATGTATATTTTCATTTATTCACTCATTAAAAATCCGCACATCAACAATCCGCACATCATTCTACTACTCTGACCTTCAAAAAGCTTGGATTAGCCTTTGATGTATAAATTTTATGCGTTGCCTTTTTAAAGGCCGATGTATCGCATTTCATAATGTCAACAAATGTCTGCGGGTTACGGTCAATCAGCGGGAACCAGGTACTTTGTACCTGTATCATTATCCGGTGGCCTTTTTTAAAGGTATGCAATACGTCCTGCAGTTCCCAGTTTACCGGGGTTACTTTGCCGGGCGTAAACGGCGCCGGTTTATCGAACGCATTGCGATATTTGCCGCGGATAGGCTCACTGCGTATCATTTGCTCATAACCGGCCATTTTCACATCCTTACGGGTAAATTTATTGTTCGATGCTGTATCAGGATAAACATCCAGCACTTTTACTATGAAGTCGGCATCGGTACCTGTGGTTGATACTTTCAAATTCGCCCAGATGTTACCTGCAATGGTAACGTCGCCGGTAAGCACATCAGAAGTATAGCTTAACACATCTTTACGGTTGGCCAAAAAGCGCTGGTCGGCGGTCATATAATCGCGGTCCATATCCATGCTTTTATGGTCAAGAAAAGGCACTGGGTTATCGGGGTCTGACACGTATTCGTCATAGCTATCCGTGCTGCCGGTTGGCGTAGCGAACGACAGTTTTCCACCAGGCAGCAGGTACAACTGTTTTTCCTGTGCATCTGCCGGAGGCCACGTTTTATATTCTTTCCATTTATTAACGCCGGTTTCAAATGTACTAACCGGTGCTATATCCATATCAGTACCTTTCAAATAATGACTAAAGAATTTGAACTCGATGTCGTCGCGGTAATGCGGACCTGTCGGGCCACCAAAATCCACGTCGCCCAAATGGTCACCAGCGCCGCCGGCCCAGCCACCATGTACCCATGGGCCCATGGTAAAGTAAACCGGCGTTTTAGGATTCTTCTTAACCAGGGTTTTATAGGTGTTGATAGCCCCATATAAGTCCTCGGCATCATACCAGCCGCCGGTAACCAAAACTGCTGTCTTAATATCATGCAGGTGATAAAGTACGTTGCGGTCTTTCCAGTGCTGGTCGTAATCCGGGTGGTCCATCATCTCGTTCCACAGGCGGATGGTGTCTTTATAATACTTGTCGTTGGTGTTTTTCATCGGCCCCATCTTCAGGAAGAAGTCGTAGCCATCATTGGTGCCTGGATTGAAACGACCGCCGCGGCGCTGGGTGGGTTTATCATCCTGCCTGTTGGTAAAACCGGGATAGAAGCCAAAATTCGCTACCAAAAAGAAAGCACCGTTATGCCAGCCGTCATCGCGCCATAAATCTGACATCGGTGCCTGCGGAGATGCTGCTACCAGTGCCGGGTGACGGCTTAACAAAGAAGCTGTTGTATAAAACCCGGGATAAGATATACCCCACACGCCTACTTTACCATTATTATTCGGGATATTTTTTAAAAGCCAGTCGATAGTATCGTAAGTATCGGTACCTTCATCAACATCGCTATTGGTTTTATGAACTTCCTTCTCCGGCATCATTTCCTCAAATATGCCCTCGCTCATATAGCGACCCCGTACATCCTGGTACACAAAAATATACCCATCATGCAAAAAAGCCGTTGAGGGGCCAAGGCTGCCTTTATATTTATCAGCTCCATAAGGCCCTACGCTGTAAGGCGTACGATCCATCATAAAGGGATATTTTTTTGCCTGGTCTTTGGGCACATAAACCGATGTGAACAGCTTTTTGCCATCGCGCATTGGTATTTCGTACTCGTATTTAGTATAGTTGTCTTTTACATAAGCGGCATTAGGGTTTTCGCCGCGGGGTTGTGCCGTGGAGCAGAAAGCTAAAAGCAGAAAGCCAAAAGCTATTAGTATAGTTTTTTTCATCGTCGGTCAGTTATTGCAGCTAAAAGTACGTAATAAAATAAAAAAGACAACCGGGCTGGGTTGTCTTCATAAAATCGTTACGTAATTGATGCAAGGATGTCTAAATGTGCGATATGCAAATGGTCACTTATTCCTCATTAAATAATAACCACCTGCGTCGTCACTACCTTCTCCCTCAATTACCCAGCCTTGAGCCTTATAGAAACCTACTGCTTTTTTATTTCGCTTAAGGCATTTTAACGAAATGGTGCCATTGAGTAAAGCAACACTGGCACCCAGCAATGCTTTTCCAATCCCTTTCCTGGTAAAGTCAGGATGCACAAATAAATGATGAATAAAATTATCAGGCATCCAGATTGAAATGAAGCCTGCCAAATGGCCATGATCTTCAGCCACTAAAATTTTTTCGTCTTCCGTATCCTTATCAAAATCCGCTAATTGAAATGAGGAAGGCGCCAGCCAGTGAAAGGCCTGCCGGCGGGAAGCCTGGTAAATCTCCCGTAATGCCATGCGGTCGGTTTCATCAAATTCGCGAACTTTCAACATAAGCTTACAATATTCTTAATACTAATATAACCACATAAACTCGCATAACGCAAAAAGAGGTGGACAATGCCCACCTCCTTTTATATCATTAATGTCAGCCTTTATTATTATTATTCATTAATCGCTTTCACACCCGGCAATTCCTTGCCTTCCATGTATTCCAGCAATGCGCCGCCACCGGTTGATACATAGCTCACATCTTCAGTCATACCAAATTTAGCTACGGCTGCAGCGGAGTCGCCGCCGCCAATTAGTGAGAATGCACCATTATCGGTCGCCTTAGCTACTGCATCAGCAACGCCTTTAGTACCCACCATAAAAGTATCCATCTCGAAAACACCCATCGGGCCGTTCCACAATATGGTTTTTGATTCTTCAATAACCTTGCTGAATAATTTAACGGTCTCGGGGCCTATGTCCAGGCCTTCCCACTCATCAGGAATTTCGCCGGTTACGGCTATGCCGGTTTTAGCATCGTTGGCAAATTTATCGGCAATCACGTTGTCAACCGGTAGTAATAAGTTCACACCTTTTTGTTTTGCTTTCTCAACCAGGCTAAGGGCCAGGTCCAGCTTGTCAGCCTCTACTAATGATTTACCTATGGCGCCGCCATCAGCTTTAGCGAAGGTGTAAGCCATACCACCGCCAATAATCAGGTTATCAACTTTGTCTAACAATTTTTCAATCAGCTCGATTTTGTCAGATACTTTCGAGCCGCCCATAATAGCTGTAAAAGGTTTTGCGGCACCGTTTAATACTTTCTCTGCATTCTGCAGCTCGGCCGCCATCAGGTAGCCGAAGCATTTTGCAGTCGGAAAAAACTGCGCGATAACGGCAGTTGAAGCGTGTGCGCGGTGGGCAGTACCGAAAGCATCATTCACATAAATGTCGCCCAGTTTTGAAAGCTTTTCGGCAAAATCCTTATCGCCTTTTTCTTCTTCTTTATAAAAGCGCAGGTTTTCCAGCAGCAATACTTCGCCTTTACCCAAGGCTTTTGCCTTTTCCGCCGCAGCAGCACCAATACAATCATCAGCAAACTGCACCTGCTGGCCCAGCAAATCCGACAAGTGCGGTATCAAATGCTTTAACGAATATTTCTCTTCCGGACCGCCTTTTGGCCTGCCCAGGTGCGACATCAGGACTACTGCACCGCCATCATTCAATATTTTTTTAATGGTTGGCAGCGCGGCTGTCATCCTGTTATCGTCGGTTATGTTATAGTTTTCATCCAGGGGTACATTAAAATCTACCCTGATAAGCGCTTTTTTTGCTGAAAAGCTGATTTGGTCTACTGTTTTCATAGTTTTTATGCAAGTGGTTTATGCAAGCGATTTTCGAGCCGCCAAAATGAGCATTTAATTCTAAAATCGGAACGCCAAAATTAAAAAGGTGTTTCAATTCACGAAAATATCATTGAATCTTAACATACATTACATAGTGAGGCCCTATAACAGGCACCTCAAATTCAGGCGAAATAAGCTCAAAACCCATATTTAAATAAAATTGAGCTGCTTTCTTCCGGGCATTACACCACAGGTAACCGGCTTTTTGGCCGCGCAAATAAACGATACCAAAATTAAGTAGCTGGTTGCCGAATCCTTTTCCACGGTATTCTTCTGTTGTAGCCATCCCGCGCAGTTGGTAACCGGTACCGGCATATTCGCCGTAACTTTGCGGGTGAAATGAGGCTATACAAGTCAGCTCTTCACCCGCATAATAGCCGAGATGAAAAGCGCCGGGCAGATTATCTGTAGGGAATATGCACTCCTCAAGTGGCATACCGTCACGCAATACCGCACTGCGAATACCTAATAAATCATTTGGTGTAATAAACTTAATCATCTTTATAAACTATGGATGCCTTTCCCCAAAAACGGGGCGGCATTTTCCCAGCCTCAATACTTCCCTGGAATAAAAATCGGCCATTACTGAGCAAAAGCTGCATTTTTCACCATTTAGGGCTATACCCGGGTAAGGCCGCCAAATTTAGCATAACTATTGCATATATAATTTCGCAGGGCGTATTGACTAATTACTTTATTATGAAAACAATACTTCCTATCCTGTTAATCTCCATTATGCTGTGGGGCTGCAACAAACAAGGTGATGTAAAACCAACATCCACCGATACTACCAAAACCAATAACGGTCATTTATCCGCCACACCCGATCCAACCATAAAGCTAAGCCATGATGATTCCATACATATGGCAGCATTTATTATATATCCCCAAAATGTTAAAACGGCTGTTAGCGGTAAAACACTGAACCTGGTTTTTGATGAAAGGGTTAATATTTTTTTGATGGCCGATGCTTACGAGCAGACTTACGCCGTACATCTGAAAGAAGACTTTAAAAAATCAGTGCTCGCTGCTTTCGATTTTTCAACAGAGGGCGAAAACGGAGTGACTGCCTACAATTATGTTGAAGACAATTTAAATAACATACGATTTAAAACTATCAGCGATACGCTGATCAACGGTGTTAAAGTAAAAAAGATTGCCGTTCATCGTCAGCTTACGTTTTCAAAAACTTACGACTCGCCTCAACTGGCAACCGACCAGCAAAATATCATTCTGGGCCACTACCAGGATTTAATCACATTTTCCTCATACACCTACTATAAGCAAAAAAACTATCCAACAACCAGCGCGGTAGCATATGTAAAATATGGGAAGTAGCTATTGGTGGTTGTAGTGGTTGTAGTGCTTAGCACGCTCAACCCTTACAACGTATACAACTACAACAAACTAATCCTCACCACTAAATCAGCCAAACGGCTGGAGTAGCCCATTTCGTTATCGTACCAGCCTACAACTTTCACCAGGCCACCAACTATTGAGGTTAGCTGCGCATCGAATATGCAGCTGTGCGGGTTATCTAAAATATCTGTCGAAACAATCGGGTCTTCAGTATACTCCAGCACATTTTTCATACAGCCGTCTGCAGCTTGTTTAAAGGCGTTATTTATAGCTTCAACAGTAGGCTGCTTTTTAAGGCTGCAGGTAAAATCGGTTAACGAGCCGTTTAAAACCGGCACACGGATACCGGCCCCGCCGAGGCAGCCTTCCAAATGCGGGAATATGGTTGTAATAGCTTTTGCAGCTCCCGTAGTAGTAGGAATAATGGAACCCGATGCTGCCCTGGCCCTTCGCAAATCTTTATGCGGTGCATCGTGCAGGTTTTGGTCGCCGGTCATGGAGTGCACGGTTGTAATATAACCGTCGATAATACCCCAGTTATCATCCAGAATTTTCACCATTGCAGCTACGTTGTTGGTAGTGCATGACGCATTCGACAGTATGGGCGACCTCAAATCCACCTCTTCATCGTTTACACCAAGCACTATAGTAGGTACGCTTTTGTCTGATGCCGGGGCTGATATAATTACCTGCTTTGCGCCGGCCTGCAAATGCTGTTCGGCGCCTTGTTTTGAGGCAAATTTACCGGTCGATTCGATAACCAAATCTATAGCGAGTTCTTTCCAGGGCAGTGACGACGGGGTTGACTGAGCGAATACCTTTATCGCTTTGCCATTAATTATTAAATGATTTTCATCAAAACCCACCGTGCCTTTAAATCCGCGGTGAACGGAGTCGTATTTAAAAAGATGGGCAAGAGTTTTGGTATCAGTGAGGTCGTTTATAGCAATAACATCGATATTTTCTCTTTCAAGGATATTTCTTAAAAAAATGCGTCCTATACGCCCGAAACCGTTAATTGCAATCCTCATTTTGGGTCAGTGTTTGGTTAGTTTTAAGCCAGGGGTATATATCCTTAACCGGGATACATTAATGCTGTTCAAAATGAAAGCGACTTAAAACGACAGGGCAAATTTAGCTAAAATAAAAATAGCCGGAATATGAACCGATGCCCGCCATGTACATGTGAATGTAAAAATGGAAGAATGCGTGTTATACAAACAAATTGCGTAGTGCAAGGCTTTCGCGTTGTTTCGAGCGCAGGAAGAAAGTTATCAGCCAGTTAAACACCAGCGACAGGCCTACAATCATTATAATAAGAACGGTATTACCGTATTGCTTTAGCACCAGTACCATTAAAATAGTGCCAACGTTTGCTGCTGTTAAAATAAGAGTGGTTTGCAGATGGGTGAAGCCCAGCTTAAGCATACGATGATGGATGTGGTTCCTGTCGGCTGCAAAAGGAGATACGCCGCTTGCAATTCGTACAACAAAAACCCTTATCGTATCAAAAATAGGGCCTATTAAAATGGCAACCGTCAGCGCGGGGGCTTCATATATACCGGGCAGTTTGTTAGCAGTAAGCATATTTACCTGTATAAATTTCAGCGCCATTACAGCCGAGATCAAACCTATTAACAACGAGCCTGTATCACCCATAAATATCTTGGCAGGTGTGAGGTTAAACTTCAAAAAACCAAGTATCGAACCGGCCATAGCGAATGATACAGCAGCCAGCTCATATTGTTTAAGATAAATAAACAGGATTGCAAAAGCGCCATTGGCAATAATGCCTGTAGTAGCAGCAAGGCCGTCGATACCGTCAATCAAATTAAATGCATTTACAATAAGCATTATAATAAGTATAGATAATATTGCGCTTACAAAATAAGGCAGCTCATAAATTCCGAATACGCCATACATACTGCTCAGGCGGATATTGCCAAGCATTACCAATATGGCACAAACAACAAATTGAATGATAAACTTGGTATTGGAGTTTACCCCGGAAAGGTCATCTTTTATACCCATCGCAAACAGGATAATACAGGCTGTAAGCAGGTAATTTATAGGCAGCGCCTTATCCGTCATGCAAAACAAAAGCGATGTAATGGTGAAACCCACAAAAATAGCTACGCCGCCAAGGCGCGGAATACCGTGGTCATGTTCCTTTCTGAAATGGCCAAGGTCGTCATATAAGTGGCGGAAACGGGCAACGTGTAATATCGAGGGGATAGCAAATGAAGTTATAATAAGCGAAACTGCAATTATGAAAATGTAATATATAAAAGTGTAATTATGCAGAAACTCCATCATCTTACTCGCTGTTCTAATTATACAATAGTTAAAATTAATGCTGCAAGTAAATAACAATTGTCAATTTACTCCGGCACTTCTTATTAACATATTAACATTTTTTTATCCTGATTAAAAGCTTTAAGAAAACTTACTTATTCGCTTAACTATCAATACGATAATAGCAAGCAACATTTATATAATTTCCAAATCCTTTTAAGTAGAAAACTGGTCTTTTTACGTAGGGTGTTATACAATTGTTTCAATCTTGATATATTTTTCAATTAATTTATATTCCTGTTAGGAATGTGTTTATAATATATTGATTAACAATATTTTATATGTCATACTTATTAACATTCGCTAAAAATAATATTTTACAACGCTCATATTTATTTAATTATTTATGGTTTTATACCCCGGAAAAGGCATTAAAACCGCTGTTTTAGAATCAAATTTTTCCTATTAACGTATTTCCTGTTTTAGATGCCGGCAGCGCCATTATTTCCGGCCAATTCTTTTTCTGGATATCCACATTTTTTTGCGTGAAATGCGAAATTGTGAATAAGTGCACGTAGTTATCGACAACGCGCAGGCGCTTTGCCTATCAAATAATAGTTAATAACGAGTAAAGCTTTTTACCGGGAAGCACATCCCGGCCGACATCGATTGTGGTTTGCCCGGACTATTTAGTAGATTTGGATTTGATACTATACCATTAATGGCTGATTACGAAGACTACGGATACCACAGTGATGCCCCCACGCACAATTTCAGCTATCAACTGAACGACCTTATTAACCTGATTGATAAGGACAGGAATAAATACATCCTCGATTTGGGTTGCGGGAACGGTTACCTGGTAAATTATCTTGTAGCGCAGGGCTATAATGCCTATGGAACCGACGCCTCAGAAAAAGGCATAGCTATTGCAAAAAAAACAAATCCCGACCGGTTTTTTGTGCAGGATTTATCTTCCGGTGCATTACCGGCGGAGCTACAGGGAATACCGTTTGACACTATAATTTCCACCGAGGTAATCGAGCATTTATATAACCCCCAGGCTTTTATAGCATTTTGTAAAAACCAATTGCAGCCGGGTGGCGAACTGATTATTACAACGCCCTATCATGGCTACCTGAAAAACCTGGTGCTTAGTATTTTTAATAAATGGGATAAGCACATGGACCCATTGTGGCTGGGCGGGCATATTAAGTTATGGTCGAGGAAGACGCTGACAAAGGTTGTGACTGATACGGGATTTACTTTTACCAGCTTTACAGGTTGCGGCCGGATTAAGTATTTTTGGATGTCGATGATTATTAAGGCAAAGCTATAGTGAATACGCAATTCTCATTTATCATACTTACTTATAATGAAGAAATTCACTTACCCAGGCTGCTGGCATCCATCCAAAGTCTCGACGCGCCCTTATTTGTTTTAGATTCAGGAAGTACGGATAACACTATAGCGACAGCAGAAAAATTTGGCGCCGCCATTTTACAGCGCCCATTTGAAAATCACCCCCAACAATGGGATTATGCACTGAAAAATTTCCCAGTGCAAACACCCTGGGTAATTTGCCTCGATGCCGACCAGGTTGTTACCCCGGAACTTAACCAACGCCTGCGTACCTTCAGAGATGAGGATCATCCGGATACCGATGGCATTTATTTTAACCGCAAAAACTTTTTTAAGGGCCGGTGGATAAAGCATGGCGGCTACTCACCATTTTACCTGCTTAAAATGGTTCGGTTTGGCAAAGGGCATTCCGACCTTAACGAGAATATGGACCATCGCCTTATTGTCCCCGGTAAAACCATTATCTGGAAGGATGGCTATATTCTCGAGGAAAACCTGAAAGAAAACAATATCAGCTTCTGGATAGCAAAACATAACCGTTATAGCGACCTGGTAGCCCACGAGGAAGTAGAGCGGATGATGGACTTGCGCTCCCAAACAATAAAGCCGCATTTCTGGGGTTCGCCTGACGAACGTACGGCATGGCTCAAATCGTTATGGTGGAAACTGCCGCGATATGTGCGCCCCATGCTTTATTTTATCTACCGCATCTTTTTCCAGTTAGGTATTCTTGACGGACGCACGGGTGTGATATTTCATTTTTTGCAGGCATTTTGGTTCCGGCTGGTAGTGGATATCAAGATTGATGAAATCCTAAAGCAAAAGGAGGGAAATAGCTCAGCGGAAAACCAGCTTTCGCCCACCAGGTTCATTTTGAAATTTATTGTGCTTTTCGCCCTGTTTTACTATTTCAATATATTTTTCTTCGGCCTAACCTCGCCGGGAAATCATTACAGCGCATTTTTGGCCGGGTATCTTAATTATATAGCAGGGTTAAGATTGTTTTTACTTAAATGCAGTGCCGGGGTATTGAACTTATTTGGCTTTACCGTAATTACTAACAACTCCCAATTGCTGGTGCCGGGTCATCCGGCTATTGTATTAGTATATTCCTGTTTGGGTTTGGGGGTTATGAGTTTCTTTACGGCATTTGTGCTATCCTACCCTATTAAATTAAAATCGAAAGCATGGTTTCTTACCGGCGGAATATTGGGTATACAGTTTTTAAATATCATCCGCTTTGTTCTGCTTGCTCTTTTTTGGAACAGTGCGAAAGACCGTGTGATTGATCATCACGCTATTTTTAATATCATTCTTTATATAATTATAGCCGTTACACTTTACATTTGGGTTAAACGAACCGACAAGCTGATTGATACCAATGCCGCAAACTAACCTTTCATTATATAACAATGCTCCCTTTCACCCGGGAGGAGGCGCGTTCAAAAGGCTGTTGTGGTTTTATGTAAATGCTATATTTTTAAAAAGCAGCCTGCTGCCATCAAGCGGATTCAGGATATTCTGGCTGCGGCTGTTCGGCGCCAAAATTGGCAAGGGTGTTACCATAAAGCCGGGCGCAAATGTTAAATATCCCTGGCACTTATCTATAGGCGACCACACCTGGATTGGCGAAAACGCTTGGATTGACTGCCTGGTACCCGTTAAAATCGGCAGCAACGTCTGCATTTCGCAGGGGGCGGTTTTGCTTACCGGCAGCCACGATTATAAAAAATCCACCTTTGATTTAATTACAGCAGGCTTTGTGCTGGAAGATGGTGTTTGGATAGGCGCCTGCGCAATTGTGAACCTTGGCATAACCGCAGCATCGCACGCGGTGCTTACCGGCGGATCGGTGGCTACCAAAAACCTAGAGGCTTATGCCGTTTACCAGGGAAACCCTGCCGTTAAAGTACGCGACAGGGTTATTGCCTGATTTTGCAGCCGCTTTATATGAATTAGCTCAATCAACCACCTCTATACTAATGAACCAACCTGGAAATAAATCGTACCGTTTAGTATTAATCATTCTTGGCCTGTTGGTGCTAACCATGGGAATAGTGCTGTTTTTTATTCCACCCGCGCTTTTCCCAGACCCTGCAAACGGTTTCAATGTGCTGCGCAGTATGAGCCATGGCGGCAGCTTTAACGTTCTAACCGCACCCGATCAAAGCGACATCTCGCAAACTTATGACGAGTTTATAACCTGGTGGTCGCCGGGGCAATACCTCGTACCTTTCTTTTTTAAGCTGATAAGCGGCATTAGTTTGGGGCAAGCTTCGTCCTTAACCGTAGCCCTGGCGCAGCTGATAGGTTTAGCCGGCTTTTATAAGTTCTTCAAAAAAATAGGTTTTACGCCGATTATAGCTACCCTAAGCGTGGTGTTTATAGTATGCCAACTGGCGTTTTTTGTACCCTATGTATTTTATAATGGTGGTGAAGTACTGCTGTTTGCCTTTGAAGGCTGGTTTCTTTACGGATGCGCCGCCCTGCAAAAGCCGGATTGGAAACTCCTGCTCTTTGTCCTTCTGTCAGGTTGGATCGGTTTTTTCTGCAAATCGTCGTTTTTATGGGTTTATGCCGCCGGGCTTTTCTGTTTATGGGTGCGCCTGTCGTCAGGCAGCGTTTCAGAATGGATAAAAAAAGGAATCTGGATTGGCGTCCCTGCTATTTTATCGGTTGCGGGCATTTACTTTTTGTTTCTTTCAAAAGGGCAAAGCCCGGCCAGCGTGTCCAAAGGGATAAAACTTACTGCCGAAACTTTTAGCTTCCCGCTGTCTACGCCGCTGTTATCAGGTTTTTCGCTGGATGACTTCTTTCATGGGCTGATATACAATTTCGGCAAGCCGATGATAGCCCAGCCATTGGCAACAATAATTTTGGTAGCCCTTGCTATTTTAAGCCTGGTACTGGTTTTCAGCATCTTGCGGAGAGTTCCCAATGAAACCTACAGGTTGTTTTTAAAAGCCTTTTACTTCGGTGCATTGCTTTTTTTCGGTGTCATTTACCTGCGTCAGCTTAATATCTCATATGAAGCCCGCCATTTCCGGATTATCGGGATATTGATAGTACCTGGGATGATATACCTTGTCAGCAATTTAAAGATAGCCTATCGGGTAATCTTCGCAGCAATAACTATTTGCATCGCAGCTTACAGCTTTACCTACCTGTTTAAAGGATATCATATAAACGATACATTAGCCGCCAAAGGCCCCACAGGCCTCGCCCAGGTCAACATCGACCAGCAATCGCTCAACAAAATTATCAAGCTGGATAACGACAACCGCAACGCTACCTTCGTTTTTATCGCCAATGATATTGGCCTTGAAATTACCCACAACCGCGTTATCAACCTGCCACCCCTGCCGGATGATTATAAGATAGACATTGACGATTACAAATTTGAGGGCTTCGCCGGACCGCTGTTTATCGTGCTGCCCGAAAGCTATAACGGACCAAAAGAAAAGCTGGTGATGAAATCATTCCCCGGCTATACCGGCTTTAATCTCTCTATGCTTAGCGACAAGTATGTTCTTTATGAAGCGAGGATGCGGAGGTAGTTGATTGAGTTTTAGAAGTTGTATCAGTTATAGATGTTCTATTAGTTGAAGTAGTCTAACTACTACAACTTTTACAACTACTTCAACTCGTTCAATCAATCATTAATCTCTTTCCACAGCAAATCCTTTAGCTGCTCAATATTTTTTTGCGCTACGGATGATATGAATATGGATGGGATGCCTGTTGGCAATTCGTTTTTCATTTCAGCCATCAGTTCATCGTCAAGCATATCTGATTTGGTGATAGCCAGCACGCGGGGTTTATCCAGCATTTCGGGATTGTATTGCTCCAACTCATTCAGCAATATCTGGTACTCCTGTTTTATGGTGCGATTGGTATCGGCAGGAACCATGAACAATAATACCGAATTGCGTTCTATATGTCTTAAAAACCTAAACCCAAGTCCCTTGCCTTGCGATGCGCCCTCAATAATACCGGGTATATCCGCCATTACAAACGACTTGCTGCCGCGGTAGGCTACGATGCCAAGGTTCGGCACAATGGTGGTAAATGCATAATCAGCGATCTCCGGTTTAGCAGCAGAAACTACCGACAATAACGTTGATTTACCGGCATTTGGAAAACCTACCAAACCTACATCAGCCAGTACTTTTAATTCCAGTACATTCCATTCTTCTTTACCATCCTCACCGGGCTGCGCAAAACGGGGAGTTTGCAACGTTGGCGTTTTGAAGTGCCAGTTTCCCTGCCCCCCACGACCGCCGTCCGTCAATATTTTGGTTTCGCCGTCAGTGGTTATCTCGAACAGCGTTTCGCCTGTTTCGGAGTTTTTGCAGATGGTACCCAGCGGCACCTCCAATATTTCGTCCCTGCCGGTTTTGCCGGTTTTCAACGAGCTTCCGCCCGATTCACCGTCACCTGCGATAACGTGCTTGCGAAATTTAAGGTGGAGCAGCGTCCAGAGCTGGGCATTGCCTTTAACAATAACATGCCCCCCACGACCGCCATCACCGCCATCCGGACCGCCTTTGGCAGTAAACTTGTCACGGTGCAAATGCGCAGAGCCCGCCCCTCCGTGGCCGGAACGGCAGCATATCTTCACATAATCAACAAAATTTGAACCTTGAGACATTTTTTTGAGTCAGGAAAGTCGGTAAAGTCCGAAAATTACTAAGCAAACAGCTTAGTCCCTCCGGACTTTATCGCTTTTGAACGTTATTATTAATTTTTTTACCCTTTTAGCCAGGAATCAATGATTGAACAAATAACAGCAAAAACATCTTCCTCTGTACCTGTGCCATCAATATTTTCCAGCTTATTTTGAGCTTTGTAGAAGCCCGCAACAGGTGCGGTTTTATCGTTATATTCTTTTATCCTTTTGCGAATAACTTCCGGATTAGCGTCATCAGGCCTTCCAGATTCTTTACCTCTTTGTAACAATCGCCTTTCCAGTTCATCATCCGGAACTTCGAGGCCAATCATGCCCGAGATTGCAGTATTTTTCTCTTCTAAAAGACGGTCTAAAGCTTCCGCCTGAACCACTGTCCGCGGGAAACCATCAAAGATGAAACCCACTGCCTGTCTATTGGAATCAAGCTTATTACTTATCATACCTATAACTACTGCATCTGGAACCAACTTTCCATCGTCCATTAGTTTTTGGGCTTCAAGACCAAGCGGAGTCCGGTTAGCCTTTTCAATGCGCAACAAATCACCGGTTGAGAGGTGAATCAAACCGTATTTTTCTATAAGTTTTTGTGATTGGGTCCCTTTTCCTGCTCCGGGAGGACCGAACAATACCAGGTTCAGCATGCTTCTATCAAATTAAAAGCCTTTCGATACCATGGTATACAGAAAGGCTTTATTAGTAGTCTTAAAAGTGCACTTGTAGGGATTCGAACCCCAAACCTTCTCATCCGTAGTGAGATGCTCTATCCAATTGAGCTACAAATGCGTACCGGGTGAAAATAATTCAGCAAGCGAACCTGCTTTTTCAAACGGACTGCAAAGATAGAAAAAAATCCGTCCGTTGAAATATTTTTTTGAAATTACTTGACAGCTTCGGCAATCGCAGCAAAATCCGGCAAATCTCCTGCTGATTCAAGCACCTCGGCATAAACAATATTTTGCTCTTCATCGATAACAAATGCCGCCCGTTTTGACACGCCTTTCATACCAAAAACAAAGTCATGATACAAGGCGCCATAGGCCGCCGAAACTTCTTTATTAAAGTCAGACAGCAAGTCGAACTGGTAATTATTTTCTTCTTTAAACTTAGCCAGTGTAAAAAGTGAATCGACAGAAACACCTAAAACACTTGCGTTCAGGCCATCGTAATAGCCAAAATTATCGCGCATGGTGCAAAGCTGTTCGGTGCAAGTACTGGTAAATGCCATCGGGAAAAAATGCAACACTACCTTTTTGCCTTTATAATCTGCTAGTGCGATTTCCTTTTTTTCTGTTGAGAATAATTTAAACTGCGGGGCTGGTGAGCCGGGTTGTAATGCCATAGGGTTTTGTTTTTATGCAAAGAAAGGATAATGGCGTGAATGTTCTGTCGCCCAAAAGAAATATTTGAAAAACTAAAATATTAGTTTTAAATTAGCCTTCTCACTTACTCCTATGTTTAAAAACTACATCAAAACCGCCGTCCGCAGCTTATTAAGAAACAAAGGATTCACATTTATTAATGTGTTTGGCCTGGCGCTTGGGCTCGCCACAGTTTTACTGATTGTATTTTACGTGGTTGATGAACTGAGCTATGATCGCTTCAATATTAAAGCCGACAGGATTTACCGGGTAAACACCGACCTTAAATATGGCGCTAACCAAACCTCGTTTGCTATAACCGCCCCACCCGTTGCCGATGCGTTGGCGAAGGAATTTCCTGAGGTTGAAAAATCGATGCGTATCGGCCAGGCGGTAAACGTCCGCTTTAAAAAAGGCGATGAAGTGATTGAAGAAAAAGGCGGTTTTTATTGTGACAACAACGTATTCGGAATTTTCACATTGCCATTAATCCGGGGCAATATTAATACCGCACTCACCGAACACAATTCAATCGTATTGAGCCGTAGCCTTGCGCTTAAATATTTCAATACCGTTAACGTAGTCGGCAGGACTCTTTTATTAATAAGCGATACCACCGAACATAAAATAACCGGCGTAATGGAAGACATGCCGGCGCAATCTCACTTCAAGGCCGACCTTTTCCTGGCTATGGAGCCGAACCGGGATAACAGTTGGGCGCATTTTAATACAGGCACCTACATCCTGTTAAAACAAAATTCCGATGCCAAAAAACTCGAAACAAAATTTGATGCACTGCTCCGGAGAAATATAAGTACCGCCGCTTTCAACTATAATAAGTTCGCCGCAAGCGGAAATTATATAAAGCTCAACCTTACGCCAGTTACAGATATCCATCTTCATTCCAATCGTCAGCGCGAAATCGGCGTTAACGGCAATGTGCAATACATATATATATTTTCCGCGATAGCGGTTTTTATATTGATACTAGCATGCATCAATTTTATGAACCTATCTACAGCGCGATCGGCCAACAGGGCGCGCGAAGTCGGAGTGCGTAAGGTATTAGGTTCACCACGCGGGTATTTGATACTTCAGTTTTTGCTGGAATCACTTATTGTTACATTCGCTGCAGGTATTATCGCTTTGATTGCTGCCTGGGCGCTGTTGCCGGTATTCAACCAGGTATCTGGCAAATCAATGGTCATTACCGGGTATGTTGCGTCATGGCTTTTGCCTGCATTATTCAGCATCGTTGTGATGGTTGGTATTTTGGCCGGCTCATATCCTGCTTTCTTCTTGTCGGCATTCCAGCCTGTGCAGGTGTTAAAGGGCAAATTGGCTACAGGTTTTAAAGGCAGCGCGATACGAAACTTTTTGGTAGTTTTCCAATTTGCAATTTCTATCATTTTGATTATCGGCACGCTGGTAATTTACAATCAACTAAACTACATCCGAAATAAAGATTTAGGCTACAATCGTGAGCATGTATTAATTGTAAAAAACCTAACCGCGGTTGAAAGTCCGAAAATATTCAAAGACGAGGTGAGGCGGCTTCCCGGCGTCACCAACGCTACTTTGACACATTACCTGCCAACAAACCCAATGGGAGCGCTTAATTACATAACTGCCGGCGACCATAAGCAAATTGAAACACAGTTTTGGCCGGTTGATGCCGACTACATCAGCACCATGGGCATGAAAATAGTGGAGGGCCGCAATTTCGATGAGCGGTTTCTAACAGACTCCTCCGCTGTTGTCATCAATGAAACACTTGCAAAAACCATTGGCTACAAGGGCGAAGATGGCGTAAAGATAGCAGCTATGAATAAGAATTACCAGGTGATCGGTGTAGTTAAAGATTTTAATTTCACGTCGCTGCGGGATAATATTACCCCGCTGGTACTTACCATGAACAGTGATTGGCTCGCCTCGTTAAGCATCCGCACAAAAACTGCTGACCTACCTACCCTAATGCAGCAGATAGAACACACCTGGAAAGACCTGGCACATGGCCAGCATATCGAGTATTCATTTATGGACGATGACTTTAACGCCTTATATAATAACGAGCAGCGCATGGGTGGTCTATTTATCATATTTACTGTACTGGCAATCGTGATCGCTTGTTTAGGCCTGTTCGGGCTTGCCGCTTATGCATCTGAACAACGTATGAGGGAAATCAGCATCCGCAAAGTACTCGGTGCAAGCGTTTCTTCCATAGCTGGTATGCTTTCGAAAGATTTTATAAAGCTCGTTATAATCGCCATGACAATTGCCGGTCCGCTTGCCTGGTTTATTATGCACAAATGGCTACAGGGCTTTGCTTACCGGCGGGATATTCAATGGTGGGTATTCGTGTGTACAGGCCTCTGCGCGCTGCTAGTAGCTGCCGTCACGGTGAGTTACCAAAGCATAAAAGCTGCGCTGGTTAACCCGGCAGAAAATTTACGGGGAGAATAATCAACCTATAAAAAAATTAACCCTAAACTCTAGAACCGCGAGCGGCGAATGAAAATTCGCCCTTTTGCGTTTAATGACTTTTATATAGCGATGGGTAACACCCATCGCGAAAATGGCGGACAAAAACATATTTCGAACACGCACGGTTTATAAACCCATCGCTATATAAAAGCTCCATGTAAATTAAGCGTCATTTGCTTTTGCATTTAACCCCGCCCCCGAAACATTAGACGCGGCATTAAGGTTATATTTATCGCATGAAAGCAGTAGTGATAACCCAGCCTGGCGGCCCCGAAGTATTACAAATTGAAGAAAGGCCAGTTCCCGGTTATGGCCCGCATGAAGTACTGGTAAAAATTCACGCCTCAGGTATTAACCGGCCGGATGTGTTTCAGCGCAAAGGCAATTATCCGCCGCCGAAAGGTGCACCCGCCGATATCCCGGGATTGGAAATTGCCGGGGTTGTCACCGAGATTGGTGTGGCAGTAAGCCGCTGGAAGGTTGGCGATAAAGTTTGCGCGCTGGTATCGGGCGGTGGCTATGCTGAATATTGTAATGCACCGGAAGGTCAATGCCTGCCGATCCCTGGTGAATTAAGCTTTGTTGAGGCCGCATCTTTGCCCGAAACCTTTTTTACAGTCTGGAGCAATGTGTTTGACAGGGGACAATTAAACGGTGGTGAAACATTGCTGGTTCATGGTGGCTCGAGCGGAATTGGCGTTACAGCCATTCAAATGGCCACTGCGCTCGGGCATAAGGTTTACGTTACCGCCGGCAGTGATGATAAATGCAGATTCTGCGAAGACTTAGGCGCTGCAAAAGCCATCAATTATAAAACGGAAAACTTTGCCGACGCAATTAAACAACTTACTGATGGCAAAGGTGTAGATGTTATTTTAGATATGGTAGGCGGTGATTATACCCCCGGCAACCTGCAATGCCTGGCCGAAGATGGCCGGCTGGTGCTTATCAATACCATGAAAGGTAAAGATGTTCAGGTTGATTTATCAATTATTATGCGTAAGCGGTTAACCATTACAGGTTCAATGCTACGGGCAAGACATGCCGCTTTTAAAGCTGCTATCGCCCAAAACCTTGAAAAAAACATATGGCCACTGATTGAATCAGGAAAGATCAAGCCGGTTATATGCAAAGTCTTCTCCGCCGAACAAGCGCATGGTGCACACCGCCTGATGGAAAGCAGTGAGCATATAGGTAAGATTGTTTTAACTTTTCCATAAACTGTTCCTGCTGATAAACGACATCTGTCAGACGGACAAAAAATCATTTAATAAAAAATGCTTTTCTCTGAACCCTAAGCGGACAACATTTCGTATAAGGGGAAAGGTACAGACAGACAGACAGATACATTACCAACCTAAACTACAGTAAGATGCGGATCCGTTTTTTGCAAAAAAGATTAAAAGATATATCAATCGCCAGGAAGCTATACTTCACAATCGGTATAATGGCCTTGTTGATTACGGTCGAATTATGCACCTTATGGTTTTCCATCAGCACTTTATCTTCGGTAAGGTCCTTCGTTAACGGTGAGGGGTTATGGTCGAAGGCCCAAAAAGATGCCGTTTACAGTCTTTTTGTATATGCCCACTCTCACGATGAAAACGATTACCAGGATTTTCGTAATTTTTTAAAAGTTCCCGCAGGCGATAACAAAACCCGGCTCGAGTTGCTAAAGCCGCAGCCTGATATGCAGGTAGCCCGCCAGGGATTTATTGAAGGCCGCAACGAATCTGTCGACGTGAACGGGATGATCCGGCTCCTTAAGCGCTTTAATAGTGTCTCTTATCTAAATAAAGCCATCGTGATATGGGGGCAGGCGGAACAAAAGCTGGAAGAACTTATTGCGATAAGCGATAAGTTGCATACCATGATAGTTTCCCAAACCGCTACGCAGGAAGAAATTGACAGAGAACTGGACCGTGCCGAGATCATAAACAGAAAGCTAACAAAGCTTGAGGATGATTTCTCTTTTACCCTTGGCGAAGGTTCCCGCTGGCTGGAAACAATTGTGCTGCGCTTATTATTAACCCTATCGCTCACTATCGGCACCACGAGCATATTAATTACAATTTCTGTTAGCCGTACGATTGAAAAAGGTATTAAAGCAATAATAGACGGGGCATCGCTTATCAGCAAAGGTTTATTGAATACAAGGGTAACGGTTTACTCGCGTGATGAAATCGGCACGCTGGCCACGTCTTTTAACCACATGATAGACACGCTGGAGCACAATACGCGCAATATCCGGGAGCTTAAGGAGGCGGAAGAAAAACTCAAGAAGGAAAAAGAAAGGGCGGAAAATTCAGAAAAAGCAAAACAGCTCTTCCTTGCCAAAATGAGTCATGAAATACGGACGCCGATGAATGCGATACTCGGTTTTGCAAAATTGCTTGAGGAATCGCTTAAAACGAAAGAGCAACAGGAGTTTATTCATATCATTATTAAATCGGGAGATGATTTGCTGGTTATTTTAAATGATATTCTTGACTTCTCAAGAATGGAAGCCGGAAAAATCGTTTTTGAAAACGCGCCTTTTAATTTACGGGATATCGTTCGCACTACCGTGCTTATGACGGAATTAAAATCGAAGCAAAAAGGCATCGATGTAAAGTATACTATTGATAAGAATATACCGGAAATGCTTATCGGCGATTCGGTAAGGTTAAACCAGGTATTGCTGAACCTTGTTTCAAATGCGCTGAAGTTTACCGAGAAGGGGGAAATAAGTATTTCTGTAAATTGTGTTGAGAAAAGGGAAGATAACCTGCTACTGGATTTCTGTGTCAAAGATACCGGCATGGGCATTCCGCCTGAAAAGCAGGAAAAAATATTCGAAAGCTTTGAACAGGCCACCAATGACACCGCACGCAAGTTTGGCGGCGCCGGGCTTGGCCTAAGCATTGTAAAACAATTGGTAACGCTGCAAAACGGAGAGATATCCCTTCGGAGCAAACCCGGCGAAGGATCTGAATTTCGTTTTAAGCTTTCCTTTTCAAAGGTTAAGAATATTGTAAAACCTATTGCCAGGGAACTGCCGGGAGCAATTACCCCAAAGGGCGGGGGCATAAATATCCTCGTGGCAGAAGATAATATGATAAACCAGATGCTGGTAATCAGGGTGCTAAAGAAACAAGGCTTTGAGACTGATGTTGCCGAAAACGGGCTAATAACCCTTGATAAACATAAAAACAAACACTTCCACATTATTTTAATGGACTTGCAAATGCCTGAAATGGACGGGTACGAGGCCACACGCATGATACGGGAAATGGACGGCATCAAGAAAAAAATTCCGATAATCGCCATGTCGGCGCATACCATTAAAGGGGAATATGAACACTGTATAGAAGTGGGCATGAATGATTTTATTTCAAAACCGTTTGACACCAATGAGCTCTACGAAAAAATATACAAGCTTGTGAAAAAAAGAGGAAAACCAAATACCTTTGATTTAAAGGCTTAGCAGTTTTCGTTTGGTTAAAACATGTTTTTATTGCGCAAAAGTACCCCTGGTTTAGTTCTCATGTTTCCACAAGGTTAACTGCCAAAAAACGTTCCAAAAAATCTTACTTCTGCTATTTTATTATTTATTTATAAATCATAACTTTGCGCTCCGAAACAAGCCGTATTTTTTGATGCGTATTGTTTCATAATAAATACTTTAAATTACCAGGTAATATATGCCAAACATTGGAAAAATATCACGGATCATCGGTCCGGTAGTTGACGTAAGCTTCGCTGACGACGCTCATCTTCCCAAAATTTATGACGCGTTAGAGATTACTAAAGAAAATGGTCAGAAAGTTGTATTAGAAGTACAGCAGCACTTAGGTGAAGACCGTGTTCGCGCCATCGCGATGGACTCGACCGACGGATTACTTCGCGGTATGAAGGTTTTAGATACCGAATCGGCTATCAAAATGCCGGTTGGCGAAAACATTAAAGGCCGCGTATTTAACGTGGTTGGTAGTGCCATCGACGGTATTGCCGAGCTGGACAACACCAATGGTCGCCCTATCCACGCAGCCCCTCCAAGGTTTGAAGACCTTTCTACCGAAACTGAAGTATTGTTTACCGGTATAAAGGTAATCGACTTGTTGGAGCCGTATGCAAAAGGTGGTAAAATCGGTTTGTTCGGTGGTGCCGGTGTAGGTAAAACCGTATTGATCCAGGAATTAATCAACAACATTGCAAAAGCATATTCAGGTTTATCAGTATTCGCCGGTGTAGGTGAGCGTACCCGTGAAGGTAACGACTTATTGCGCGAGATGCTTGAATCAGGCATTATAAAATATGGCGACGAGTTTATGCACTCGATGGAAGAAGGCGGCTGGGATTTGAGTAAAGTGGATGCTGAGGCATTGAAAGACTCAAAAGCAACTTTCGTATTCGGGCAAATGAACGAGCCTCCAGGTGCACGTGCACGTGTGGCGCTTTCAGGTTTAACTATCGCTGAATATTTCCGTGATGGTGATGCAGACGGTAAAGGCCGCGATATATTATTCTTTATCGATAACATCTTCCGCTTTACACAGGCAGGTTCCGAAGTATCGGCGTTGCTTGGCCGTATGCCTTCGGCGGTAGGTTACCAGCCAACGCTGGCAACCGAGATGGGTGGCATGCAGGAGCGTATTACTTCGACAAAACGTGGTTCAATCACTTCAGTACAGGCCGTTTACGTACCTGCTGATGACTTGACCGACCCTGCACCTGCTACTACTTTCGCCCACTTGGATGCTACTACCGTACTTTCGCGTAAAATTGCTGAGCTTGGTATATACCCTGCGGTGGATCCACTGGATTCAACCTCACGTATCCTTAGCCCGACTATTTTAGGTGACGAGCACTACAATACTGCACAACGCGTAAAAGAAACCCTGCAGCGCTACAAAGAGCTTCAGGATATCATCGCCATCCTTGGTATGGACGAGTTGAGCGAGGAAGATAAATTGGTTGTATCGCGCGCACGCCGTGTACAGCGTTTCCTTTCTCAGCCATTCCACGTTGCTGAGCAGTTTACAGGCTTAAAAGGTGTGTTGGTTGACATTAAAGAAACCATCAAAGGCTTTAACATGATTATGGATGGTGAAGTGGATGAATATCCTGAAGCAGCATTCAACCTTGTAGGCAGCATCGAAGAAGCTATTGAAAAAGGCAAGAAATTGCTGGCTGAAGCGAATAACTAAGTTATAAGAGATTAGTGTTTGGAGATTAGAGATTAGGTATAAAGCGCAATTTTTGTATCAGATATTTCTAACCTCCAATCTCTAACCTCTAATCTCTAATAAAAAGCAAATGACATTAGAAATCCTTACTCCCGATAAAACAGTTTACGAAGGCGAAGCTACTTCAGTAACCCTTCCCGGCACATTGGGATTTTTTGAGATATTAAATCATCACGCGCCTATCATCTCTACTTTAGAAGATGGTAAGGTAACTATCCGTGGCGGCAGCGCAGGCAAAGAAGAAACTTTGTTTATTAAAGGCGGCGTTGTTGAAGCATCAAACAACAAGGTTGTTATTTTAGCCGAAGGCATTCAGCAGAAATAATCCTTTTCCTTGATTAAAAACATAGAATCCCTGGTCTGTTGGCCGGGGATTTTTGTTCTAAGAAATTTGAAGATTTGAAAATGTGACGATTTGAAAATTAAAATACTATTTTTTCCAGAGTTCCAGACCAGGTCATTTTCAAAATATCAAATCAACACATTGTCAAATCAATCACCCGTGAATCGTTTCGCTCTTTCCGTAGTTTTGAACCACCTGGGCCTCGTATTCAAGATACTGTTTCCAGCGTGTGTCTACATCTATATTGCCGGCATATTTTTTAGCTAAACGAATGAACATGGCGTAATGGGTAGCCTCGCTGATCATTAGCTCGTGATAGAAGGCTGATAGCTGCTCATCGTTAATATTTTCAGATAATACCTTAAAACGCTCACAGCTGCGGGCCTCTATCATGGCCGAGAACAGTAAGCGGTCGACCAGCTGATCTGTCCGGCTACCGCCAATTACAATGAACTTGCGCAACTCGTTTACATAATTATCCTTACGCTCACGCCCAAGCACAAAACCGCGTTCCAATATAATATCGTGTACACGCTTAAAGTGGTCCATTTCTTCCTGTACCAGCATGGCCATATCCTGCACCAAGTCGCTGAGGTTGTGGTTTTGTACGATAAGGGTAATAGCGTTGCTGGCTGCCTTCTGTTCGCAAAAGGCGTGGTCGGTTAAAAGCTCTTCTATGTTACTTTCAACAACATTTTTAACCCAAAGCGGGTCGGTTGGTAGTTGCAGCTTAAGTATGGTTTTCTCGCTCACGAAGCAAAGATAGTTTTATTGAGTGGAAAGGTAAAAGGTGTCTTTATCATACTTGATTCGCTGATAAACATTGTGCGGAAGACTTACGAAGTTTTGAAAACCTCGTAAGTCTGATATGGGCTGTTACTTCCCGTACAAATTCTTGCTCTCAATAAAGTTAAGAACCGGCTCAGGCACAAAATATTGCACATTCTTTTTCTCTGCCAGCGATTTACGGATAAATGTTGCGGATAACTCCATCAATGGCGTCATGGTAATGGTAACGGATGGGTGCGTAGCCAAATCGGTATTTTCATAACCAGGGCGTGGATAAACATATATCTGGTAATCGCGCAGGATGAGTTTATAGTTCTTCCACTTAGGCAGCGAAACAAGGTTATCGGATCCCATAATTAGGGCGAACTCATGCTGGGGGTACTTTTCTTTTAGATGGGTAAGGGTATCGATGGTGTATGATGGCTGCGGCAATTTCAGCTCTACATCACTAACCTCAAGATTGGTGGAGTTATCAGTCGCCAATTTGCACATCTCGAGCCGGTCGTAGGTATTAGCCAGATCGCCGTATTTTTTTAAAGGATTTTGCGGGGACACCACCAACCAAACCCTATCAAGGTTGGTATAGTTTGCCATGTAGTTGGCAATAATCAAATGCCCGACGTGGACCGGGTTAAACGACCCGAATAGTAGTCCTATTTTCATTCCTGTTCATGGTTATTTGTGTCAATTACTACCAGGCGATTTAATAAAATCACCAACTATGAACTATCTCACCGAAAGAAAATCGCCCACCAATTTCTCCGCCTCTGCACATGCCGTTTGAAGATCGTGATTTTTTAGGATAATATCAAATTGTGGAGCATAATTAAGCTCTTTTTCCGCTTTTATAAAACGCTCAGCTAATTTCTCCTCACTATCAGTGCCGCGACCGGCCAAACGCTCCTTAAGAACCTCTAATGACGGCGGCTGAACAAATATGGCCAGTGCCTGTCCATCGTATTTGCGTTTAAGGTGCAATCCGCCCTCAACATCAATATCAAATATCACTGTTTTCCCTTGCTGCCATATACGCTCAATCTCTTCGCGTAGTGTACCGTAAAAGGTACCGCTGTACACTTCCTCAAACTCAACGAAGTGTTTTTTGGCAATGCGGTGCAGAAATTCTTCCTTGCTAATAAAATAATAGTCTTTGCCGTTTACTTCTTCGCCGCGGGGATTGCGGGTAGTGGCCGAAATGGAAAACTCAAGCCCCGGCACTTTTGTAAGCAGGTGATGAACTATTGTGGTTTTACCTGCCCCCGATGGCGCTGAAAATATGATGAGTTTACCGTTTGAGCTCATGGTTCATAGTTCATGGTTCATAGCAGTTAGGTGCAAGTTAGGGTAGCTTTTTCTACCATGAACTATGAACCATCAACTATGAACTATTTACAATACGTTTAAAAGTTGTTCTTTAATTTTTTCCAGCTCCTCCTTCATGCCTACAACCAGTTTCTGCATGTTGGCATCATTGGCTTTTGAGCCTAGGGTATTTACTTCGCGTCCTATTTCCTGCGATATAAAGCTGAGCTTTTTACCGTTGGCATCGTCGTTTTTTAATGTCTCGATAAAGTAGTCGCAGTGGGTTTTCAGCCTGATTTTTTCTTCGGTGATATCCAGCTTGTCGATATAGTAGATCAACTCCTGCTCAAAGCGGTTCTGGTCGATATTTTCGCGGCCAACGGCTTCGCTTAAAAATTGGTTCAGGCGCTCTTTGATGACCGGCACGCGCTTCGGCTCCTCAATCTGAACAAGCTCAAGGTTTTTTAGAATTATGCCTATACGGTATTTTAAATCGTTCTCTAAAACATTGCCTTCATCGCTTCTGAATTGCTGAAATGCAGCTAATGCCTGCTGGTAGGTTTTCTCAGCAACCTTCCATTCTTCTTCCGATGCTGTCTCCTCTTCGTATTTTACTACTTCCGGCAAACCCAATGCTAATTGCAACAGGTTGCCTCCAGGCTCGTTTAAATCTGCCGCAACAGCCTTTAACTGGTTGTAGTAATGTTTTAGCAATTCTTTATCAATCCCGGCAGCATTAACCGTAGTATTTGCTTTTTCAACGTTTACCGATAAGTTTACCTTACCACGTTCAATTTGCTTACTGCAATCGTTACGCAGCTGAAATTCTTTTTCGGCGAAGGTTTTGGGCAGGCGCAGTGAAAGCTCGAGGAATTTACTGTTCAAAGATTTTATCTCAACCGTATATTTTGCCCCATCAGAGTCGATGCTGGCAATTCCATAACCTGTCATGGATTTTATCATGCGCAAAGATAGGGATTTAGTCGGAAAGTCAGTAAAGTCGGATGAAGTCCGGAAAGTCAGTAAAGTCGGGAAGTCCGAAAGACGTTGCAATTAGGAGGTAGCTCAAGGAGTTACAAACCATTTAAATCAACCCTTATTGCCCCCTTATAAGGGCTTCGACTTCCGGACTTTTCCCACTTTCCGGACTTTCGGACTTCCACTTTAACACTTTTTTACACTTACTGTGGGATGTAATCTTTAACTTTGTTGTTACATGCGCTTTAGATTTTTTATACTTATTGTGTTTTGCATGGGCTTTTCGTTCATAGCAAAGGCGCAGGAAACATTTGTTGTGAAGGGGGTTATCTCGCGCAATATAAGTGTCGAACGGCTTGCCCAGGTGCTGATCACCAACCTGCGCACTAAGGAGATCATGATGAGCGATGACCTCGGTTGGTTCTCCATTAAGGCCGCCATCGGCGATACCCTTCTTTTCAATAAGCTTAAATATACCGACCAAAGGGTTGTTATTACGGTCAAAGGCGACATACCTGTTTATATGCAACCCGAAATAGTGCTCGACCAGGTTACCATCCAGGGGCAATCAAAGAAGCAGGAACTAAAGGACGTAATGAGCGATTACCGCAGACAGGGTATTTATTATAATGGAAAGCCACCTGTACTATCCTTCTTAACCTCACCCCTAACAGGCTTATACGAGCTTTTTGGAAAGGGCCCTGGCCAGGCACGTCGTTTTGCAGCGTTTTCAAAGGGCGAGCTGGAGTTTGCTGAAGTACGCAAACGCTACAACCTGCCAATGGTAATGCGCGTAACGGGAGCGGATAGTTCGAAGGCCAAAGGGTTTATGGAGTATTACACGCCATCCATAGAAGACCTTAAACAATGGAATGACTACGAGCTTATCAGGCAGGTTAGAAAATCTTACGAATTTTATGATAAATCGCCTGATAAGAAAAAGCTGGAGGAGTTGAACCGTCCATCCCTAAAACTCAAGGACGAGCAACCAGAGTAGTCTGAACCCGAATTTATAGAATTAAAGAATTTGTCGAATTTCAAGAAATTGGTGTGACTATCTGTACCTACAATAGCGCGGAAATAATTCTGTCAATTCTAAAATTCCAAAAATTCCGGTTCAGACAAATTAGATTCCCAAACTTTCACAAGCTTTTTCAGCTGCCAGCTTTTCAGCATTCTTTTTGCTGAATTCTTTACCCTGCCCCATGGTTTCCCCGTCGATGATAGCCTGGACAGTAAATAGTTTACTATTCTCGCCGTCTTCGTTGGCTACCAGGTAAAATACCACATCTTTACCATGGCGCTGGCACCATTCAATCAGCTTGCTTTTAAAGTTGGTTTCGGTTTGTTCAAGGGTATGGATATCTATGTGGGGTTTGATGATATGATTCATCAAAAAATGGCGCGTAAAATCATATCCCTTATCCAGGTAAACGGCTCCTATCAGGGCCTCAAAAGCGTCGCCAAGCAGCGAACCTTGCCTCGATGAGTTGAGCATGCGGCTATCGTATTCAATAAGCTTTTCAAAGCCAAGCTTGCGGGCCAGGGCATTAAGGTTGTTACGGCTTACAATTTTTGAACGAAGCTCAGTTAAGAAACCCTCGTCTTCATAAGGATATAGCTTAAAAAGCACCTCGGCAATTACACTGCCCAAAACAGCATCGCCAAGAAATTCAAGGCGCTCGTTACTGTTTTTTACACCCTTTTTTACGTTTTGTGCTACAGACTTATGCCGGAAAGCAAGCTTGTATAAAGACAAATTGCCCGGCACAAAACCGAGCAAATTTTTTAACACTTTTACGTACTTTCTGTTTGGAGATAGGTATAGCTTGTAAAAACGACTTATAGGCATCCAGTTATTATTCTTCGTACTTTTTAAATATCACAGAAGCATTGTGCCCGCCAAAACCAAACCCGTTGCTTTGTGCTATTTTTACCTCACGTTTCTGTGCCTTATTGAACGTAAAATTAATTTTCGGATCAAATGCCGGATCGTCAGTAAAATGGTTTATTGTTGGTGGTATAATACCATTTCTTACAGCCAGGATAGCAGCAATGGCCTCAACCGCGCCGGCAGCACCCAAAAGGTGTCCGGTCATTGACTTGGTCGAACTGATATTAATCCTGTAAACCTCATCACCATAAACATCCTGTATAGCTTTCACTTCCTGGGGATCGCCTATCGGTGTTGATGTACCGTGAACGTTTACATAGTCTACGTCGGCCGGTGTTATACCTGCATCTTCCAACGCGTGCCTCATTACAAGCGCTGCACCCAGTCCTTCCGGATGCGGGGCAGTCATGTGGTAAGCATCAGCACTCATACCGCCACCAATCATTTCAGCATAAATTTTCGCGCCGCGTTTTTTAGCGTGTTCCAATTCTTCCAAAATAATAGTACCTGCGCCTTCGCCTGCTACAAAGCCATCCCTGTCCAAATCAAAAGGACGGGATGCCGTTGCCGGATCGTCATTGCGGGTAGATAAAGCGTGCATGGCATTAAATCCACCAATACCGGCTTCGTTAATGATAGCTTCTGAACCACCGCTGATGAACATATTAGCCTTACCCAAACGGATATAGTTAAATGAATCAATCAGCGAATTATTTGATGAAGCACAGGCAGACACGGTAGAGAAGTTTGGTCCGCGCAAACCATATTTAATAGATATATGGCCAGGTGCAATATCGGCGATCATTTTGGGGATAAAAAACGGATTGAAACGAGGGGTGCCATCGCCCTTGGCAAAATTCACCACCTCATCCAAAAAAGTCTTTAAACCACCTATGCCTGATCCCCATATTACTCCAATGCGGCTGGTATCCAGCTTCTCAAAGTCAAGCCCTGCATCTTTTACCGCTTCTTCTGTTGAAAATAGGGCGTACTGTACAAAAGGATCAAGCTTACGGGCGTCTTTGCGGCCCAAAAAGGCATCCGCATCGAAGCCTTTCACTTCGCAAGCAAATTTAGTTTTGAACTTTTCGGTATCAAAACTCTTAATTAAGGCAGCGCCACTCACACCATTTATCAATGATTCCCAATACTCAGGAACCGTATTGCCAATTGGGGTGAGTGCTCCAAGCCCGGTTACAACAACTCTTTTAAACTCCATTTAGTAGATTTGGGGGGAGTTCCTTATTTAACGTTTTTTTCAAGGTAAGCAACAGCCTGACCTACTGTGCCGATAGTTTCAGCCTGGTCATCAGGGATAGCTACGTTAAATTCTTTTTCGAACTCCATGATTAATTCCACGGTGTCTAACGAGTCAGCACCAAGATCATTGGTGAAGCTAGCTTCGGGTGTTACTTCACTTTCGTCAACACCTAATTTTTCTACGATAATAGCTTTTACTCTTGAAGCGATATCAGACATAGTCTTATAGTTTAAATGATTAAATAAAATTCAGTGCAAAGGAAAAATAAATTCTGTTAAATATCAAATCTAAAAACATTTGCGTTATATGCAACAATCTTTTATTGCAACTGTTTCAATTTTGGTATTTTTACAGCCGCAAAAGTAATGATTTTGAACAGGAAATTTTTAAAGTTTGAGATCGATCTTGATTTTGTTCTCATTGCAGTTACAACGTCTCTAAAAGATTACCGTGTTTGTTACCTCATTAACAAGGCGTTGAACTTTAATTTTGCAAAAATTCAGGACCTCGAGGTTGATATAAATAATGACCTTGTACCGATACTCTTCTCCATTTACAACTATAGTTGGGAAACCACGGAGACCGACTTCTATTTTATAGCCAACAAAGGCTCTGATGGTTACCTGGTACCCGAGATGCGAAAGGCCGATTACTTTTTGTTGATAAAAAATTATATCGACGAAAACGACCTTGATAGCCTTATTTCAGCCATAAATAAAATACCGGAAATAGTTACTGCTGTAAAGATTGACCCGAAAAAAGTAAAATCACGGGAAAATCTCTTATTTTAGCGCGAATTTTTAAAGTGTGATACATACACTAAACGAACCTGGATTAAGCCCGTATTAACAGACTATTATATTATGAAATTAAACTATAACCGCACCAAGATTGTTGCCACCATGGGCCCCGCTTCGGCGAAGAAAGATGTTTTGCGTGCCATGATACAGGCAGGCGTAAATATTTGCCGCCTGAATTTTTCGCACGGAAAAGCGCAGGACCATAAAGCAATAATCGATACCATTCGCGAAATAAATGCCGAGCTTAAGACCAATGTAGGCATCCTGGCCGATTTACAGGGACCAAAAATCCGCATCGGGCTGGTAAAAGACGGTGGTATTCATTTAATAAACGGTACGCGCATTAACATTACCACACACGAACTGATTGGTGATGATAACCAGATATACATTACTTACGAAACCTTTCCGCAGGACGTTCAGCCTAACGAAATTATCCTGCTGGATGATGGCAAAATACAAATGAGGGTTATCGAAACCAACAGGCTCGATACCGTTGTTTGCGAGATAGTACACGGCGGCATTCTTACGTCGCGTAAAGGTGTTAACCTGCCAAATACCAAAGTATCTATCCCAAGCCTTACCGAAGAAGATAAGATAAACCTTGGCTATGCGCTGGAATGGGACGTAGATTGGATAGGCCTTTCGTTCGTTCGTACCGGCGAAGATATAGACGACCTGAAACGCATTATTAAAGAAAGCGGTAAGGCTGCTAAAGTAATTGCCAAAGTAGAAAAACCGGAAGCTATCGATAATATTGATTCGATAGTAGCTGCTACCGATGGTGTGATGGTAGCCCGCGGCGACCTGGGTGTTGAAATGCCTTTGGAAGAAGTGCCGATGCTGCAAAAAATGATTGTACGCAAATGCCGCGAGGCCGCTAAGCCGGTTATCGTAGCCACACAAATGCTGGAGTCGATGATTACCACCCCCCGCCCAACCCGCGCTGAAGTGAACGATGTGGCCAATTCTGTATTGGACGGTGCAGATGCAGTGATGCTAAGCGGCGAAACATCTGTTGGTGAGTTCCCGTTAATTGTTATCGAAACAATGGCGAAGATTATCAATAATGTTGAAGATCGCGGTTATCCGTTTCACAGCAAGAGCGACGTAAGCGACCCGAAATCGCCGGATTACCTGAGCAATGCCGTTTGCGGTTCAGCTGTTTATCTTGCTGAACATACCAATGCCGTAGGTATAGTATCCATGACCCACTCTGGCTATACAGCCTACGAAATATCGAGTTACAGGCCAAAAGCAAGTACATTCTTATTTACAGCCAATAAACATTTACTGAACGCAATGAGCCTGCTTTGGGGTGTGCGTACCTTTTATTATGATAAGGAAGAAAGCACCGACCAAACCATTGCCGATGTAAACAACATACTGAAAGAAGCAAACTTAGTTCAAGCTGGCGATGTGGTAATCAATACTGCATCAGTGCCAATTTTGAAAAAAGCTAAAACAAATATGTTGAAGGTGACGGTGGTAGAATAGTTGATTAGGTTGATTAAGTGAGTGGTTGATTAAGTTTTAAAGCGACTAACTACTCACTTAACCAACTCAATCAACCACTCACCTAACATTAATATACCTTCGCTTTACAAGCTTTTCCCTTAAGCTTATCTAATTTGGCGAAGTAATAATCCCAGCAAATTCTTATCGTCTTCATAATTGTAACTTTTATGTTATGTAATTATTAAGACTAAGGTAACGAAATAAAAGTTTAATTTATTATCTTGAATTTCTCTATCGACGGCTCTGTTCCGTTTTACCCCGTCATTAATTTTATACTTCTCAAACGGCCATTGGCCCTGTCTAAATTATTATAATGGCTCTTTTTAGCAGGCCATTAACCGAATAGTTTTGCTACCTAATATATTGTGATTACCGCTTGAGTAAACAGGTAATCTTTTATGCATTGTGGATATTAATACAATTTACGCGGCTCATTTGTGATTAGCAAGAATGTTCTGAAAATTTTACCGGTATTAATTTTATTGCATACCGGAGTATATGGCACCCATGCAGCCGTGATCGGCCCCGCCGCCGATACCGTCGCTCTCAAAACAAGCGCAACCACTAATCCTGGAACCTGGAATTTTAGCGGTGCATTCCATTCGGCCAGCTTGTATTTTTTTACCGGTTCGGTCGATCAATCGCATCCCTCCTTCGACGCTTTATTTATATATGACCGAAAAACATGGGGCGGTTTTGCCTTTAAATCTTTAGATCTTATCGACCATAAAACCGGCGTAAATTATGCTATGGCCGGCATACATAAAATATTCAATGTCGGGCCGGCATTAGTCGTTACGCCCACCTTCGGCATAAGCCTTAACCAGAATTACACTCTTGCCGATAAGGGTTCGGACTTCATCTTCAACCTCGCCATTGCCTACAAAATCAACACCTGTTTTACTGTAAGTAACGATGCATTTTTTCAAAACATCGGCATCACTAAGGACTATAACTGGACGAACCGCCTTAAACTAACGTATCACCAAAACGACTTTTATCTTTCCGCCTTATTATGGGAGCGAGACAGGGCGTTTCATAATCCCGGCTACTTGTCGACCGGGGTGGATGCAGGCTATAATATTGTCCGGATAACCGGCAAATCCAGCCTGTTTATTGGCATATCCAATATTTATATGCTTCAGTCGGACACACCGAAGCGTAACGGGTTTATGTTTAATTTAGGCCTCAACCTGGGCAATTAAGCACAAAAAAAGCGACGGGCTAAAAGCCCATCGCTATAATATTCCGGGAGTATATCCTGATTACTTTGCCTTTTTCTCGTAGCTCTTAGGGTCGAGCGCTGTGGGCGACCAGTTTTGGAAAAATTCCATTACCTTTTCTTTGCTGTGGCCTTTCCCTTCTTCAAGGTATGAGGAATTTTGGGTATTCAAACGATTGCCTTTATCATCCAAAACAACAAATACCGGGAAACCAAAACGCTGCGGGTAACCCAGTTCGGCCAACAGTTTTTCGTTCTCGTTTTCCGGGCTCCAGTTTACGTGAACTATTTCGTAGTTAGCACGCACGTATTTGTTGAGGTCTGGGTCGTGCGTAACCAGGTCGTTAAAACGAATGCACCAGATACACCAGTTACCGCCTATTTGCAGGAGCACGTTTTTATGTTCCGCTGCGGCTTTCTTAACGGCAGCAGCGATATCGGCCTTGGCATCGGCATTAGGATGGTATAGTTTGGCAGTATCAGTTGGTTTAACGGCGGCAGTTGTAGTGCCCGGAATCTGCGCATGTGCGGCAAACCCTATGGCGATGAACGCGGCGATGGCGATTAACTTTTTCATATCTGGTCAGTTGATGAATTAGGTTACTAAATTCCGCATTATAAATGGGGAATGCAAATCGGCAAACAGGCGAAATCATCTGTAACATCGGTTGGTTACCCGAGAAAAACTTAACGAACAGTTGAAAACGTTTTCAACACCTACAACCAGCTACCAACCAACAATTTACCCAATTAAAAGCCATAAATACCAGCTTCTCCACCGCATGTGGAAAACTCTGAATTGAAAAAAAATACAATCAGTAATAGCTTTACTTAAAACACCCCGAAGTTTTTTTAAACGTACTTTTTCCACTTACTACACTTGTATCGATATGGGAGCTGACATCTACGAAAAAAATTCTGCTGAAACTGCAAAAGGATTAAAAGTTGAAAGGTACTTTACCAAAGAGGGAACGAGCGTTTTTGATTTATTTGAATACGAAAAACGCTCGTCAGTAATCCGCAATCCATCCGGCGATGCGGTATTCGAAATGAATGATGTGGAAGTGCCCGCGTCATGGAGCCAGGTAGCCACCGACATACTGGCGCAAAAATACTTCCGCAAGGCAGGCGTTCCGCAGGCTGATGGCACAACAGGTTCCGAAAAAAGCATTAAACAGGTAGCCAACCGCATGGCCCGCTGCTGGAAAGAATGGGGCGAACGCTATGGCTATTTCGCTTCGCCGCAGGATGCCGAAATATTTTACGACGAAATTGTTTACACCATAACCGGTCAGCTGGCAGCGCCAAACTCGCCGCAATGGTTCAATACCGGTCTGCATAACTCTTACAATATCACCGGGAAACCACAAGGCCATTACTATGTGGACCCAATTACCGAAGAGCTTTCCAAATCGACCTCGGCCTACGAACGCCCGCAACCGCACGCTTGTTTCATACTTTCTGTTGACGACGACCTGGTGAACGAGGGCGGCATTATGGACTTGTGGGTGCGCGAAGCCAGGATTTTTAAATATGGCTCGGGCGTCGGCACAAACTTCTCGAAAATACGTGGCGATAACGAGAAGCTTTCGGGCGGCGGTTATTCGTCGGGCCTGATGTCGTTTTTAAAAATTGGCGACAGGGCGGCAGGAGCCATCAAATCCGGAGGAACCACCCGCAGGGCAGCTAAAATGGTTTGTTTGGATTTGGACCACCCTGAAATAGAGAACTTTGTAAACTGGAAGGTTGAGGAAGAGAAAAAAGTAGCGGCGCTGATAGCCGCAGGCTACTCGTCCGATTATGAGGGCGAAGCCTATCGCACCGTATCCGGTCAAAACTCCAATAATTCGGTACGCATACCTAATGCCTTTTTTAAAGCTTTAAAAGACGGCAGCAACTGGGATCTGACCAGCCGCATGACCGGCAAAGCCGTAAAATCTATTTCCGCGCAAAAACTGTGGGACGATATCGCCTTTGCCGCATGGGCCTGCGCCGACCCCGGCGTGCAGTTTGACAGCACGATAAACGAATGGCACACCTGTCCGCAGGGTGGCCGCATCAATGCATCCAACCCATGCTCGGAATATATGTTTTTGGATAACACGGCCTGCAACCTGGCGTCCATCAACCTGGAGCATTTCTTCGATAAAAAGACGCGTATATTTGATGTAAAAGGTTTTGAGCATACCTGCCGCGTATGGACCATTGTATTAGAGATTTCGGTGCTAATGGCACAATTCCCATCAAAAGAAGTTGCACAATTATCATACGATTACCGCACACTCGGATTAGGCTATGCCAATCTTGGTTCGGCCCTGATGGTAAACGGCATCCCTTACGACAGCAATAAAGCCCGTGCAATAGGCGGCGCTATAACTGCTATCATGACCGGTACCGCTTATGCCACCTCAGCCGAAATGGCGAGGGAACTTGGTACATTCAGACGTTTTAACGACAATAAAGACCACATGATGCGCGTAATGCGCAATCACCGCTACGCGGCTTACAACAGCACCGGCAACTATGAAGGCCTTGAAATTGCCCCTCCTGGAATTGAGCAAGCTGATTGCCCCGATTACCTGTTATCTGCCGCCTGCAACGCCTGGGATAAGGCCGTTGAAATGGGCGAGCAATACGGCTACCGCAATGCGCAAACCACCGTTATCGCCCCAACAGGCACCATCGGGCTGGTAATGGATTGCGATACCACCGGCATCGAGCCTGATTTTGCTTTGGTAAAATTCAAGAAACTATCCGGCGGCGGCTACTTTAAAATCATTAACCAGGCGGTTCCGGAAGCTTTAAGGAACCTGGGCTACACCGAAAATGAAGTTACCACTATTGTAAATTATGCCAAGGGGGCTGCTGCTTTAAAAGGCGCGCCGCATATCAACCTGGAAACCTTAAAGGCAAAGGGATTAACAGATGATGAACTGGAAAAGCTGGATAAAGGCATCATTTCCGCTTTCGAGATAAGCTTTGCATTTAATGTTTGGGCACTTGGTGAAGAATGCTTGAAGCGCCTCGGCTTTACCGCCGAGCAATACAATGCGCCTGATTTTAACCTGCTGCGTGCACTCGGTTTCAGCAAAAAAGAAATTGCCGAAGCTAACGAGTACATCTGCGGCACTATGACTATAGAAGGTGCACCATTCCTGAAACAGGAGCATTACCCGATATTTGATTGCGCCAACAAATGCGGTGCAAAAGGCGAGCGTTATATTCACTCACACGGGCATATCAAAATGATGGCGGCCGCACAACCCTTTCTTTCGGGTGCTATATCAAAAACCATCAACCTGCCAAATGAGGCCAATGTTGATGAGATAAAAGATTGTTACGAGCTATCATGGCAATTGGGCTTAAAAGCGAATGCGCTTTACCGCGATGGTTGTAAGCTGTCGCAGCCGCTGTCTACCAAATCCGACACAAAAGAGGAGAAGGAAGAAGTTGCCGAAAAGCTGGATACTGTTGAAGAAGTACTAGGCGAAGCTGCTAACGTGAAGCTAAGCGACCTCACCAGCGAACAGGTGATTGAAGCCGCTATGGCCATCATGGAGAAATCGAAAGACACTAATTTTATGCGCCAGCTATCACGCGTGGTACAGAAAAAGAGCCTGCCATATAAACGCAGGGGATATACGCAAAAAGCAAGCATTGACGGGCAAACGGTGTTTGTTCGCACAGGCGAGTATGAAGATGGCACTTTGGGCGAAATCTTTGTGGACATGCATAAAGAGGGTGCCACCTTCCGCTCGCTGATGAACTGCTTTGCTATTGCTGTTTCTGTCGGCCTTCAATATGGTGTACCGCTGGAGGAATATGTGGAGAAATTCACCTTCACCCGGTTCGAACCGGCGGGCATGGTAGTTGGCCATGCAAATATTAAGAGCGCGACAAGTATAATTGATTATATTTTTCGTATGTTAGGGTACGAATATCAAAACCGTACCGACCTTGTTCACGTATTAACGGAACAGAACGGATTCGCCGGCAACCCGCAAATGGATGACGGTGATTTTAATGCCGATGAGACCAATGTTTACGCACCCGCTAAACCGGTTGCCGTAACAATAGAAAGCAGTAGCAATATAAAGAAGCAGTTTAGCGTTGATTTGAGCATGGGCGTGCAGAGTGATGCCCCAGCCTGCAATACATGCGGACATACGACTATCCGTTCAGGCACTTGTTATAAGTGTTTAAACTGCGGTGCATCGATGGGATGTTCGTGAGAAGGATTTCGGAAGTCGGAATTTCGATTTCGGAATGGAGAAATATCTATAAAGGGTGATTGGTACCCGTGAAAGTGAAATGACTAATGACAATTGACCAATGCCCTTATTAATCAGGCGTTTTGTGTTCAGTTTTATAGTTTACTTTAGTTAGCCCCGGAGTAGTTTACCGGGGCTTTTTTGTGGGGTTTTCACTGTACTGTTCCGCGGAACAGTGTGTACACATGGAACAGTTGGAACACTTGTGTACAGTTGCTTTAATTTAGATGAAATAAGTCAACGTACTAACAGTAAGAATTTTATGTACAATTTACCACAAGTGTTCCGCGGAGCATTTGTGTACACACATTGTCAAATAATACAAAATTCTTATCTTTTCCGCAGGATGGACCGTTCCTAATCACTCATTAATTATAAATTCGTTCTTTATAGTTTGCTAAAATGAATGATACCCGCGTAGTTTTCGATTTTGAAATAAGCTTTACCAATGGCGGCAGCATACAGGGCCAGGATTTCCGCCTGGATATTGACGGCGATGCAATTGATGATAAAGCATTGGCTGATTACATTGTTAACGATATGCAATTGCTGATGGTTGGAGACGTTAAAATCCTGAACAAGCATTACATCAGCGAAAGGCATAAACGGACGCCGGTAGATGCGCCGGTAACAGCGCAGCTTATCGACCTAAGCCATACAATTTTTGATGGCCTGGTTACTTATAAAGGCCTGCCTGCCCCTATTATTTGCGATTACCTGGGCCGTGAAAATTCGAAAGCCTTTTATGAAGAAGGCACAGAGTTCCAGATTGGTAAAATTGAAATGGTTACCAATACAGGTACTTACCTGGATTGCCCGTTCCATCGGTTTGAACATGGCGCCGATTTATCGCAAATTGCCCTTGAACAATGTGCTGATTTGGATGCTATCACTATCAATGCGAAAGACGTTATGGCGGTGGGCAAGGAATATTTTGTGGGTAAAGAATTGAGGAACCGGGCGGTATTGGTTTATACCGGTTGGGCAGGCAACTGGAACACGGAGGCTTATTTTGAAGGCCATCCTTATCTTACCGAAGAGGCCGCTGTATATCTTAAAGAATGCAATGTTAAATTAGTCGGTATCGATAGTCATAATATAGATAATACCACCGGCAAAACACGACCTGTGCATACCACTTTACTTGGCGCGGGCATACTAATTGTAGAACACCTTTGCAATTTGGATAAGCTGCCCGAAAGCGGCTACCGGTTTAATGCTGTTCCGCCAAAATTTGAAGGAGCCGGGACGTTTCCTGTGAGGGCGTATGCTGATTTGTCCAATAGGTAAAACACGAAGGAGATTTGTCAACTTTTTAAAAGTTGACAAATCTAAACGCAACCCAACAAACATTACTTCACATTCATACTCATCTCCGGCTGGAACGATAACGTTTCGGATGTGACACCTGAGATTGCGTTCCCGCCGCTTTGCAGGCTGCTTTGAAACTCCTTAATGCCGTCCATCACCGCGAAATTTTTAAATGGCACCAAAACAACCAGCTGCTTTAAGTTTCCGCCATCGGCTATTTCAAAAACAATAAACCTTGCGGCACCATCTTTTTGTTTTGCCACACCTATTGCCTTTTCAATAAGCTTTGCCGCTTCCCTAACATCACCCACATCAACAGTAAACATCCTCAAAAATTTAGCGGACAGGGTTTGTGCCTCGGCCTTATCCGAGATAGGCAGCAGCGCCATTTTGTACCCTCTTAAATAATCGGCGAACGGTTCGGTATGGAGGGCGTTATCGGCTCCGTCGCCCGCAGCATTAACAGGGTTGTCAAAATCCGCCCAGGAATGATTGAAGGTGGCATCGATAAACTGGCCCGCACGCGAACCGGAAATAACATACCAGCCATACCAGTTCCAGCTATCGTTATTGGCCTTATGCCATTGCAGGTGTTGCTTGTAACCTGTTTTAAAGTTAGCTTCCTGTTTAGGCGCCCAAACAGAAAAGTGGGCGATGCCTCCGTCTTGCGCCATCGCTGTGGCGGCGCAGAATAAAAAAATAATTGTCAATAGTTTCATACCTTTTCTTTTCGGTCAAAACTATAGTGTTGCAAAACGGGAAAATTGTAAAAAAATGAACTGCTAAAGCAAGGAAAATATATTGCTGATAGCGTGCTTATCTGCAAAATATTCCCGCGGCGAGATGGCAGTGAATTGCCTGAAGGATTTTATGAGGTGAGATTGATCAAAATAGCCCGACTCGTAGGTACATTCGGTTAAGCTTAAATCGGGGAAGGTTATTTTGTTAGAAATAAACCGGTTTATCCTTAAGATATTGCAGAGGCTTTTTGGCGTAATGCCTACGTACTTTTTAAATAAGTCGCCGTGGTATTTATTGGAGATTTTATTGTTTTCGATAATATGGCTTACGGCTGTTGTGCCGCTGCTCTCTAAAATCGTTCTTACTGCGCTGTTAACGTATTGAAAACCGGGACTATTTAATGTCTGCCGCGATATTAATTCGCCGAGATAGTTTTCCAGGTTTGAGAATGTTTGAACCGGGACTTCCGTTATACAATTCCAGAATCCTGCCGTGTTTATTACATCGCCCAAAGGCAAAAATCCGTTTTCAATATGGTCTAACGGAATTCTTAAAAATGGATAGAGCGTATGCGGGTAAAAACGGATGCCATATAAGCGCGCGCCGGCAGCCATTTTTACTTCGTGACATTTCAGGGTCTGTGCTGCAATAAAAGCATTCGGTTCGGCAAGCCAGTCGTTTGCGTCATATTGTTTGCTTTTGCAATCGCCGTTCAAATAAAAGATGATTTCCACATGCCCGTCCGGAATTATTTCCTCCTCGTAAAAGCCACTATCGTGCCCCACCTCCATAAACCAAAAGGATTTTACGAGGTGTCGTAGGCGTTTGGGGGCGTATGTTTGAATAGAAATCATAGACAGTTATGTTATTATTCATCTATCGGTTCAAGAGCCATGTATTTTAGCTCAAACCAGTCACGGAATTTTATGAATTCCGCACGCGTTTTTATTTCAGGTATCTTTTCTAAAAAGAAGTCGGGGGCGTACGCTTCAATCGTTTCGAGCTCATTCTTTACAAGAATTTGGAATTTATAATTTACGCCATCGCTTAACGAATGTGTGTATCTTTTACCTCCGACGATTCCGTCAGTAATTCTTAACGAATCCCGGCTTAACATCAGAAATCCAGAACTGTCAACGTAATCTACGATCGCTTTTGCCGAATCCGGGTCGATCTTTTTAAATCGCACTTTAGGGTAAGTCCATTTACCGCTCTTCAGTAGTTGTGAAGATAAATATCCTTTATACCAAATACCTTTATTTAAGGCCATCAGATCGTAGTATTTATAATCGCCCCACCAAAAACTTTCGCGGGTATAGGCAATCATCAAATCGCACTCATTTGCAAAATTCTTATAAATAACAGATTCGGTTTTTTGCACCTCAGATGCATTTGCTTTGAACGACTTGATTTGCGCGTTAGTTATAGACGCAAGACATAAAACAGGCAATGATAAAAGCATCACCCGGTATATTTTCTTTGCTACTTCCGCAATCGACAATCCGCCTTCCGCAATCATCACATCTTTTTATAAATATCCTTTAAATTCCTTCCCAGTTCCTGGTAGTCCAAACCATACCCCACCACAAACTCATTTTCAATCTCGAAGCCAACGTATTTCAACTCGTCAACAGGCCTTAATAATGCGGCAGGTTTTAGCAGCAATGAACACATTTTTAACGATGCAGGTTGTTTAAGACGAAGTTTTTCCAGCAGGAAATGGGCGGTATTGCCGGTATCTACTATATCCTCAATTACCAATACATCGCGGCCTTTTATGTCGACATTCAGGTTGATATCCTCCCTGATTTTCATGGTACTTGTTATCCCACCATGGTAAGACGACAGCTTGATAAAAGTAATTTCGCAGGGAATATCCAGCTGTTTTACCAGGTCGGCAAAAAATAAAAAGCTGCCATTTAAAACGCCGATGAGTACCGGTACAGTATCCTTGTAATCTATATTCAATTGCCGGGCGATTGTATCAACACGCGCGGCTATATCGGCAGCGGTGATAAACGGATCAAAAGTAAGACCGGCTAAACGTAGTTCCATGAGGCAATATAGCTAATAAATGACGTTATTTAAACCTATCTTTGCCACCCAAACAATGACAGAAGACCACTACGTTCATACTTTACCAAACGGCATCCGGATACTTTTCAAGCATGCACCATCGGCAATAACGCATTGCTGTTTTATTGTTAATGCGGGTTCGCGCGATGAGACTGAGCGCCAGATAGGATTAGCACATTTTATAGAACACCTGCTGTTTAAAGAAACCGAACGCCGCAGCACCAGCCAGATATTGAACCGCCTGGAGATTGTCGGCGCCGATTTAAACGCCTATACCACCAAGGAATATACCTGCATACACGCGTCGCTGCTAAACCAGCACATGGAACGCGCCATTGATTTATTTGAAGATATTTTATTCCACTCCACCTTCCCGGAAGATGAGCAGGAAAAAGAGCGTGGCGTGATCCTGGACGAAATTGCCTCGTACCTGGATCAGCCCGAAGAAGCCATACAGGATGACTTTGAAGAGTTGCTGTTTAAAGGCCACCCCATGGGCAACAATATTTTGGGCACGCCGGATTCAGTCGCAAAACTAAACAGCACTGACATCAACCAATTTATCGCCGCTAACTATAACACATCCGAAATGGTTTTCGCCGTTTTTGGCGATTATGATTTTAAGAAAATAATCAAGCTGTCCGAAAAATATTTTGGGCCAATACCCGCTAATGACTCCAAAAAACACCGGGTTGCGCCATCGGAAATAATCGCTTCAAAAAGTATTTTCGCCAAGCCAATATCGCAAACGCATTGTATTATCGGCAGCATGGCATATTCATCATCCCATCAGTATAAAAACGGCCTGCTGCTTTTAAACAACCTGCTGGGTGGTATTGGTATGAGCAGCAGGCTAAACCTGGAGATACGCGAAAAACACGGCATTGCTTACACGGTGGAGTCAAACTATACCAGCCTGACCGATACAGGCATCTTCTCCATTTATTTCGGTACGGATAGCGAGAAGGCGGAAAAGGCAACGCGCTTAATCCATAAGGAGCTGAAGAAGCTGCGCGATAATAAATTAGGCACTTTACAGCTCCATCAAGCCAAAGAAAAATTTATAGGCCAGATTGCCCTTGCCGAAGAAAACCGCATGAGCCTGATTATATCGATGGCCAAAAGCCTGCTTGATTTTGGTTGTGTAGATACGCTGCAGCAGGTATTCGATAAAATTAATGGGGTAACTGCCGAAGAAATGCTGGCCATCGGCAACGAAATTTTTGATGACAGCCGGATGATTACCTTACTATTTGAGCCTAAGCAATAAAGCATTATTTTTGCATCATGAAGTTTCCTATAATAGCATACGGCGATCCTGTCCTGCGAAAAAAAGCTACAGCCATTGAGCCGGATGAATATCCGCATATAAAAGAGTTGGTTGCCAACATGTTCGAAACCATGTATGGCGCCCATGGCGTTGGGTTGGCTGCGCCGCAGGTAGGTATGTCGATGCGGTTGTTTGTGGTGGATGCCAATGCATTTGCAGACGACGACGCGGATTTAAAGGATTTTAAAAAGGCCTTTATCAATGCTAATATCATGGAAGAAACCGGCGAAGAGTGGGCTTTTAATGAAGGCTGCCTGAGCATCCCCGAAATACGCGAAGATGTTTACCGCAAACCTGTTGTAAAAATTTCATACTATGACGAGGATTGGAAACACCACGAAGAAACCTTTAAAGGAATGGCCGCCCGCATTATCCAGCACGAATATGACCACATAGAAGGCAAGTTGTTTACCGATAAGCTGAGTCCGCTGCGCCGCCGCATGCTCGAGAAAAAACTGACCGATATCTCCCGTGGAATTGTTGATGTGGATTATAAAATGAAATTCCCCGCAGTTAAGAAGGGAAGATAACCCGTTAGCCTCGAGAACCAAGAGCCAAGAATCAAGAGCCAAGAAAAAAACGACATATGTATTGTCGTTATCACCTGCTGATAACTATAATACTTTCAGGCCCCATCTGGGCCGAATATTGTTAGAAAACATACCAATCTAACAAGCGTGCTGTAAGTACTAAACACCGCGTGTGTTGGCAAATAGATTGCCTCGAAGGTATTTAAAGTTATTTTGTTGGCCTTTCTTTCGATATTTTGCCGTTATTGGCAACATATAATTACCCCCAATCTATAGAAATTGGTGTTACATTTGAGCAATTACCAACCACCTATATATAATACCTTATATGAAATTCATTTTTGAGATTAGCAGCAGAGCTAAATTGGATATATCGGCCGAAATAAAACATGAAAAATTAATTAATTTTTTAAAATCTGTTGACGCACCATGGGGAATCGATAAAAATCTTTCAATTCCCTTTCCAGGCTTTGGAATGGAATTTACTGCTACTGTTGTTTTAAATAAGTTTATAGGTAATAGTATAAAAATGAGTATTTTTTATCGATACAGGAACAATCTAACCGATGATACTCTTTCCGATGATAGAATTTATATAGAATTCAATCCTAAGAAAGTCGACTATAATTATTTATTAACAAATATCTTTCCCCTATTCATTGAGCATTTCGATGCATATTTTGCCGATATATTTGATTTTCCATTAATTTATAAAGATTATGAGGAAAAGCGATTTGGCAATAGGCGACATGTCATCAACAGGGTTTACCCAGTGTCTTTTTATGATGAAAAGCTTTGCAATTCTTTTTTCAAAAGAAAGCCTAAAGAGATTGTTCGCCTTTTAGAGGGTCACGTCCATAGTGCTAAAGTTTTTAACAATGGTGTTTTAATAATCGAAGACACCAGGCCGCTTTCGATGGACGAGTCTGAAAATTTTGAAAAGAAAATTAAACTACTATTGAAATATTAATGCTGATAGATTTTTAAATCTAATTGGTGCTCGGCGATCTGGCCTTATCCCCATCAGAGATTTCTTTTATCAGGCTACCCCAGTTGAAAGGGTTAAGCAATGGGTTGGTAATGGAGTGCGAATTAACTACACTGTTATGAAAATCCTGGAAACCGTTCATCTCTCCGCCATCCCTTGGCAAAGTACGCTGCAGGCTTAAAATAGACGTCCGGCTCAAATTTTTCTGGGCGATAGCGAGGTCGTCGTCTGCAATTTTCATAGAGATAAAATCCTTGCGGAATTCCTCGGTAGTTGCCCATGGGAATACCCTGAATACGGGCAGGTTGATAATCTCCGGTTTTAGATCAACTTCGATGGTATAGCTCTTACTGGCTACATTTGCAGGGATTACAACAGTTGTGGATGCATAGCCTACACATGAAAACCGCACCGTATCCTGCTCATGTACCGGGAATGAAAAATAACCTTTATAGTTGGAGATATTAACCTGGTTTTTATTTGTGGTATTTACGATGCTTACATAAGGCACAATCACCGATGTACTGTCGGCATTATGCACCACACCGCTAAATTGCACAATAGTACGCTCCTGCTGTGCGAAGACGGCAGATGTGATTGATAAAAAGAAAAGAAGACCAAATAACTTCTTCATTAGGGGCTTACTTTTTATATTTCTACCGGTTTTACGGATAATAGTTTCAAACGTTCAACAAAAATATATTATTGCGGTAAAGCGTTTAGTTATTTAACAAAACTTAACACTACCGCATGTTTTCGGGCAGCACGGCGTTCGGGTCGTCAATGTCTGTCAGGTTCAGCGCTTCTACGGCAGTAATTTCAGGCACCGCTTTCATTATTGCCTGCTCTATGCCGGCCTTAAGCGTCATAATGCTCATCGGGCACGAACCACAGGCGCCAAGCATTTTTAACTTAACTACATTATCAGGAGTAATCTCCTCAATCGACACATTCCCCCCGTCAGTCAGCAAGTACGGTCGTATCGTATCCAATGCTGCTTCAACCCGGTCTAATAAACTCATCTTCGCTATTTTATAAAGTAAAGTTACTAAATATTTTTTATTTGTGTAAAAACCTCAAAAGGTGCAAATCAAACTGTCGCTAATATGCGCTGGGTTAAAACCCAGCGCTACAACATGAACCGAGCCGATGGCTCTTGAATTCGGGTAAATTTACGTTTTCTCACCCTTGGATTTTCTTAAAGAGCCGTAGGCTCGGCCAATATTTTAGCGCCGGGTTTCAACCCGGCGGTAGCAACCAACAAAGCGACAATTTGATTTGCACCCACCTCAAAACCACTTTTGTCATTGCTGGATTACTTCCAAATTTTTATCGTCATTGTAATGACGACCGGATTTACTGGCCCTGGGCTTCCGCCGCTTTCTCAAGCGCTTTTGCGTTACTTATAGCCACCTGTTGCGCTACGCTCTTAGCCATTTCAATAAACGCTTTGGCCATTACGCTATCCTCATCCAATACAATCGGCTTGCCCGCGTCACCGCTTTCACTGATGCCTTTCACGAGCGGAATTTCGCCTAAAAACGGCACGTTCAATTGTTCTGCAAGCTTTTTACCGCCGCCCTGTCCGAAGATGTAATACTTATTTTCGGGCAATTCTGCGGGCGTAAAATAAGCCATATTTTCCACCACGCCAAGCAGCGGCACGTTAATGGCCGGCATCATGAACATACCGATACCTTTTTTAGCATCGGCAAGCGCCACGTTTTGCGGCGTTGTAACTATAACAGCCCCGGTTACCGGGAATGTTTGCGTTACGGTGATATGGATGTCTCCTGTTCCCGGCGGCAGATCGACTACAAGGTAATCCAGTTCGCCCCAGTCGGCATCGTTAAATAATTGCTTTACTGCTGTTGATACCATCGGCCCGCGCCACGGAACCGGCTGGTTTGGGTCGGTAAAGAAGCCGATGGACAATAGTTTTATACCATATTTTTCAATCGGCTCAATCCGAGTTTTTCCGTTTACCTCGCTGGCCTGCGGACGCGCATTTTCCAATCCGAACATAATCGGGATAGATGGTCCGTAAATATCAGCATCGATCAAACCAACTTTCGCCCCGGTTTTTGCCAGGCCTAAAGCAAGGTTTACAGCAACAGTAGACTTACCCACGCCACCCTTACCTGATGCTACCGCGATAATATTTTTCACCCCCGGCACGCCGGTGTTTTTCTGCGAGGTAACCCGCGAGGTCATGTTGATATGTATGTCTGCATCCTTGCTCACAAAATGCAGCACGGCGTTTCGGCAGGCATTTTCAATCATTGCCTTCAACGGGCATGCCGGTGTGGTTAATACTACCGAAAAACTAACCCGGTTACCTTCTACCTGTAGGTCCTGGATCATATTCAAGGTCACCAAATCCTTCTTCAGGTCCGGTTCCTCAACATTGCCTAAGGCTTGTAAAACTTGTTCGCGTGTTATGGCCATAATATAAAGGCAAATCTACCTAAAACAGTGAGAAGTAATGTCATGCGGGAGTCGGGAAAGACGGAAAAGAAAAGCAAACTTAGACTTACGAAGTTTTAAAAACTTCGTAAGTCTTCCGGGTTAGTTAAGAACAGTAGCCTCCAACGCCACCTCTGCTATTGCGCCGTTTTCAACGGAGACCTTATAAACCTTATTTTTGGCATCGCCCGCGAGCACTTTAGCTACTTTGTCATTTTCAAAATATAGCCCGGCATTTTCGTCGAGTCCGTAGCCGGGTTTCATTTTGCCATTCAATACCATGTCCTGGTAAATAGTTGCCCGGTCTTTTGATGAATGATAATGCGGGCTGCAGCTCCCTTTCAAAAACCCCAGGCACTCCACACTGCTTAAAGCAATCGGCCGCGAATCTGAAAGCCCTTCATGAAACCAGCAGATAGCTCCCGCGCTCGAACCCGTAAGCACTATGCCTTTCTCCCAGGCCTTTTTTAATATTTTGTCGATTCCATGCGCTCGCCAAAGCGCAATCATATCGAGCGTATTACCGCCGGCCACCACAATGGCATCGGCCCCTAAAAGCGATTCTTCAAAAGAAATTTTCTGGGTTGATGATTCAATAAATACCTTCTGAACATAAGGGTCGATGGAATATTTTTTTGCATTTTCCAGCCAGTAAGTTATATATGCCTGGTTATCGCCTGATGCTGTAGGCAGAAAGCATACCCGTGGTTTTTCCTTCCCGGTTAACGCAATCATATATTTCATCCATACCGGGCCATAAGCACCGCCGGTAAGCAGAATTTTTTTGGTAGGATTAGCAGAGATGGCGGCAGCAGGTAAAGTATTTGCTAGCGCGATGCTGGCCGTTACCAAAGCGGTTTGTTGAAGGAATTCTCTGCGGTTCATTTGCTTAAAGATAGTCTGAAAATCGAAATAGTGAGTAAAATCTCGGGCGAAAAAGGAAGGCGACACCTAGTTCCGCATTCCTGGCTCAGCTTTGCATTCATTTGTCAATCAAGTTTACATAAAATCCTATAATCTTTTGACGGCGCAGCCCTCTTGAACGCCATTAAAAATAAACAACTGTGAAAAATCCTACGAATCTTAGTTTACATTTGCGAATCAGTTCCGACAACTATCAGGACCGTACATCAACACATGATATTAATCACCGGGGCAACAGGTTTTTTAGGTTCAGAAGTGGCGCTGCAATTGGTGCAGCAAGGCCACCCCATACGTTGCACTAAACGGACCACATCAACCATACCGGCAATACTCCAGCCCTTTAACACTCAAATTGAATGGGTAGATGCCGACCTGCTTGACATGTTTGCGATAGAAACTGCCCTTGAAGGTGTAACACAAGTTTACAACAATGCCGCCTGGGTGTCTTTAAAAGAGGTTGACAAGAAGCAGATGATTTACACCAATGTTACCGGAACGGCTAACCTGGTAAATTTATGTTTGCAGCAAAATATCAAGCTGGTGCACGTAAGCTCGGTAGCTGCTATAGGCCTTGCCAAACCCGGCGACTTAATAACCGAAAACCACCATCTCGACCTTGCAACAGAAACTGACGGCTATGCTATTTCGAAGCTGGAAAGCGAGATGGAAGTTTGGCGCGGCATTGCCGAAGGACTGGACGCAATTGTTGTAAACCCGACCATCATTATCGGCCCCAATGCCGGTACCGCCGGTAGCGGACAGCTATTCGAGACTGTTAAAAAAGGTCTTAAATTTTACACCGAAGGCACCTGCGGCTTTGTCGATGTGCAGGACGTAGCCCGGTGTATGATAAAGCTGATGGAAAGCGATATCACTGCCGAACGCTTCATCATCAGCAGCGAAAACCGAGATTATAAATCCCTCACAGCCGAAATTGCGGATTGCTTTGGCGTGAAGCGCCCGTCATCACTGGCCAAACCCTGGATGCTGGGTCTTGCATGGCGTGGCGCAAAGATTGTAAGTGCTTTAACCGGCAACCCGCCGGCTATCGATAAAATATCTGCGCAGGCAGCCAGTATGGAGCGTAATTACGATAATTCAAAAATAAAGGCGGCCACAGGGATTGAGTTCAAGTCGATAAGCCAGACCATTAAAGAGGTTTGTCAGGCCTTGAGATGATTTTGATGTGCAGATATGCGGATGTGCGAATGAGCGAATGA
>Ga0105237_10000623_pt1 | contig 49504 bp, 39 predicted proteins | sample KBSC24metaG_FD_81520 | JGI IMG/M metagenome (GOLD analysis project Ga0105237, IMG submission 81520) | Corn rhizosphere microbial communities from Kellogg Biological Station, Michigan, USA - KBS C2-4 metaG | ecosystem: Host-associated > Plants > Roots > Rhizosphere > Soil | place: Michigan, USA...
CCGCCTAACAAGCCGACTGCGAGCGCGATCAGCACCCAGCGCGGTTCGATGTCTATCGTCAAATTCGTCGTGCGCGTCACTGCGAGTCGCGCGAGCATCGTCAGCAACACGCCGACACCCACGCCGAGGACACTGACGATGATCGCTTCCTGTTCGATCACCCAGGCAATCGCCGTCTTCGACATTCCGAGCGATTTCAAGATTCCGATCTGCCTCGTTCGCTCGGTCACAGTCGTGTACATCGCAAGCAGTATCACGAGCATACTGATCGCCGCGGCGACACCGACGACGACCTTGATAAAGATATTCAACGCCGGAACACCGCTCGCGTAAATCTCGGGAAGATCGCGTGTGAAGATCAGTTGATCCTCCGGAAAGCGTTCGAGAATACGCGCTGCGACCGCATCCTGCTGTGACACATCGTCGCATGCGATGAGAATCGCCGATGCTCGATTTTCAGCGCCTTCCTGCTCCTGCATCGTCTTCAGAGGGATCTTGATACGACCACCACCGGGCGGCTCGTAGACGCCCACAATCGTGAAAGGGCGGTCAAAAAGTTTGACCGTGTCTCCGACTTTCGCCTTGCGCCGGTCCCTCCACTCCGGATCGACGATCGCTTCGTCGCCCGATGCGAGCGGTCGCCCTTCACGAATAGAAATGTGGGCAAGACTTGCGTACTGGTCGTATTCGATTCCATCGATCAGTCGTTGTCCAAACCCTGAGTCGCTCTTGTCGACTGATTGGCCAATCGGAGTTGCCGCGCGCACCCCGGGAATCGTCGCCAGTTCAGCAGCGTGTGAAGTCGGCAACCTGAATTGTGCGCCACCGGCGAGACTCACCGTTCCGGAGGCGCGAATCATGATCTCCGCGCCGATGTTTGACTCGCGGCGCCCACGTTCGTGCAGCACGCCGTGTGCGAGGCCGACAGTGAAAACGATGAGCAGCACTCCGACACCCGTCCCGAGAATGCTGACTGCCGTGCGAGCAGGTCTATGCGCGATGTTTGAAAGTACGAGACTATCCATAAGACGTTGTAACCGCGGGCTCCGATCCAGAACGCGACGCCACGCGTTGGGAAGCGTGCGCCAGGTAAGCACAAGGAGGCCAATTGACGTCCAGCAAACAATCGCGGCTTTGCGTACGAGTGCCAGTGCAAGTCCCGCTGCGGGCGTGAAGCCGAGTCCTTTTTGCAGGATGACTTCGGTGCCGCCTTCGTAGACTCCGATTGTTCCCGGAACAAATGCGAATGCAAAGTTAATGACTTTTGTCAGCGACTCGATGATGTAAGCCTGGGCCCACTGCGGACTGAAACCCAGCATTTTCAGCGTGAGAAAAACTTCCAGGACGCTCGCCGCGTGCGCCAAAAGATTGCACGCGATCATTACAAAGAACGCAGTCGGATGGTGTTTGTAAAAGTCGTAAACCTTCGACTCGAGGTGATAGATGTGATGGCGTCGTTTGAGAATTACTTTCGGACTGAGTCGCAACTCACCAAGCCTATCGATGACCCACGTCAACATCATCACACGCCGTTTTGCAGCAACCACGGCGACCAGAATTCCCAGCGCTGCAACGACGGCAATAAGTAAGAGCACCATGTAAACCGGCGGAGGCAGTTTATACCAGGCCAGCATCACACAAGCTCCGCTCAGCACGAAGAAAACCACCGAAAGGTTGTAGAGCAGGTTGTCGACGACGAGGGCCGGGACGCCGTAAGTCAACGGCACTCGTTTGCGAAGCAGTGCGACTTTGGTGGCCTCACCGAGGAGTGGTCCAGTGAACGTCAGGAAACTGATCGCTTCGCCGCCGAGGCGTGCTGCGAAGGCTTGTCTAAAAGTGATCCGGCGGTGTTCGGGAGGCACTGCCGCACGCATCGAGATCGTGCGTAGAAAATGACGCAATCCGCTGAGACCAAGCACGATGAAGAAGCCGAAGCCGATGCGAACCAGCGCATCGAAAAGCGGCTGTATGCCGACGCGATTGATTACGAATACGAGCAGGCCTAGGCCAAGCAGAAACGCCAGGGCTTGAAGCCATATGAAAGACCGGCGTGAGGTGGTTGTGGTGGCTTCCCGCTCTTCCGAGAGTTCTTCCGCGTCATCCGCTACCCAGTTGTCTGCAAACTCTTCTCTCGATTCAATCAAGGCGATGCACTCTGTTTTCTCTGCCGCCCTCTGCGTATCTCTGCGGCCTCTGCGTCACAGACAAGATTTAACGCAGAGATACGCAGAGGGCCGCAGAGAGAAGATCTATTTATTCAACCCATTGGCTGTCGACTTCTGCTTATCGTTCCAGCCAGGCAACAGTTCCTTAACAACAGGTCCCGGAAACGTTCTGAATCCCTTTTCCCAAAGCTCCTGAACAGGATTGCTATCATCGCGTAAATTTCCGGTTATTGCCAACAGCGTCGGCACAAAACTCAGGCTGTCGTACGGTGCTTCCACTACAAACCCCTGCGGCAGATTCGTCTTTGCACCACCCGCGAGCATGAATATCGAGTGCGTCGAGATGCGGAAGAAAGAGCCGTGATTGCCGCCGGGATTGAAACCTCGCACGTCGAAATTCCAATGATCGTTCGCAACGATCAGCATGTCAGCTTCCACCAGTTCACGTTTGCGTCGAGCGAAGTTTCTCATCGCGCGCTCCTGGTCGGTGAGAGTGCCGCTGGTAGATAGTCTTTCAATCGAATGCCGGGCGAGCTCTTCGTTAAGCCCGATGAGACCATTCGAATAATGAGTCTTATGCAGCGCCTGCAACCATTCCGAATCCGTGTGCCACTCGCTGAGCCACGCAGTGCGATCGTTGCCAGGAAAGTTCAGGTTTGGATCTTCGAAGATTTGCAGTGGTAAACCGGCTTGCCAACTGATCTTTTTGAACTGCAAGCGGCCGTTTGCATCCTGAGTAAGATTACTGACCGGCAGGTAGCGAAGACTCAGAACACCGCCGGCATTGTGACGCGAGAGCAGCAGCCCCTGGCGATTGGCGCCGGCGGTGACCCAGATCACGTCCTCGTCGATATCGCGATCCTCGAGCAGTGGCAGCACCAGGTCGCGTGTCAATCTCGTGGCGATCAGGTCGATTGGACGATTGATAACTCCGCGCTGAACGTTATTGCGTACTGTTATTCCCTGGAGCAGCGAAAAGTAGTCGATGTGAACAAAGCTTTTCTCGACGTTGAGAGAGCCGTCACTGTTGAGCACAAAACCATCCGGACCGACGCCGACAACGTAATGCTGAAGTTCGTAGATGCTGTTGCGCTCGCCCATCGCCATCTTCGGAATGACGCTGGGGATCTTTATCTTCTCCGGTGCGAACGCCTCTGACGACAGCGAAAGAAGGTTCTGAAGCGCGGACGCATACTCACCATATTCGCGTTGCTCGTGCTGCCACCGGTCGAGCTGCACGTAGATGCGTTTGGCTGCGTCGTCAAGACCCTCGTCCTGCTGTTCTTTCGTAAACTTCTTCGGCTGCGACTCCCACAGCTTTCGCTGTTCGACGACCGCGCGATCGAGTGCCGCTAACTCGCCTTGCAATTCCTTGAGATCTCTCTGCCAGTCAGCTCGTCTGCGATCGAGTACGGCAAAGAACTCGTCGAACACTGCCTTTTCCACGGGCTCCGGAAGGCCACCGCGTTGTAGTTGCTGCAACAGAATGTGCAGCATGTTGAAATCGCTGTCGCGCAGGTGGAGTGACGCTCGTTCATTACCGTCGAAGTCGAGCATCGCTGTTGGATAGGTCGTGCTTTCGCCTTTCAGGTAGTACGTGTCGGGCGTGGTCGTCGTGATCAAAGGCACGAAGGGGTTGATTCCCTTGATCGCGTAATCGAGCATTAGCCGGCGTTTGGTTACGACGTGATGTCCGCCGCCGGTCCGGGTACCGAGCAGTTTTACGAGGTTGTAGCCCTGGCTGTAGATCTTCTCGTCGGTATTGAATCCGTGATCTGAAACGAGGACCAGCGTCGTCTCATCGGCGAGTGGCGCCTTCTGAATGGCGGTCCAGACCTGTCCGATGACGCTGTCCATCTGTTTCAGAACGTTGAGATGCGACTGTGTGTCGTTGTTGTGATGCCCGACGTGATCGAAGTCAGCGGAGTAAAGATCGAGATAACGGATCTTGGGATCGTTAAGTTCTGCAATCAACTCCCTCACGAGTTGATCGCTAACGACGCTTCTCAGCTCGAAGCCCATGGTCCACTCGTCAAACAGTTCCTTGGGCGATTTTAGAAAGCGATTCTGCAAACCACTCTGCAACGTCGAATAACGCGGATTTCTCAGGAACAGAGAATACGTAAGGTAGCGCTGGTTGTGCGAATACGCGTCTGCGAGTAACGGCAGGCCGAGCGAGTCGACTACTTCAACCGCACGCATGTCGACGCGTACGCCGGTGATCCCGCCGACGTACAACGGCAGAAAATTTAGATAATCGTAGGTATCGAGCGTGTAGCGATCGAACTCGACGTTACCTTTGATCTGGAGATGTTGTCCGGTTTCGAGAATCGACCACGACGGTGCGGACAGGCTCATGCCGCGAACGTAGAAGTTAGAGAGTCTCGCGCCGCGCTGGTAGAAAATGTGATCGATCCACGGCAGAACACTCTTGCCTGACTGCGGATCGCGCTGCTTTACGAAACGATCTACGAGGTCGTAAGGGAGTCCGTCACACTTGATGATGACGAGCCGCTTGGTTTGAGCCAGGGAGGAACTGGCTGCACAGAGTACAAAGATAAGTAGCCCCGCAAAGGCGCTAAGGCGCAAAGATCCAGCTTTGCGCCTTTGCGCCTTTGCGGGGAACCTACCCATGATTATGGTTGACCCACAATAACCGGTGAACGGACGGTCGCGGCGATTGGCTCGACTCTGGGGTTATTACCACGGAGATACTCAGTCGCGAGATCTCGCAATGCCTTATCGACTTCGCTATTTTGCGAGATTCGCAGCAGTTCGGTTTTCGCTTTCGGGCTGTGGATTCTCGAAAGGCTATCAAGACATGCGCGGCGTATTTCTTCATCTCTCGTGCGTGCAAAAATCTTTGCGGTCACGGCAGCGGCGGTCCCGCCTGCTTCCGACCCGTGTTCGGCAATGAAGTGCAGCGACCTTCTGACGTCGTCGAGATTGCAGGAGATATCGATCTCGGCAGTCGATTTCGCAACCTGCTGTAAAAACCTTGTGTGGTACTGAAGACGACGAGAAATATCCAGTCGAGCGTCCATCTCCTCCGTATTTTCTTCGCGATGAACGTACCGGCCAAAACTCATGACGTTCAATACACGGAAAGCGAGTTGCGCGTTGTGTCCGTGTTCCAAAGGCACGAGCTCAGCGCGTCGATCGCGTTCGATTTTTGCGGCCAGGCCATTGGGATCTTTAGCGAAAGCCATTAACGCGTCGTATTGTTGCAACGCGATATTCGCTTCGGCATCCATATCATTTTCAAACGGATTCAGCGAGACCGTCTCGAGACGCCCGCTCAGTTCCGATCGCAACTCGGGCTCCAGCGAAGTGTTGAGCGCCAGTAGCAGCTTCAGTTGCGAATACGTGTGCAGACGCGAAGGTTGATTGACGTCCATTCCGCGCCGGCCGGTCACGAAATCAAATACAGTGCGACCGAGAAAGAACGGCAGGTTACCAAACTTCGAAACAGACAGCACATTACGCGTGACGTCGTTCAGCACACGTCGCGACATTTCGCGTTTTTTCGGATTGTAGCTGTCACGAAAATCGACCAGCAGCATCGGGATCTTCGGATTATCGAGTCCGTAAAGACCGAGCGGAATCATCTCCACAGCCTCTGCACCAGGCGTTTGACTGTCGACCGGACGGTTCTCGGAATCGAAGTAACGCGTCTCGACGAATCCTTTCCAGTTCAACAGACGCTTATCGGTCCATGGATTCGCGATGTTCAGAAAACGGCTGCTGTAACGTGAGTCCTGTTTTTTGATCAGATCTCTTTTTGCCACCCAGAGCAGCGTGTGCGTAGCGCTGCCATCCGGCATCAGGAGCGGCTCAAAGTAGAGTGATTCCGATTCAGCTCTCTGGCGCAGTAATTCCCAGTTGTGTCCGCGTTCGTCTCGCGCCTCGGTGGTCTTCTTTGCGTAATAGCTCTGGAGGTTTGAGTCGTCGACGAGACCGCCAAATGTTTTTTCAGTGAGCAGCAGGCGCGCCTGGATTGTTGACATCTCCGCGGGCGACAGCACCGTCTCACCTTTCACTGCTTGATACAGAGTGAGTACGGAAAGCGCACGGATGATGTGCGACCTTCGGTAGTCGCTGGTATTGCGCCTGTAAGAACTGGTCGACGCTTTGATCGGCGTACCGTAAGGATCGAGCAAAATATTTTGCAGCGCTGTCCAGAAGATCTTGTCCCAAACTTCACTCTCGGGCGAGGCGAGATCGAGCGCGGGTGGTGGTGTTTTACTCAACGTCTCTTTGTTGCCGACGCGCGTGTAGAAGAAAGGTATCGCCGCCGCGAGTCTTTGCTTCACCGTCGGGCGCGTATAAGTCAAAGGCCAAACGTAACGCAGGCGATTATTTTCCGTGTCGCTGTCACCAAGCGTGTCGCGCAGAATAGACACGAGTGGTATCCACTTGTCGTTCGCCGTCGACTCCAAACCCGCGAGCTTCGCGTGTACAGTAATCAACTCTGCACCGCCCGGCACTTCGACTCGCTCCAGACGGAGGATCTGCGAAAGTGCCACACTGGGGTCGTTTTCCCCGGAATCGGGGACATTTGGCCCTTGGGCTTTGGTGACGAGTGGGAGTAATGGCGAGATAACGAGCAGAAAAGCTAAAGAAAAGCTCGCCCTCAGGTGCCAGTGCCTACGCCTTTGGATCTTCATCCTTCTTGGTTTGAACACTCAAAAATTCTGGCAGATGGGGAGTTTGTACTGCATCCACGCACTACCGCTGCGCAAATTTACTCAAGAAACCTCACGTGCTGTTTTCAACTGCAAGAGCTATGCCCCTTAAGGGGGACAAAGCAAATATACATTACTCTATGCTGTGATGGACCAACTTTGTGTCGAACGTGTGACACGTACTGCACTGCAACAATCCCCGATCAGATGCGACGCGTGCATGACCTCGTTGCCGATCACGCACTCCTGCCAGTAGGACGATTATCAGAGAACGACTGTTAACGGTGAACTGTCAGTTGTGACAGGTTTGTGGCCGATGAGATTCCTCGCAAAGGCGCAAAGGAGAAGGAAATTTTCTTTCTTTGCGTCCTTTGCGAGGGCCTTTCTGTTTGAGTTCACCTGGGCTGACTCGAGTGACCTGAGGTTTGACTCGTACTCTCCAGGTCTTTGTTTTCTTTCGGGGGCGGTTCCCAGCCGGTGCGTTCGAGAAGGCTGAGACCAAAACGAATCGGAACTGCAAAATTCGACGCCTGATTTTCCGTGAAGACTGCGAAGTTGACGCCGATCACACGTCCGGAAGGTCCGAACAAAGGCGCGCCGGATCCTCCTTCAGCAGTTCGTGCGTCGTACACGATACGCCGGACGTCGAGGTCAGTAATGCTACCCTGCGTCGTCAAAGGTTGAATTCGTTTCGTTTCGGCAAGATATCCGAGTTGAGCCATCGGCGTGCCGTAGCGTTGTTGAATTCCTCTCGACTCAGCATCGTCCAGCAGTGCCAGCAGTCGATCTGGACCAGACGGATAACCCATCATCACTACTGTCTTACCGACGGCAACCGCATCCGGATCGGTTTCGAGCGGAAGCACGGGAATCGTTTCCGGAATCTCCGGCAGAGTCAGCGTACACACTGCCAGGTCGTCTCTGGCTGACGCTGCCTTGAACTCGAGCTGGATCGCCTGGGTGATACCCGGAAAGTAAGCAATCAGTTTTCTGAGACGTGGTTGAGCTTTGAGACTGCCAGTGATACTTTGCGCGCGATCGTCTGCCAGCCACGGTTGCGCGATATGCCGGTTAGTTACGACGAAGCCTTGTCCGACGTGAAAGCCACTACCGACAAATTCATACTCAGCGATCGCCGCATTGCCGTCCGGTGTCAGTGCTTCGGGCGCACCGCTCTGAACGGTCCCTCCACCATCGTTCACTTGTGCTTCGGAGAAACGCAGTGGTCGACCAGTGCCCGACTCGACAAAATAGTACGAGCCGGCGATCAGGCAAACACCACTTCCGTATTCGCTGCGCAACTTCACCGCCAGCGAAAGACTGTTTTGCAACTGCCTCGTCGACTGGTCGATATTGACTAACTGGTCGTTTGTCTTTGAGACTTGATCTCGCATCTGCGCGAGTTGTTCGCGCTGCTCGTCAATCAGGCGGCGGCTGCGCTGGATCTCCTTGTACATCGCGAAACCGAGGTACAGCGTGCCGCCGACCAGAATCAGCGCGATGGCCAGCGTGACGAATTTGGTGCTCGGATTGATCTCGCTGATGAGTTCGCGCGTAAACTGACGAAGAAAAACTTTCGCGTCGTCGCGTCGTGCAGTAGCGGCGGACTCGATTGCCGCAGCTTCGATAAATGGCGCGACGTGTGTTTCGCGAGACGATGCCGGGACGACGGCCGGAAGCGCGCGCACCGGATAGAAGTGGAGAACTACGTCAGAATCATCGATCCGAACCTCGTCGCCATCGCGGATTTCGGTGCCTGATTCGACGGGGTCGCCGTTCAAAGTCAGCGCCAGCGTCGGGTCGAAGTTGCTGACGCGGTACGACCCGTTCGCCCGGCTAAGCTCGAGCAATACGGAATTTGCGGCGCTTTTCGGCACACTGGACGAGCGGAGTCGCAAGTCACAGCTTTCAGAAACCCCTATGCGAACGTTATCGTCGGTGAGGATTTCGGTATGCCGGTCTTCGCCCGAGGAGATGTGAATAACCAGGCCGGTTGCCATATACAATACAAAACCACTAACGACTACACGAAGCGAGTGCCTCGACGCAAGACATTCTACAATGAAGTGGAGCTAAAGAGTTAACGTTATTAGCATGTGGTGGTAGCATGACGTTGAAGGAAGGGAATGAACGTTGGCTGAAGCGAGTTTCATAGACGACTGCGAGCGTTTGATCGATCTGGCGCCGATTGCCTCGGCGTCGATCACGCATCACGTATTTGTTTGCACCGGCAAATCGTGTTCGGCGGTGGATAGTATGGAGGTGAGGAACGCGTTCGAGCGCGAGCTGAGGGCGCGCAGACTCCAGTATGGAAAAGAGAAGAAGGGTTGCAATCCGCAGGGGTCAGTAGTGTTGACGGAATGTGGGTCGGTCGGGTTTTGTGCGATAGGCGCGGCGGTAATGGTTTATCCGGATGGTGTTTGGTACGCGCAAGTGCGGGCAGGTGATGTTCCCGAGATCGTCGAGGAACATATCGTGAACGGTCGCCCCGTCGAGCGCCTTGCGCTGATGCGGGTCCCCAGATGACACAGATTAAGTAGCCGGTTTCCACCGGAGCACAGGTTTCCGAGCTGCGGCGGCTTCGTCGAGGCGGCCGATGCGCGTGTCGTGAGGGGCGTTCAAAACCAATTCAGGATTCTCAACAGCCTCACTCGCAATCGATTTCATCGCAGCAATAAACTGATCGAGCTCCTGTCGCCCGACTGACTCCGTCGGTTCGATGAGCATTGCGCCCTGCACGATCAAGGGGAAGTAGATCGTGGGTGGATGAAATCCGTAGTCGATCAAACGCTTCGCGATATCGAGCGTGTGAACGCCTTTGCGAGCCTGTCGTTTATCGGTAAAAACAACCTCGTGCATCGGCGAGCCGGCAAACGGTTTATCGTAGGTGTCAACGAGACCAGCAGCCACGTAGCGCGCATTCAGCACCGCCGCTTCCGTCGCCTCGCGTAATCCATCGTTGCCGTGCGTCAGCGTGTAGGAAAGCGCACGCAACATCATCCCGTAATTTCCGAAGAACGCTTTTACACGTCCAATCGATCGCGGCTGATCGTAATCGAGCCTGAACGTCGCATCACCAGACTTCACGATGCGCGGCACGGGCAGAAACGGCTCGAGTTCTTTCGTGCAGCAACATGGCCCACATCCTGGTCCACCGCCACCGTGTGGAGTGGAAAAAGTCTTGTGCAGGTTCAGGTGAATTACGTCGACGCCCATGTCGCCCGGACGCGCGACGCCGACGAGCGCGTTCATGTTCGCGCCATCCATGTAAACGAGACCACCAGCCTCGTGAACGATCTCGCAGATCTGTTTGATGTTGCGCTCGAAGAGACCGAGCGTGTTTGGGTTGGTCAACATCAGACCAGCCACTTCGCGGTGCGAGCAGAGCTCGCGCAGGTGGTCCAGGTCAGTGAGACCCTCGGCGGTCGATCTGATCGTTTTGACTGAAAAGCCAGAGAGGTGCGCGGAGGCGGGATTGGTTCCGTGCGCCGAATCGGGAATCAGCATCGTGCGCCGGTGCGAGGCTGCCTCGCCGTCGCGCGCGTCAAGAAACGCGCGAATGATCATGATCCCTGTCATCTCACCGTGCGCACCTGCGGCGGGCTGGAGCGAAACTCCCGGCAGCCCCGTGATTTCAGCGAGATGTTGTTGGAGTTCGTAGATGACCTCCAATGCGCCTTGTGCGTCGTGCTCCTCGGTTAGAGGATGAAGATTTGCGAATCCGGCAATCCGCGCCACACGTTCGTTGAGGCGCGAGTTGTACTTCATGGTGCAGGAGCCGAGCGGGTACATGCCGATGTCGATCGAGTAGTTCCACGTCGACATGCGAACGAAGTGACGGATTACGTCGACCTCGCTGACTTCGGGCATGCCTTCGAGGTCGTCGTCACGACGAAATTCCGCGGGGATGCTGAGCGGAGTTTCCTCCACATCCAGCGCGGGGAGCCTGTATCCGATACGACCCGTTTGCGACCGCTCGAAGATGAGCTGTTCGTTCGGGCTGATGTGGGTTGTGACTTTTGTGATAGCAGTCGTCATTGAAAATAGGACTTATAAACTCACGAGCACTCTAATCAGCGCGTCGATCTGCTCGCGGCTGTTGACCTCTGTCACGCAGACGAGAAAATCGTTCGGTCGATCAGGCATGAACCGCGACAAAGCGATCCCGCCGTCAATCTGATTTTCGTTTCCCAGACGCGCCAGCAGCTCTGTTGCTTTGATCGGCCCACGCACGACGAACTCGTTGAAAGACGGGCCGGTGAAGGGAATTGAAAACCCCTTGATTCGGGCGATGGTCGTTCTTGCATACGCGGCTTTCTGCGCGCACTGATGTGCGACCTCCTGAATGCCGCGACGACCCATCGTCTCGAGATAGACCGTGGCAGCCAGCGCGATCAGTCCTTCATTGGTACAAATGTTTGACGTCGCTTTCTCACGCCGAATGTGTTGCTCGCGAGTAGCGAGCGTGAGTACGAATCCGCGACGTCCATGTTTGTCGTAAGCTTCTCCGACGAGCCTGCCCGGAATCTGCCGCGCATACTTCTCACGCGTTGCAAACAGGCCCAGGTATGGACCACCGAACGATAGCGGCACTCCAAACGATTGTCCTTCGGCGACCACAATGTCAGCGCCGCACGCGCCCGGAGATTTCAACAACCCCAAAGACATTGCCTCGGTGATGCAGACAATTAACAATGCGCCCTTCGCGTGCGCGGCGTCGGCGAGCGCGGCGAGATCCTCGACGCAACCGAAGAAGTTTGGCGATTGCACGACGAGCGCAGCCGTTTGATCGTCAACTGCCGCGGCCAACGCCTTTCTTGTATGGCCTGTGTGTTCGTCAAACGGCGCGAGTTCCAGATGAATGCCCGCGTGCTGAACGTAAGTCCTTACCACTTCGAGATACTGGGGATGTGCGGCGCTCGAGGCGACGACTTTCGATCGTTTCGTAACTCGCTCAGCCATCAACACCGCCTCGGCGAGTGCTGTCGAACCGTCGTACATCGAAGCGTTCGCCACTTCCATTCCGGTTAACTGGCACACCAGCGTTTGAAACTCGAAGATTGTTTGCAGAGTGCCCTGGGAGATTTCTGGTTGGTATGGCGTGTAAGCAGTGAAAAACTCAGAGCGCGAGAGAATGTGATCGACTATGGTCGGAATGTAATGCGAGTAAGCACCGCCGCCCATGAAGCTCGTGCGTTGAGCTCCGGTATTGCGTGCGCCCATTTGTTCGAACCTATTGAGTAGCTCGGTTTCTGAAAGTGCCGCGGGCGTGTTGAGAGGTCGCTTTAAGAGTAAATCCTGAGGAATGGAATCGAACAGTGCTTCAGCCGATTCGAGCCCAATTGCCTGGAGCATTTCCTTGCGCTCTTCCGGCGAGTTAGGAATGTAGCGCAAGATTATTCTGTCTCAGCTTTCGTAAAATCTTCGTACTCCGCGGCGGTTAGTAAACTGTCGACCTCGCCTGGGTTCGACATCTTCACGCGGATCATCCATCCCGTTCCGTAGGGATCGGAATTGACGGTTTCAGGCTCGTCGGCGAGCGATTCGTTGATCTTTACAACCGTGCCGGCCACGGGAGAAAAAACTTCCGACACTGCTTTCACTGACTCGACCGAACCAAAAGATTCATTCGCGGCAAATTCATCGCCTGCCTTCGGCAACTCGACGTACACTACGTCACCCAGCGAGTCTTGAGCATAATCGGTGATGCCGATGACGGCCTCATTGCCTTCTACTCTCACCCATTCATGATCTTTGCTGTAGTGCAGGTCTTCCGGAACGTTCGCCATGGATCCTCCATCCTGTTTATCTGGTCAATCTGTCTTACTTGGCCCGCTTGTAGAACGGCGTCTTCACAATCTGCGCGCCCACAAGCTTGCCGCGCACGTCGATCTTTATCTGCTGGCCGGCGTTCGCGTGTTCGACAGGCACATATGCGAGGCCAATATTCTTTTTCAGAAAAGGTGCGGGACTGCCTGACGTCACTTTCCCGACACGCTTTTCGTCAATTACGACTTCCTGATCGTCGCGCGCGATGCCGCGGTCAGTTACTTCAAATCCCACCAGCTTGCGCTTCACGCCGTCAGCTTTCTGGCGCGCGAGTGATTCGCGACCGATAAAGTCGCCCTTATCCAGTTTGCAAATCCAACCGAGATTCGCTTCGAGGAGCGTGGTTGTTTCGTCGATCTCGTGACCGTAGAGCGACATGCCGGCCTCGAGTCTAAGTGTGTTGCGCGCTGCGAGACCGCAAGGTAGAGCACCTGTGGGTGTGCCGGCATTGCCCGCGTCAAGAATCTTGTTCCACAACTGTTCCGCACGATGCGCCGGTGCATAAACCTCGAATCCGTCTTCACCTGTATAACCGGTGCGAGAAACAATTCCCTCAACGCCATCAACACTGCCAGGCCTGAACTGGTAATACTTGATCTGGTCAAGCGGCAGGTCGGTCAACTTTTGCAGGATTGATTGTGCGTCCGGGCCTTGCAGTGCGAGTTGGCAATAGTCGGCGCTGACGTTGTTCAACTTAACTGACTCAGCCGCGTGGTTCGACTTGATCCAATCCCAGTCTTTTTCTGTTGTGCCGGCATTCACGACGAGCAAAAGGTGATCTTGGGCGAGGCGATACACGAGCAGGTCGTCGATGACGGTTCCTTTTGGAGTTGTCAGCGCTGAGTAGTGTGCCTGGCCGTCGATTAGTTTCGTGACGTCGTTGGACGTTATGCGGTTGACGAAGGCGATCGCATCTGGGCCGCGGACGTCGATCTCGCCCATGTGAGAAACGTCGAAGAGTCCGGCGTGGGTGCGTGTGCGCAGGTGTTCCTCGATCGTTCCCGCGGGATATTGCACAGGCATATCCCAGCCGCCGAAGTCGACCATACGCCCACCTGCCTGCCGGTGGGCGCTATTGAGTGGGGTCTGTTTTAGCTGCGGAGCCGTTGCCGTCAAGTTACTCACCACGCACGCCAGAGATGAGCGTCACGCATGTTTCGATCAGTAATAACAAGGTGAATCGGCAACGTAGCATGCGCGCTGCGGTGCGTCAAGCGGGGGTTGGGAAGGTGGAGGCATCTGTATGAAATCTGCGGTACAGGTGCTGATGCTGTTGGCGCCATTGGAGCATACGCTGTAGATGTGCGGGGTGCCCGTTGCTATGCATAGTCACTCCAAACTGTTTCGTAAGCGTCAATGGAGCGAAATTATATCCGAACATGCCTTTGTAATTTTTACGGCGCTGCGATCAATTGCGCTTGTTGGTGATGGTTGCCCTTTCGCCCTCATAGGGCCGTACCAGAATTCGATGACCCAGTTGCTCCGATAACCAGCATCAACGATTTTGAGTTGTTTGGATCTCACTCCTTCGTTCTTTATGAGAAACTGCGTCGCTGTCTTAGCGCGCTTAATAGCTTCACCGGCGCATGCACTTTGACCCGCATATGAGACTATAAATCCATTGAAGTTCGGGTTTTTTTTGAGAAATACTGCCACCCAATGCAATCGCGCTCGCATTTCTTTCGCATCAATTCCTGCTTCATAAGCGTCAAATAAAATAAAGGTCTGGTCAGGCGAGCGAGTTACTACCAGGCCGCGGTCTCTTGTGCTAGTAGACTTATTAGAAGCGTTTAGCTCTTGTATGCAGACATGGTTGACCACAATGCTCAATGCTAATACTCCGCCGATAATAGTCACAATACTCACCTCATGTTATTGCAGGTTTGCCACAAATAGGAGTCGAATTCCACTCCGTCCGGATCATTTGGATCTGGCGTTCCCTGAGTTGGATCCGTGTCAGACGGTTTTCGGCCCAGTTTGAGATGCATCTCTGAGGCGACGGCGTAGCCAGCTACTAGCATCTTCCAATGACTCGCGCCACTACCGGCAACATGAAAGATCTCATGAAGAACCGTCAAGCCAACGTTCCTAATGAATACAGGCACATTTGCAACAGTGGGGTCGATCTTGTAATTAATGTCGATCTGAGGATTCCCATATGCGACTGCGCCCTCTGCTTCGGCCGCCCGCTTTGAGATTAGCCTCCGGCCAAAGCCGCCTGCACCACTTCTATCGATACCCCGGTTTTTTAGTGCTTTGATGATATCCATGAGACCGAGTTCTGAGCCCAGCTTCTGAAGCACTCCAGCGACGAACCTCGCGCAGCTATCCCGGTCTAAAAGCGTTTTGACAGCGTTCTCAAGCTGAGCAATTTCTTCAGCAGATAATGGTGTCCTGTTAGGCTTCTGCGGTACTGCTGAAGAGAGTGTAAATGCGGAGGAGGTAATCATTGGCGCTATTCCGGAATACGCGGTTGGTGTCATTGGCACCCACTGATTCAAATAATCACTCCAAACTGTTTCGTAAGTGGTCCTACCTTCGGTGCCCGAAACATTGAAGGTGAGGGTGAGTTGGTCAGGCGAAGCAACCTTGAGCGGCAAGGATTGAGCAAAGCTCGCCATATTAAAGGTGGTCGATAGCATACCCCTTGACAGCCCAGTGCCAAAAGTAACCATTGCTGCGGCGACACCACACGACTCAGGTGCCCCATCCACGACGCAACCATCGGTATCGAAAATGTCGGCGAAGCGGGAATCCATGATTCCACCAAAATGTCCTTCGCTAATTTCTCCCGGACCAGGTGGATTTTCAGGTGGTGCGGTTGGCGACAAAGTGACATCAGCTCCGAAGGGATCGAGTTCAACCCGCGCATAGCCACCAAAAACCACGCTATTATATTGACCCGTCCCGGCAGGCGACGTATGTTTCCAACTTACCTGATTATTCGATTGCTTTGCGAGCACTCGTTCGCCGGCATACACATAACCAACCTGCTTTTGACCGGTCCCGTCGATTTCCGCAATGATTGACCCTCGCAGCACGGTTGAGCGGAGATAATACCGACTGACAGCAGGTTCGTAGTCAGAATAGTCCCAAGTGGTTTCTTTCACCTTCTGGCCATCGCCATCGTAGCTGCTGTCCATGACTTTCGTAATGTAAGACTCGAGCGCTGAAACCCACATGGGTGCTTCGAGGCGACTCGTTTGGCCAGCCGCATCAAAATAATAGTTTCGATCCTCAATGCCTGTGTTGCGTCCATCGTTGTCGTATTCCCAACCATTGCGTCGGTTATTAACATAGCTAGCCGAATCGCTGCTGCTAAACTGGTTCCAGGTAGTAGTGGAACGGCCATTCAGGTTAGAGAAAGCATCGTAAGAAAAACTCTGATTGTACGGAACTGCGCCTCCGTCCTGACGGGCGGCTCCCCCAGCGCGAGCTGCCACTAATCTTCCCATTTGGTCATAGGAGAAGGAACGATCAAAATTGCCGTCCGGCAAGTTGTGCAAAAACTTAATCCTGCCATCAGCAAAATAATCGAAGTTTTGAGTCACAGTGCCATTGATCGCAAACTGACTTGTCTGCAAGCGGGTATTGTAGCTGCGGGCAACAACGTGATTTGTGCCATCTGTGAAGTTCTTGAGCGCACCCCAGGCGCGGTAAGAAAAAGAGCTGGCATACTGGGTGACACCTGCATACAAGTTATCTGCACCGGTCACGCTGTTTATTCGACCCGCAGTGTCGTAACCGTAGACGATTGACATGCTTGACGAATCGGTAAGTTTTTTCAGCGCCCCTGCAAGATTGTAGTCATAATTCAGTTTGAACTTTCCGTCGGCAGCGTTCGGGTTTGTTAAACCCGTGAAGGTTCGGATTTCCGCTTTCAGTTGCGATCGCTGGTCGTACTGGTATTCCACATTGCCCAAGGCATCGTTCATCGACATTCGATTACCCGCGGCGTCATACGTGAAGGATGATGAGATGGTTGTACTATTCGCGAGTGTATGCGTAACACTGCTCACCAGTTTTCGTTTGTTGGTGCTGTAACTCAAGGCAGTAATTGCACCACGTCCGTCGGTGATCTTCTGAATCGTGTCGTCCGCGTTGTAATCCCATGTGATTGATACACCCGCAAGTTGCTCCGGCACGTGTTTGGTCTTCAGACGGCCATAACCGTCGTAAGTCATGGTTGTGTCCTGATACGTGCCGCTGCCTTCGGCGCCCGCGTACTGCCGCACTTGCGTGACTTGATCACGGGCGTTATAGGTGTTAACTGAGGTCGAATAGACAGTTCCACCCTGCCAGTTGAGACCTTCTGTTTTTACCGTCCGGCCCAGTACATCCGAATAGATTCTTTGCTGGCGTCGCTTCGCCACTCCTGCATCGATGGTGCCTTCGTCCGTGAGCGTTACGACTTCACCGCCTGCGCAGCCGCAGCCACTGTATGCTGCTTCCTTATATGTTGTGTCCGGATGCGTGGTCCGCAGCGGCCGCCCTTTCCAGTCGTAGGTCTGCTGCGAGTAGAGCCAGCCGGCGGCGTCGTCACCCGCCGGGACCCAGGCGTTTGTGATCTCCGCAGGATTCGAGGTCTTGATTGGCCGTCCCATCAAGTCGTAGATGTACATCTGTGCGCTGTAGCCGCCAGTGCTACCTGGGTGATTAGCTGCAGACGCATACACACGGCCCGCGCCATCAAACACCTGGATGGCGTAGGCTTCATCTGCAACGTTGTTTACCGTCGCAAAACTCTGGACGTAGTTTGCACCATAGACATAACGCGTGTAGGCGCCGTTATTCTCCGTCGTCGTGCGTTCAATCCGGCCGAGACTATCGTAGGTGATACTTTGAATCGCGCCCTGTGGCTGTCCCGCAGGTGGCGGACCTTGCATTCGCGTTTGCCCGCCGAAGTTGAAGTTGTATTTCACCGTGGAGCTGAAGCCGTCCGCATCCGTAAGCGTGGTGGGATAGGCAAACGTGTTGCGGTTCACGTTGTCGGAGAATGAATCATCGTAAGTGATACTGCTCGGATGGCCCACGGCGTCGGTCATCGACTTGGGTGTACCAGTAGTGTAGTAGTTCGTGTAGGAGGTCAAAGCCTTAGCAGGATTGACAATGTCGGTCACGTCCCAGCGTGAGACTGCCGTCACATTTCCCCGCGCGGTGAATGACGAGCTATATGCAGTGTCGTGCTGTGTCGCGGCTGCGGGTAGCGCCTGAAGACGCGCGGGATCGTCGTAGCTGAAGCTGATCTTGCGCTGCCAACTGAAGACATCGGTCTGGTGAATGGCGGAAACCAAACCGATGATGCGGCGGTCAAGATATTCCTGACTCAGGTTGTAGTCGTAGAATGTGTGTCGGATCTCAGTGGTGCTATCACCCGCATAGTCTTTGACTAAGTATGGCAGGCCCCACTGCGCATAATTGCCATAGTCGATCGCGGTGCGGCGGCGGTTACCGCTCTTGTCGTAGACGTTTGTTTCCGTGACGCGTGGATTTGTCTCATAGCTCACGCCCGTGTTGTCTTGCGTCCAGGCAGTCGTGGTCCATTTCAGTTTGTCGACACCTACCCACACTTCGCTCAAGGTCGTCAATCCCTTCTGCCAACCCGTGCCGTAATACTCTTTGTAGACAGTGTTGTCCGGCGCCGTCATGCGGCAGGCGCCATCGGGATCGACCGCGAAATAAGTCGTCACTTCAGCCGGCACGCCATTGACGCTGGTCCAGTTCTCAGCCGCCACACGCACCTGGCTCAGCCGCGGACAATCAGTCGTCGTCGCTTCGTACTGGTAGATGGTGTAGAACGGCTGCGTGTTGTCAGCGCGGTAGCGCCTGATGACTGACACCTGAGCCGCGTTCGTGTATTCGAAGTTGTAGTGACTGCCATCCGGCAGGCCCACCTGCATCAGCAACGGCAGCACGGAACCGTCCGCCGTGCCAACCACCTTCAGTGTGCCGGTGCTTGGGTGCATGGTGTGTGAGGTCCAGCCGAAGGTCGCCCACTGGTGTGTCTGCGCACCCCACGGCTGCGTGATCGAAAGCAGATTGTGATAGACGTCGTAGTTGAACGTGATCACCCGCGAGAGCGTATCGGTGATGTTCGCGATCTGGCCCAGCGTGTTGTAGCTAACCGTAATGTAGTTGCCGTTGTGGTCCTTGATCTCGACACACCGGTACTCGCCATTGATCTCGGAGAAACTGAGTTTCATGCCATCAGTGGAATAGACCAGCAACGTAGCGCCGTTCTCAGTTAACCGCAGATACGAAGAGTCAGCGGCATCGTAGATATTTGACGTGCCTACCTGCCGCAGCTCGACGCGATGACCGCTGCCGGTGATGAACAGGTAGGCATTTCTCGCGGTTTGCGCGTCGAAGGCTTTGCGCTGCACGGTGGGAAAGCCGAGTCGAAAACCAGGGCTCGGAGAACCGTTGTCTTCATCGAAATAGATATACGGATCAGACCTGGTCCAGACCTGCGACGAGTAGGAAAGCACCAGACCCAGATCGAGTCCGGCGCGTCCCGGCAAACTCAGTAGCGGCAAACTCCAGGTCGCGTCGCGCGTGAGCATGCCATTGCCGGGCTGATTGCGCGGATCGACGCGGGCTGTAATCAATGAAGCAGCATTACTCGAAGGCGAACCATTCGGAACTATGGTCGCGATCAGAGTCGCGAATTCACCTGACTCCTCGAAACCACGTCGCACGTATTCACGTCCGTGACTAGACACCAGACCTTCCCACGTGGCCCAGCCACCGGAATCAGGCTCGCGCATCAAGTACGCCTTGTAGAGATCGTAAACGTACCCGTGAGCGTCGCGATTACGTCCTGCATAGTCGGCCGATTCAAACAGCGTTTTGCCTAACTCGATCGCCGCCAGCTTCAGTGATGTTTGTCCCTGACCATAAGCCACGCGCAACTGGTCGTACCAGTACGTCGTCTCATTAATAAGAGGATTGCGCAGCAAGGCCCAGGTGAAGAAGTTTTGTACGAACTGATTGTCAGGCAGAGGCGGTGGAGTCATCATTCTCGTGCGAGCATGAGCACGCAACACGCCCTGTAAAGGCGGGTCGCCCACACGCCGTCCATCCCACGGCTTTCCTTCGTTCCTTTTCGAGCGCATCGTCGAGGGAATCGGTGGTGGCGCCTCGTGATCGATCTGCGGCTGATGCCGAATCTCATCGAGATCCGGCAAGTCACCCTCGGGCCTGCCCGGGCGCGGTCTGCCTTTTCGATCCTGACTCTGTCCTTGCGCTGCTTCGGAGACCAGCGATGCAACACTTGAGAGTGGCAGCAAAGCAGCACAGATCGTCAACGCGATGCCAATTCGAAGCGCAGAACGACGGTACATGATGAGTCCTCCACGTCAGAGCTTGGAACCCAGCGACCGCTCGATATGACTTAGCTGCTCGTTAGCGCTTGAAACACGGGTGGGTAATTCAAGCGAATTGGACCAGGCGAAAACTCAACCTGAATTTGGGCCAGCGCAATCTACTCTCGTCATGAACGAAAGTCAAATCAATTTTTGGTAGTGTCTTAATTTGAAATCCTCGCCAATCTCTAAAAACAACTCGCGGATTGAATGGTAGGATGCGCCACCTAAACGGCGCGGGCTGACAAGTGTTTGCGCACTCGCCAGCCCTACACAGCCGAATCCTAACCCGCTTAAGAGAAAGGATCGACTATGCAGGATGATGCTACCACGGACAATCAGGGCGAGCATCCGTTGGATGCCGAAGACTGGGAACTTGCCTTTGAGCCTTATAGCAAATTTCCCGGCCAAGCGCTTACGCTTGGATTCAATTTCGTTGCGCTGAAAAGCTGTCTCACTATAGAACCGCTCAAGATCAAAGAAGCTATCGAAAGTCTTGATTGCGCTATGGAAGTGCTTTTCAGGTACACACAGTTTCATGGGGTGGCTTATGACCTGTTTCGCAGATTAGTAGAGGGTAAATTGACCCTTGACGAAGAAGAGTTATTAAAGTCGCTTGGACTCAAGTTTTGATCCCGCTTTCGGCGGCAACCTCACCTTGTCGCCGCTTCCCACAAACTATGACGTATCCAGCTAGACAATGTTTTATGCTCGCTTGCGTTCGCCGCTTTCGTGAACAGTTTTAGTTCTTGATCGTTCAATCGCACGGGTACGATCTTGCCCTTTACGTGGCCCTTCGGTAGTTTCGGCCTTCCCATCTTCTTAGTTTTCGGCATGGCCCTCTTGCTTTCTATAGTCGCTTACAATCGACACCTGTACGGCCTTGCGCGGGCTTGTGGCTGGCGGGATATGCAGGACCGTTACATGTCTTCGCGGGTGGTCCGCGTCCTCTGTTTCATGCGCCCATGCGTACACGCGATGTGTTTGCGGATGGTCATGCAGATCGAAGACTTCAACTTCGCCTTCCCAAACCGTCCGCCCCTGGAATTCCTCTTTGATTGGCACGGTCTCAACATGCGTTGCACGCGTACCGTGTAGTCGTTCGATTACTTCTTGCAGTTCTTCGATGTAGTTCACAATGCCGCCTCGACTAAATCAGCTACGCTCCAAAATGTTCTTTCAACTCCCGCACGCATCGCAGGTGTCATTTTTAGGCTACCATGCGTGCGCACAAAATTGTAATACGCGAAGTGTAACGCGACCGCCGCCTCGAAGTTTTCAATCTTCTTACTGAACGCATAGGTGAGACGCGTCAAACGACGCATGTGCAAACGCGTGGTTCCGTTCAATCTCTCAATGTGGCTTGTCGAGATGAGATCGGGATCGGGGCGGCCTATAATCTCAATCTTCTGCATAGAGGTTACTTCCCGGTGCGCTGTAGCGGCGTTCCTGATGATGCTCGCCTTTGTCGGCACCATAGCTCTTAATGATCATCCCGAAGTCAACGTCCATGCCGAAAGCGTTCTCAACCGCTTCGACGTAAGCACGTAGACCATCGCTCGAAATCTGCGGGCGATTCTTCAAACGTGAGGCAACGTCGCCAACAAAAGCATTAGCGGTAAAGTGAGTGCGCTTGCCTACCCTGAACGAGGGAACGAGTTTGGTTTCCGCGTCAATCGCGCAGAACGTCCACACGTCGCCAAGTGTCGGATCGTCAGTAATTATGCGGTGCTTTTCTTTCTTGCCGATGAATCCCCAAATCTCATCAAATTGCAGGAAATTGCACGTTAGATCGCGCATCTTGGCGTCCAGAATCTTCGCGCAACCTTGCCCAACGCGAACACCTAGATTCATAATCGTGTTACGGTTAATGCCCGTTATTCTCTCAATGGCCCGAATACTCGAACCTTCGGCCAAAGCCGCAATAACCGCAATCTGCTTTTCTCTTGGAAGTACGTTTGCCATGAACATAATGTAATACGTTTTCTATTCCCCTGTCAAGACTTTTCGTGTTACAATTTCTTAAAGTGGTGGTCTAGACTATGGACGATCAGAAAAAAGCAAATCCCCAAACCAACGATGGCGAGCAAGGCATAAAGTCCCTGCTTGTGCGTATACAGAAACGCTTTTACCGAATCCCAATAACTCGCCGCGTGATCGGTGGTGCGCTTCTGGGCGTCTTGATTATCGGTGCCGTTGCCCGATGGTTGCCAGACATGAAAGACCGAATGAAATTCTTTGCCGATTCCAGCCTGAGCTGGCTGATCTTCGTCATAGTTGCCGTCCAAGCCTACATTTACGGTAAGCAGTGGAAAGTAATGGATAAACAGGTAGTCTTTGGCTTGCGAGCTTATGTCGGCGTTAAAGATATTAGTGATATTGATTTCAACAATAAGCGGATCTCGTTTCATATTGAGAACATTGGAAAAGTTCCAGCTAAAGACATCAATGTATCTATTGAAGTGGAGGTTCGGATTCCCGAAAAGTGGGCCGACGGACAGAGCAAACAACCGCCGTGGGTGCGATTGGCCAATCTCAGCCAAAGCCTGACGTGGAAAGCTAATCATGACTATGGGCGTATTAGACTCTCTCCCGGAAGTTTCGGTCTCGCGATCCCGGTATCGCTTAGCTGGCTGAGCAACGGGCACATGTTGCTCATTTGGGAAGACAAGGCGGAGATCTTTTTTAGGGGTAATATCGGATTCCACGACGGGTTTCATCGGGGTAAGAATTCCCCGTTTTCTTTTCGATATATCCGTCGCCAAGAAGCATGGATTACTCACCCGATTCTGACACGGGCGGACATAGAGGAGAAATTGGCCGAACGAACCAAGAAGTACTTTGGAGATAAAGACCCTTTGGCGGGCGTTAAAATTCACACAACGTACCAACCGCCACTGAAGCCAGCCAAAACAGAGGAGACAAAAGGCGAGGACAAAGGAGAGGCAAATTAAGACACTACCCAATTTTTGACAATCAATTTTTGAATCGTCGTTTAGAAACTTCGACCGTCGACGCCGACCCTCTGAACTGTAAACACGACGCGCATCGTGTCCGGGCGTCGATCGAGTGAGGCGGGAACAAAGGCGGCATTCTGGCGCAAGGCAGATTCAAAATCATCCAGCATTCGCTTGTCGCGTGGAGCCTGGACCACGTCCACCAGCGATGCCGAACCATTACTAAAAACGTTCGTCACCACAACCATGTCGTCAGAATCTTCAGAGTAGTGTGAGCCTGAATGCGGACGCGCATAAGCACGCGTTAATGCGGCGAGTGCACCGCTCGGATCCAAACTCGGTGATTCTTCGGCGTAAGGCGCGCGGCTCGCCGCGAAGTCTTCGGGACTCACCGGCTTGTACAGGTTGTATCCAGGCTCCATTCGCAACACAAGCACGCCACTGTTTTGCAGCGCCGCTTCGCGTAGCGCGACGAAGTGTGGACGAAGAGCAGAGAACATCAGGAAGAACATAATCACCGACGCAAAAGAACCAACGGTGTAAGGCATTAACCGAGGCTCGATGAAACGCGCGATGCGAGCACCCAGCGAAGGAGGTGGAGCCTGGCGGCGAGCCGCTGCTTCAATCGTCAGAAGATCCGTAATTGTATCGGCGAGATCTGCGGGAGGTACCGGCCGTCTCAGCAAACTGAGACTCCGAGTCAGCGCGCGCAACTCGGCAATTTCGGCACGACACACAGGGCAACGATCTAAATGCTCGTCGATTGCCACTCGAGTCGGGAGAGACACACAGTCGTCAACGTACAACGAAAGCGTCTGTCTGATTTCTTCACACGACATAGGGGTAATTCCAATTGCCGATGTTTTCGGATGGCTGACCGACCCCGGCTGCTCCCTTTTTGAAAAGAAGCAACTCCGACAAGTTTAGGGCAACCCCTTCAGGCTTGAGTGAGCGATGCTTTCAACGGGTGTTGCTGGCCACGTTTTCAAATACGCCCAAATCATGCCACTACGGAAGCCTTGAGCCCGCCGTTTCCTCACTTCGACCCATTTGGCACCGAGTTTTTGTGAGCCGGGGCGGATCAGCCATCCGAATTACAAAGATCCTTCCAGCTTTCGCCGGAGTTCCTGGCGCCCGCGCGCCAGTCTGGATTTCACAGTTCCCACGCTGATTCCGAGAGTGGCCGCGATCTCTTCGTACGCAAAACCTTCGATATCTCTTAAGACCACTGCTTCTCGATAAACTCTCCGCAAACTGCTCAGCGCCTTCTTTAACGCTCGTTCTCGCTCGTTCGCGAGAGTGTCCTGTTCGGGATCCTTAATAGTGTTGGACTTCAGCGTCGCAATCAGTCCCAACCGGCCACCGCCGAATTCGGGCGCGTCTATGGAAACAGTTGCGTCACGACGCCTGCGACGCCACCAGCGCCAACGATTGCGCGCCTGATTAATCGCGATTCGGTAAATCCAGGTCCGCAGATCGGAGTCGCCGCGAAAGTGAACGATACTCTGGAAGGCACGCAGGAATGTTTCCTGTGTCAGGTCGCGTGCCTCTTCGGCGTTTTCGGTCAGACGGTATAACAAACCATAAATCTCGCCGGAGCGTTCGTTGACTAATGTCTCAAAGGCTGCTGCGTCGCCACGCTTTAATCTTTCAATGAACGGAGCCTCGGCTTGTGGCCGTGCATCGGCTGCGGCCGCCGATGCAACCTGCTCTAAATCCACTTGCCCGCGGAGGACTATTGGCTCTCCGTAGCTCACTGATCACCCCCTGGGGCGGGAATCCGAGCAGCTAATAAATTTTGCCCTTTCCCGGACAGGCTGCCCCTTAGACACCCAGGCCTCGGATTTTGTTCCCACTCTTTCATATATCTTTCGGAAAAATCTCATACCACTGTCTTAGATGCGTTCAGTTATTAGTTACGGCTTCTTGACAAGTTTTTATAGCCCCCATAGAGTGACAGTTTTTCCGCTAATCATACACCCAAGAGAACGCAGACGACTACGTAGGCTTGCAAGAGGAAAACAGTGGCAAAGTATAAGAAAAAACGTGCGCGCGAACTGCAACACGACCGCTTCCGCGACACGACCATGAGCTTTTTCGACCGGCTCGGCGATTTGATGGAGGGTCGAGGGCGCACGATTCTTTACGGTTTGGGCGGGCTGGTACTCGCCGGTCTGATAGTGCTTTCGTTCGTTAAATGGAGCAATCGTAAGAGTGACGAGGCGCGGCAGGCCCTCGGTCGTGCGATAAACATCCAAAAGGCACCCGTCATGGCGACACCCGCGCCGGGGACTACGGAAATGACCTTCCCCACCGATAAGGAACGGGCGCAGAAGGCCATCGAGGAGTTCGAGAAGGTCGCCGCGAAGTACGGAGACCCATACCGTTCGGAGTCACAGTACTTCATCGCCGTCAACCGGTTGGCTCTCGACCGTGAAAAGGGAGTCAGCGAACTCTCAGCACTGGCCAACAGCAACGTATCGGAAGTCGGTCCTTTGTCGAAGTTCGCACTCGCACAGACATACGAGAGCGACGGCAAGCTCCAGGAAGCCGCGCAGCTCTATAGCGAGCTAGCCAAACTGAACAGCATTACCATCAGCGCTGAAACTGCAAATCTGCGTCTGGCGAAGGTCTATGAAAAGCTCGGCAAGAAGAAAGAGGCCGCCGATCTTCTTTTCAATATTGTCAACGCCTCCCGAAAAGCCAAAGGCGAAGATAATCTTCCACTCCCGCAGTCTGAAGCCGCGCGCGAAGCGGCGGACGAACTCAAGAAAATCGATCCGGAGCGCTTTGCCCAGCTTCCACCCGAAGCCCCATTTCTAGCAGGTTAGAGGGACTGCCTCTCTGTGCAACCTCTGTGTTCTCCTGTGCCTCTGTGGTTAAGGATTGTTAGTAAAAACAACCATAGAGACACAGAGGACACAGAGGTTGCACAGAGAAGATTAATGGACAACCTGACCCATACACTCGTCGGACTTACTGCGGCGCGGGCAGGATTGGAGAGGCTCTCGCCGGGCGCGACCATGCTCTGCGTGCTCGCCGCCAACTCACCGGATTCAGACATCGTCGTGCTGGCTTTTGGTGACCGGTGGGACTTTCTACAACATCATCGAGGTATCACGCACGCGATCGCCGGCGTGATTGTTCTCGCCATAGTACTGCCATTGATTTTCTACGTCGTCGATCTCCTCTGGTCACGACTCCGTAAGAAGCCACCAGCAGCAAAACTGAAGGGACTATTGATCGCTTCTTTTATCGCGAGCGCAACTCACCCGCTGCTCGATTGGACTAATAATTACGGAATCCGTTTCTGGCTGCCGTGGAGTGCGAAGTGGTCGTACGGAGATCTTGTTTTCATCGTCGATCCGTATATTTGGTTGATCCTCGGCGGCGCGGCGTTTCTGTTGGGCGCGAAAACGAAGCCGCTCAAATTCATTTGGGCGGCAGTGGCCGCAATACTGACGTTTCTGATTGTATTCAGTCCGCGTGCGAGCGGTTTGCCAAATCGCCCGTTGATTGCGATTTTATGGATAGTGGCGCTGATCGCGTTCATTGTCCTGTTTGTAACAGGCGCGCGAGAACGTTGGGGGAGCAAGATCGCCTTCGCCGCCTTTGCACTCGTGATTTGTTACTCGGGTTTGCTCGCGGTCGCACATTCGCGAGCGATCTCGCGCGGAAGTGAACACGCTGCCCGATTGGCAGGTTCGAACGGCGAGGTCGTGGCGAGACTGGCGGCGATGCCGACGCTTGCGAATCCGTTTCGCTGGGACTGCGTCTTTGAAACAGATCGCGCGATGTATCGATTCAACCTCGGTCTGGTCGGAGATGCGCAGCCCGGCAACGCAGTTCGATATGTTAAGACGCCCGAGTTGAAGGAAAAGGTTTCGGAGCAGCGGCCGGCTCGGGTGTTTTTGGGGTTTGCGCGATTTCCGGTGATGGAACTGGAAGATCCGGGTTGCACGACTCAGACTCTCGTTCAATTAGCCGACTTGCGCTACACTGAGCCGGGCAGATCGCGAGGTACTTTTTCACTTGAACTTCCGATCGATTGTCCCGTGCAGTATTCAAGAAGATGAACGAAACCAAAGGGTTCAATAGCTTACCCGTCCTCTCCGAAGTACAAGAGGAACGCGAGCGCGCGCACAAGAATCCCGCCATCGCAAGCGTGCGAGTTTCGCCTGGTCCATACCTCGCTGCGGCCAGTGTCGCGACGTTCGTTGCAGCCCTCGTGCTGCGTGCAGATCACGATACCGTCGCTTTACTACTGATAATCGCAGCGTGGCTGATCATTCCCGTGCTCGCGCTGAGCGATCGCATCGCATTCGATGGCACTTGGCTGCGACGTCACGGTCCAATCGCTTCGTTGATTCATCTTCTTTTCGGTTACCGCAAACAACTCGCGATCGACGATTTCGAAACCGTCGAAACACAGGCCGTCCGCACGCTGCGACGCGGAGGACGCGTCCGCTATCGCTATCGAACACAGATCACCGGCAAAGGGAAAGAGTTTGTGATCGTTTCCGGTGGCCAGTATTACCGCCACTTTGTGCGCGAGCTTTTCCCGCTGATACACGAAGGCAAACTCGACAATCGCAGCCGCGATTTGCGCGACTATCTGAACGATCCGAGTTTCCTGAACCGAAAGAGCCAACTCTCGCAGCTCGCATCGTCCGACGTCCTCGATCTCACGAAATCGGATTTCAAACTCGGTGGAAAAGCAAACCGGCGTACTGACGTTTCCGATGTGCCCGCAACTCCCGAAGATTTCGAAAGAGCGCGACTACTGCGCCGACTCGGAAACGAGCTGCGAGTGTCAGGTCGTCTGCGGGAAGCAGGCGAGGCGTTTCGCAGGGCTCTGAACGTGCGGCCGCACGGCGCGTGGTTGATTTACGATTTCGCACGATTGCTGAGATCGCAGGCGAGCGCGCAGGCCGATGCGCGTTTGTTGTCGAGGGCGAGAGCGGCGCTGCGGCTCGCAAGCATACGAGCGGAAAACGACCTGGTTTTACTGCCGCTGATTGGCGAGAGCTTCCTTGAATGCGGTGATGCGCGGCATGCGCGACGCGCGTTGGAGAGGGTTGTCGAGCTTGATAGCGGAAACTTCAAAGCGCGGGTAGGGCTTGCCGACATCGCGCTGCGGGAAGGAAAGTTGGCCCACGTTATTCATCACTACCAGGAGGCGGCGCGCGTTAGTTCGGAGCAGGCGCTCGCGCGATACGCTAGCAGCGAAGGCGACTACTACATGCAGTTGAATAACGACGACGATTATCTCGCCGCGGAGCTGCGACGGATTAATTGGCTGCAGACAGTCACTCGCATTCGTCGTCTTGCGTTGCGTGTGACGAATGCGAGTGTGTTGCTGGCGATTGTCGGAGGTTTTGTTGATCCGTTTGCCGGTAGTCTCGGGTGGTCGCTGGCGTCGTCGGCCTTGGCTGTTTGGTTACTCACCTTGCTCGGCACGCGCATGCTCTTCACACGCTCGAAGCCCTCGACGTATTAACCACAGATTACACAGAGAGAAATCCGGATCCAATTCCGCGTTTTCAGTGGTTACACTTTCTTTCGCCGGTTTGCGGGTTTCTTGGCAACGGGCTCGGGTGTGATCGTTCGCGACTGTTGTTCTGCCGCTGATGCGACGGCGAATGTTTTTACCGGCTCGGGACTGAGCAACGCATCCCAGCGATAACGCTGCCGCTCACGTCCTTCACTCAAACGCTTGAACACAAGCTGCACAACTGCATTAACGATCCAGTTGTGATAGAACTCGCCCACCGACGCCAACTCCGCATCAGGCGCGGGATTCATAAAATCAATCGCGTACGGAATGTTGTCTTTAATCGCAAACTCGACCGTGTTGATGTCGTAACCGAGCGCGGTGCAAAGGGTGCGCACGTCGTTTTCCACGCGTTCCGCCAGCGCCGGCGCCAGGTAATTGGGATCGTGAACGTACTGTTCACCTGACAGATACGGCTTGCGCGGATCGTACGCCATGATCATCACTTCCTGCTGGCCCACGCAGTAGCACCTGACAAACTGCTCAAATTCGATCGACTCCTGCAACGTCATGCAGAGCGTGCCGGTTTTGTTGTACTCAGTCCAAAGCTCCTCGAGCGAGTTGATCTTCGAAACATTCTTCCAGCCACCGCCGTCGAAGGGTTTCATGAACGCCGGCAAGCCGACATAATCGACGATACCCTGCCAGTCGAGCGGAAACGCAAGATTGCGCAAACTCTCACTGACTATCCCAGGGATGTAATCCTTTTGCGGCAACAAAACCGTCTTCGGAATCGCCACGCCGAGTTTTTTGCCGAGTGAATAGTTGAAGAATTTATCGTCGGCTGACCACCAGAAGGGATTGTTGATGATGATCGTTCCTTCGAGCGCCATGCGTTTCAACGTGGCGCGGTAAAACGGAACTTCGTGTGAAATGCGGTCGATAACGAGGTCGTACTTCGGAGGATCGTCGAACCTGACGCCGTCAAGTTTGATGTATTCGGCCACGACGTCGCCCCGACCCTGTTCATTAATGCCTTTGATTATTGCTTCCGGAAAAGTCTTCTCCCGGCCAACGAGAATTCCTACTCGCTTCATATGTGTCTATGTGTCCTTTCGCGAAAATCAAGCAAAATACCCGCGACTGTGTTCCTTGTCAAACAGGCATCCGCACCTGCGCCTGTGGCATCCATGCAACAGTCATGGAGGGCAAAAAGGGTTTTTCACGGGCATGTGTTACAATCCGCTCTCAATGCAGGACTTTCCCCGGTTGGCGCCGACGTCAAAACGGCGATCTGAATTCAAGGAGAACGGTTAGTTTGGTTCGTCTATTCCTGGCCCTGATAGCTCTCGCTGTGTTTTCTATGTCGATGGCTTTGCCCGGTTATACCCAAACTGCGGCGCCTCAACAAGAGCCAGCTAAACAAGAGCCCAAACCTGAAAACAAGCCCAAAGAAGAGAAGCAGAGCGGTAAGCAGGACGCGACCAAATACACGGCCGAGCAAGTTGTTGAGTCGGTAATCCTTGTATACGGGACGCGGCCAGCGCTAGACCACATACGCCGCAACGGCGTTGAGCGTGGCAGAATCACTCGCACCACCGCCGAAGGCAATACTGAAGAGACAAATTACGAAAGACGCTTTGTGCGGGGTGAAAACCTCGATAAAGACAAGATCCGCCTCGACCAGAAACTGCCCACGATGGAGTATTCATTGATCTATGGCGACGGGAAACTGTGGGGAATCATTAATGGCGCCGCCTTCACGCCGCGCCAGGACGCCACGGCGAGTTTCATTTCGCAGCATGTTCACAGCATCGATTCGCTGCTGCGTTACAAGGAATGTGGTTCGACTCCCGCGCTCATCGGCAAAGAACAACAAAAAGGACTCGAGCTTTTCGTCGTCGATCTCACCGACAAACACGATCGAAAGACCCGCTACTACATCAGCGCGCGGTCATTGCGTGTGCTTTGGCTCGAGTATGAGGAGGGTGGTATCAAGTACACCCGGAAATTCCACGATTATCGAGCAGTTCAGCAGACGCTGGCCCCCTATCGCACCGTCCTTCTGGAAGACGGCCGCCAGAGCCAGGAAACCCTCATTCTCAACATAACCTACGGCTCCAAAGTCGACGACTCAATCTTCAAGCACCCCGAAGGGTAGCCACCAAAAAGCACAAAAGGAACAAATCAGGTAAAGTATTCCTGCTTTTGCGCCTTCTTTCGGAACCGGAGCAGAACCGGTGCGTGTATTGCTCTCGGTCGAGCCCGCAACCTACCGTGATGGAAACATTGACTACCATCGATGAACTGGGTTTTGCGCCCGCCTTGCAGGAGGACATGCTGGAAGACACTACGTCTGACCACGCGTTGCTCGAGGCGACAAGGACGGGAGATCAAGACGCTTTTGCAGAGTTGGTGAGTCGATATCGAAACCAGATTACGAGCTATATCTACAGAATGACCAACGATTACGACGGTGCTGTGGATCTGGCTCAAGAGACGTTTGTCAGAGTTTACAGGGCCGCTGACAGGTACCAGCGCAGCTATGCGTTCTCGACTTACATCTACCGCATTGCTACCAACCTGGCTATCAGCGAGCTCCGAAAACGAAAACGACGCAAACTCATTTCCCTGACCGGATTCTTTTTGCCCGGCGATGGCGGCGAACCGAAGGAGTTGAACCCCCCGGACTGCCGGCCGTTGCAAGACTCGGAATTGGTCGACACGGAACGCCGCAACGCGGTCCAACGCGCGATCAGCACGCTTCCGGAGAAGTACCGGGCGCCGTTGATCTTGCGCGACGTCGACGGCCGAAGTTACGACGAGATCGCGAAGATTCTCGAGACGAGCGAAGGCACGGTGAAGTCGAGGATCAGCCGAGCGAGAGGGTTTCTGCGTGAGAAGATGCGGGCTTATTTGTAGGTGAAAGTGTTATGAGAAAAAACAACTGCGAAGAAATCCGTCGCGAACTCGACGAGTTGCTGCTTGACGAGAGGTGTAGCGCCGCGGCGGATGAACACCTGAAGGACTGTTCCGCCTGTCGTGAGTTTTATGAGACGCGGACGAAGTTGCGCCAGATAGTCGGAAGTCTCGGAACAGTCGCGGCGCCCCCGGATTTTGACTTTCGTCTGCGTGCGCGGCTCGCAGATGGTTCGAGCAGTGCAGGCGTGCATTACTGGGCGCTCGCGCGCAAAGGTCTCGCGTTCGCGGCGGTGCTTGTCGTTTTTCTAACCGGGATCATCGTCGTGCGCAACATCGTGAAGCAGCAAACAAACCGTGAGGTCGCAGACAGCAAACCGGTGGTTCCACAACCGTCGCCGAAACTCGTTGCGCCGGTAGCGCCGGAGACAGCGAGCACGTCGAGTCCGTTAACTGCTGAAGTTCAGGAAAGCACTCCGGTGAGAAATAAAACCGAGCGTTTGGTGCTGACAGGACCGAGGACGAAAAAACATTTAGCGACGATCGATTCGGCCGGTTTAGGTGCTCGAGTGATCTCCGGGACTGAGGCTGTTGGGTCGGGAGCCACCGCTGTTATTCCGATCGATGCTTCGCTGCCGTCAATGAAATTTTCACTCGATGACGGCAACGGAAACGCCAGGACCATTTCAGTGCCAGCGATCCGCTTTGGTTCGCAACGCATGCTGCCAAACGGAAATCAATTCGCACAAAAGGGGATCTGGTAAGCACGCGTCGTAGAAAGTATAAAAGATGACCGCAAGAAGTCTTATCCGAGTCACGCCGTTCTTGAGCCTATTGCTCTGTTGTTCGATCGCCGTTGCTCAAACCACTCCGGCGCCACCGAAAAAGCCGGTGGCTCCGAAGGCCCCCATGCGCGACAAGGTTCCCGCTGCGCCGCAAGTCGTGACTATCGTTCATCGTTTGAACGGACTGAAAATGTTTCGGCTGTTGCTGCGATCTCAGCAACAGGTGCAGGCGATTGAGAGTCTTGATTCGACGTTCAGTTTGATGAATGACGTCCACACAAACGTCATCGCCGGTCTCGCGATGGACGACGGCGAAACTATCGCTGCATGGTTACCTGAGGCTGACGTAGAGTTACCGCGACCTCCAGTCGCCGCATTCCCACGAAGCGGCAGCAATTTTTTCGGTGGTCCTGACGTTACCGTGATCGGTCCAGACGGAAACCGTCTTGCGGCTCGGTACATCGGACTCGATGCAGTGACCGGACTCTCGATCCTGAAGCTTGCGAATAAACAGACCATGCCCGCGCGAGTCATCAAGGACGAACCACCAAAAGCCGGTGAGACTGTTTTGCTGTTAGGGCCTGAACCCGTGACCAGACCTCGAACCGCTTTCAACAACAACCTCCGCGTTCGTATGGGTGCTACGGAGGGACAGATTCAGCACGTTGTAACCGCTCCCTCCGGAGAAATTGCTCGATTCAAAGTCACGGCCGCGCGACTCACACAGGAGAACATCGGTGGAGTCGCGATCAACGAAGCCGGCGAGACGATTGGAATCGTCGACGGTCTGGAAGGAACGGAAGCCAGCATTCTACCGACTGCGCTGATTCGGCGTGCGGCAGAACGCGTTTCACAACAGCAGGCAAGCGTTCCGCGGCCGTGGCTCGGTGTCAAAGGCGAAGCGGTAGCTGCATTAAAAGCGAATGAGTTTGTGAATCATGGCTGGGCGATGGAACGCGCGTCAGCTCTTGCGGAAAACCATCGCGGAATCCTGCTGACGTCGATAGCGCCTGACAGTCCGGCGGCTAAGGCTGCCTTGCGCGCGGGGGATGTGATCCTGAAAATCGACGATAAAGATATTTTGAATGAAGAGGATTTCACGTGGTGGCTCGAACAGGCTGGTCCAAGTAGTTCAGTGGAGTTTACAGTTGCGCGTCCGGATTGGCCTTCCGAACAGGAGTTCAATGTGAAGTTGAGCGGAATGTTGGACCCGGCGTTCAGCTTCAATTTGCGCTGGCGTCCGTGGGGGAAAGGCTTTTCACTGATCGACCAGGGCATTGAAACAGTCGCGTTGCGACGACCTGTTGCCATGCAACTCGGAACCACAGCCGGGTTGCTGGTGGTGTACGTCGAGCCTTTTACGGCAGCGTTCGATGCCGGCCTGCAACCCGGGGACGTGATTCAGCTCATCGACGGGAAGCCCGCGACGTCCTTCAAACCAACGCCACAACCCACGGTGCTAACCTTCGAGATCGTTCGCAACAAAGAAAAAATCGTCGTCAAGCTCGCCCCCAAAAAGAAGTAGGGCCACAAAAAGGCACATAAGGCACACAAAAACGAGTAAAAATCCGCGCCCGAGAAGATCAAAAATGGCGCGTGAGAAGATTCTGTCTTGTGCGCTTTTTGTGCCTTTTTGTGGCTAATGATAACCTTAGCGGCCATGTTCCCCGAGGCCGTTGCTCGTTATCACGAACTCTTAACTAATACAGACCTAGCAGAATCGTCGCGCGTCGTGCTGGACGAAGGTCTGGAAAAGGCGAAGTTAATCTTCGGCGGTCGACGTCTGTCACCGTACCTGCGCCCACATTTCGTTTCGGAGACGGACTTCGCGCGTATCTGCCAGATCTGCGAAACAGTCTGGTCCGCGATTCAGAAGGTGAAGGATGCCGCCGTCGCGGACCCAAACGTCGTCGACGATCTCGGCCTGACAGAGATCGAACGTGATCTCGTCTCAATCGATCCAGGCTATCTCGCCGTTTCACCGACGTCGCGCCTCGATTCATTTCTGACGCCGTCCGCTTACAGCTTCGTCGAACTCAACGGCGAGAGCCCCGCGGGAATCGCATACGCAGACGCCGCCTACGACATCTTCTCGTCACTGCCGGTGATGAAAGAGTTTGCAGTGGATTACAACCTCCGACCGATGTACGGCAGGCGTTTCATGCTCGACGTTTTGCTGCGCTCGTACGAAGAGTTTCTCGGTCGCAAACCCGAGGCGCCGCCTCGGATCGCAATCGTCGATCTCGCAGGTGTTCCCACGGTGAGCGAGTTCGAACTCTTCCGAGAGTTCTTCGAACAGTCTGGATATCCTTCAGTCATTTGCACACCGCAGGAACTGGAGTTCGCCAACAATCGCCTGACCGTCTCAGGCCAGCAGATCGACATCGTCTACAAACGTCTGCTCGTGAACGAGTATCTGCCAGTCATGAGCGACTACCCGGCGTTGCTCAACGCCTATCGCGCTCGAGCAATCTGCATGGTAAACAGCTTTCGTTCAAAGTTGATTCACAAGAAAGCACTCTTCGCCGTGCTGACGAATCCTCGCCACGCGGCGCTGTTTTCAGCCAGCGAACACGACGCTATCCGATCTCACGTGCCGTGGACTCGCATGGTCCGCGATGAATGGTCTGAGTACAAAGGCCGCGAGATAAACCTGCTTGATTTTATTCGCGCCGACGGCGAGCGATTGGTGCTGAAGCCAAACGACGACTACGGTGGTCACGGAATCACGATTGGCTGGAACGTCGACCAGCGTGGCTGGGACGAAGCGATTAACAACGCGTTAGCCGACGGCGATTACCTGGTCCAGGAACGAGTGCCGACGGCGCGCGAGACCTTTCCGGCGCTGACCGACGACGGTCGAGTGGAATTTGCGGAACAGCTCGTCGATTTAGACCCGCTTTTGTTCAACGGCAAGGTTGGCTCGGCGTTCACGCGTTTGTCGTCCACCGAACTTGCGAACGTGAGCTCGGGCGGCGGGATGGTGCCTACCTACATCATCAGCAAAAAGTGACTGAAAACGGGTACAATTCCAGACAGGTCTCATCACCCCGAAGGAGAATCCAGTGGCCGAAGACGACGAAGGCTTTGAACCTCAGGAAGAGCGACGGAACTACGATCGCTCGCGTTTGATTGTGGATGTATTCTTCGACGGCAAGGATGTTACCGGCGTCGCCAGCACGAAAGACATCAGTCCCGGCGGTCTTTACATGAATACTCAGGCTGAGATTCCCGAAGGCACACTCCTCCTCATTCGCCTGCCCTTCCGGCAGGACGCGCAGGTGGTTTGCAACGCGGTGGTGGTCTACAGTAATCCGGGCCGCGGCGTGGGATTGAAGTTCCAGGACTTGTCAGATGAAGTAAAAGCAATGCTGGAACGAGAAGTCGCGAATGGTTGAAGCGGCGCCAGTTTCGTCGACCTGGGCAAGCCTTTCCAATGCGACGAGAGAACTTTTAACAGGGAAGCTCGCAGGCTTGTGGGGCGCCCCAACTGACGAAGCCGCATTCGACTCGTGGGCTGATGACAAGAGACAGGCTTTGTTGTTGCTGTTGATGCGGATGGAGGCGAAAGAGCTCTGGCACCTCGTCAAACAAGTCACAAACGTTTATGGTGAGGGTGGAGTCGGGCTGGAGTTTCTAGCGTGGCCGATGATTGAGTCGACGTTATCTCGTCGACGTGATTTCACCCGCTTGTTTGCAAATCACAAAGACACGACGGGCGGGTTCTATGAGAAGGAGCGTGGCGACGCGGTCCTGCATTTTTTATTTCAGGAAGGTGAGCCGCGGACGTGGTACGTTCACTTCGATCTCTACAGTCCCGTTCACTCACCGGCGAGTGCCTTGAAGCATCTTCGCCATGAGTTTATCGGCAAGGTAAAGCCCGACTGGCGCATGATCGCCGCGTGTTTGAATGGCGAAAGTAGTTTTGGAAAGAGGACCAATGTTTGATCAATTTACGCTGGGTATAGAAGAGGAATTTCAGATCGTCGACCCTCAGACGCGCGAGCTGCGCTCGCACGTTGCCGAGATCCTCGAAGAGGGCAAGATGCTGCTCGGCGAGCAGATAAAGCCCGAGATGATCCAGTCGATGGTGGAAGTTGGCACAGGCATCTGCCGCAACATCCAGGAAGCGCGCACGGACATTACCCGATTGCGCGGCACCATCGCCGGACTCGCGAAGAAGAACGGACTCGTCATCGTGGCCGCTTCAACGCATCCAATCTCGCGCTGGCAGGACCAGAAGATATTCGACGACGAACGTTACGAGCTGCTGGTGCAGGAACTACAGACGGTGGCGCGGTCGCTGCTGATCTTCGGTCTTCACGTACACGTCGGCATGGCGGATCGCGAGCGGGCCATTCACATCATGAACGCCGCGCGATACTTCCTGCCGCACGTGCTGGCGCTCTCGACTTCATCGCCGTTCTGGATGGGCCATAACACCGGACTCAAATCGTATCGCACGGAGATCTTCAAACAGTTCCCGCGCACAGACATTCCCGATCATTTCGATTCGTTCAGTGGTTTTCAGCGTTATGTCGATCTGCTGGTCAAGACCGGCTGCATTAACGACGGGAAGAAGATCTGGTGGGACATTCGCCCGCATCCGTACTTTCCGACACTCGAGTTTCGTGTTTGTGATATTCCGACGCGTGTTGACGACACGATCGCGATCGCGGCGCTGTTTCAAGCCATCGTCGCGAAGTTGAATAAGTTGATCGATCGCAATCTCGGGTTCCGGCTTTACCGGCGCATGCTGATTCAGGAGAACAAGTGGCGTGCGGTGCGATACGGGTTGGAGGGCAAGATGATCGATTTCGGAAAACAGACGGAAGTGCCCGTGCGCGATCTCGTGCTCGAGCTGCTCGAGTTCGTCGACGATGTCGTTGACGAATTGGGATCGAGGAAAGAGATCGAACACGTCAACACGATCCTCGAGCGGGGCACGTCCGCCGATCGGCAGCTTCAGATCTATCGTGAGACGAACGATCTGACGGCTGTGGTTGATGATCTGGTCAAATTAACGATGGAGAACGTGCCCGAGACAATGACATTGGGAGTAACCCAGCCAACTACCACCGCGTCCACCATTTCGAAATAGGTTTTCCTCGCAAAGGCGCAAAGACGCAAAGGAAGAGTGTTAACTTTGCGTCTTTGCGCCTTTGCGAGAGAAATCTCTTTTTCCGAGGTAATACTGCCACAACATGCGTGCAGCGACGGCGCGGTGCGGGCGCCAGTTTTCGGCAAGCTGTTCGAGTTCTTCAGGCTTAGGCCGGTGCGGCAAACCTCTCAAATCCTTCATCGCGACCGCCAGCGCCAAATCCCCAGACGGCCAGATATCCGCGCGTCGCATCGCCATCAGCAGATAAACATCCGCGCTCCACAGCCCTATGCCTTTAATCCGCGTCAATATCATCCGTGCATCATCGTCGCTCATCCGCGCGAGTTTGGTAAAACTCAGTTCGCCATTGACGATGCATTCCGAGAGGTGCAGCAGATATGACGACTTCTGTCGCGTAACGCCGAGACCTCTGAAGTAATCGTCACCCAGTTCAATAAATCGCCACGGCGTAAACGGCTCGATCGCCGTCTGCAAGCGCGTGAGCATCGACCTTGCAGACTTCAACGAAACCTGCTGCTCGAGAATTATGTGGACCAGCGTGGTAAATCCGGTTGCGCGTCGCCACAGTGGCGGATCACCGTAGGTTGCGAGTATTGCGGCCAGCGTCTCGTCTCTGGCTGCGAGTTCGCGCGCAGCCAGAGCAAGACTCTTCTGTGTAAGCATTGATTAACGCAGTGCGAGTGTCAGGAAATTCTCGAACAGGATGCGGCCATCGCGCGACTCGTTGGGATGTTCCCAACGCGTGCGGCTCTTGTTCCAGTCTTCGAATGATTTTTCGAGATGAAACTGGACGGTGTAAATCAGTTGCCCATCGCTGCGCTTGACCATCATCTGGTTGCGGCAGAGATACGACGTGGCGAGCAGCTTGAAACCTTCCGGAACTCGATCGAGCTGCAACCCGTGGTTTTGCCAGACGCGGAGAATCCGAGCACTCCTCGCCTCCTCTGGATCAGTGCACGCGATGTTCTTAAAGATCGGATCGTCCGGATCCGTGATGCGGATGAACCGGTACTGATACTCGTGTCGACGAGCCTCGCGCTGCTCGTGTTGCTCGAGCTTGTCGAGCGTCACGACTCGCGCGCCGAAACTCAGACCCACCAACTGGTGACCGCCACAGATCGCGAGAACCGGAATCCTCGTTGCTCGAATGAACCGCGCGAAGTCGGCGATTATCGATTCCTTGTAGTAATCAAAATCGCGCAGCGTTCCGCTGAGTACGATCGCGTCGGGCTTAAAGCGCTCGGCGGCCTCGGCGAGTTCAGACACATGGGCCACCTCGCTCGTCGGCCTTTTCACCAGGCGCGAAACGTTGTCGACGATATTCTCGATCGCCATGCCGGCGATGTGTCGCTCGCGACGGAGTTGCGTGGCGAGCAACTGGCCCCACTCCTGTCGCGCTACGGGCGAGAGGTCGCGGTCGTCGCGCAGCAAATTGTCGATGACGAGCACGCGCGCTTCCTCGATGCGCTGCTCCACAGGTTCATACCGACAATAATTCTGTTGGTTGAATGGAAAGGGAAGCGGATTCAAAATCTCCGCGGTGTCGGGGGTCAACTCTTGAGTCATTAGTTTCTGAGTAAAGGATCCTTCTACTTTTGTCGCTGCTTTGTATGCTGCCTGAACTCCGGAACTCGCGTTCCGGCCCCGGCTGCCAAAATCTCCGCGTGAATCTTAGCAAGTAACAGGCCACGCAGTCTTCCCCTAAACCTTGTGCTTTTTGCCTTGGAGTCCTGATCGGCGAGCAGGAGCATTCTATACCACGATGACTCCAATTCATCCGCTAATTGCGAGATTTTTGTAATATCGTACGGGAGTGCTACATCCTGACAGCCGATGCGGGCAAACACCGAAAGGTACCGGGCGGTGGCGAGATCGGGGCACAGGAGGCGCTTGCGACCGAGCTTTAGCTCGACTCCGAGCAGTGTATGCTGAATTTCGATGCGTGCCTGGGGCTTGGCCGAGTCGAAGTGATAAGAGCGCGTGCGGAGCTTGAGTATGCGTTCGCGGTAGATTCGCGGCAGCCACGTCTCCCCGAGTTGTTGCTGGATGTTTTGGGCGGAGCTCTCGATGGTACCCATTAATCAATGAAAGCCTTCCTCGCAAAGGCGCAAAGGCGCAAAGAAACTTTAAAATTCTTCTTTGCGCCTTTGCGCCTTTGCGAGGAAAAGCTTTACCGCAATGTAAACAACTGAGACTCGATCTTAGTCTGAAGAGCATTGATCACGCGGCCCGGGAAGATCCCGAGGTAAAGCACGCCCAGCACGGTTATCACCAACGCCAGAGCAACACTTGCAGGAACCCTCGGCGCACTCCATGCCATGGCTCTTTCGCCAAAGAACATGACGATGATGAGTCGCAGGTAGTAGTACGCGGAGACAGCCGTGTTAAGCACGCCGACGATCACGAGCCCATAAAACTTCTGGTCTATGGCCGACCCGAAGACCAGGATTTTTCCCATAAAGCCTGCGGTCAGCGGCATACCGAGCAGGCTCAGCATAAAGAGACTCAACGAAAATGCCAGCACCGGCGATTCGAAACCGATGCCGCGGTAGTCTTCGATCGCAGTGCGACGGTCGCCGCGGCGCGCGATGAGTTGGACCACCGCAAACGCTCCGATGTTCATCACTGCATAAGTCAAAAGATAGAACATCACTGACGTGATCGCGGTGTTTCGTTGCGCCGGATCGGAAGCAGCTCCGGCTGCGACAAAACCCACGAGCGCATAGCCGGCATGTGCGATCGACGAATACGCCAGCATGCGTTTGACGTTGTTCTGCACGATCGCGACGACGTTGCCGAGTGTCATCGTGAGAATCGCCATCACCACGAGCGTCGTGACCCACGCCTGGTGGACATTCGCGCCCGAAGCGCTCGAGGCTGTAACAACAAACGGCAATCCGAAAACGAAAACGCGCAGGAAGGATGCGAAGCCGGCGGCTTTCGGTCCCGCAGCCATGAATGCCGTGACGGGAGTTGGCGCGCCTTCGTAAACGTCCGGCGTCCAGATGTGAAAAGGAGCCGTGGCAATCTTGAAACCGAACCCGACGAGCATCATCGCCGCGCCCGCGTAGAGGAGTGCAGGGTATTGGGCCTGGCCCAGTCGACTCGCGATCTCCGGGATGTTGGTCGTGCCGGCAACGATCCGGCTGAGAGCACCGTCGGCGCCGGGTTCGGCTAACGACGTGGCGCCGTAAATGAGCGCGATGCCGTAGAGCAGAAACGCCGACGAGAAAGAGCCGAGAATAAAATATTTCAGCGACGATTCGTTCGAGCGAATGTCGGTGCGCCGGAATCCCGCCATGACGTAAGTGGCGATGGAGAGGATCTCGAGTCCGAGGAAAACGATCACGAGATCATTACCCGATGCCATCAGCATCATTCCGACAGTGGCAAACAACAGTAGCGAGTGAAACTCTCCTGCGGACAGTTGTTCGGCCTCCACCCACACTGTCGAAATCAACACCGTCAGCGCGGAGACGAGCAGAAAGATAAGCGTGAAGCCAAGGCGTAGCTCGTCGAGCACGATCATGCCGTTGAAGGCATCGGCCGATGCGGTCCCCGTCGACCAGAGCCGGATCGCAGCCACGGCAGCGACAACCACTCCGGCCAGCGAGATCCCACCCGTCATCCAACGCTGCCCCGGGCGCGCAAATGCATCCACGAGCATCACGATAACCGCCGCCGCGCAGACGATGACCTCCGGTGCGATTAAGGCCCAGTTGACGATCGGCATCACTGATTGTGCGAAGAACGGGTTCATTCTTTGTTGTTTGGCCTCAAGTCACGTTCTTGGGCGAGGTCAGTACCGCAATGCGGTAGCATCGGGTCAACGGGTTGATTCGAAAACGCTGCTTGGGTGAACGACCCGACGCTACCGCGTTGCGGTACTGACCTCACCCAAGTAGTGTACGAGCCTCCCGCCGGGCCGGTGGACACGCGCGCCCGAATCGTTTCGACGCTAGCCTTCGAACGATCGAGAAAGACGCGCGGGTAAACGCCCATGAAGAGCATCAGGATCAGCAGCGGGATCAGCAGTCCCAGCTCACGACCGTTCAAGTCGAGCAGCCGATCGTTTTCCGCCTTCGTTACCTTCCCAAACACGACGCGCTGCAACATCCACAACATGTAAACCGCGGCCCAGATCACGCCCGTGCCGGCGATCATCGTGACGAGCCACGGATGACTAATAGCCCTCGAGGTCCACGTTCCGAGCAGGATCAAAAACTCACCGACGAATCCGTTCAAAAACGGCAGCCCAATCGACGAGAGCGACGCGATAACAAACAGCGTGGAGAACCACGGCATCGGCTTCGTCAATCCACCAAACTCGCTAATCATGCGCGTGTGGCGACGTTCGTAAATAAAACCGACAAAGAGAAACAGCGCGCCGGTCGAGACGCCGTGATTCAACATCTGATACAGCGCGCCTTGCATGCCGAGCTCGGTGAATGAAAACAGCCCGAGCACGACGAATCCCATGTGGCTCACGGATGAATAGGCGACGAGGCGTTTGACGTCGGGTTGGACCATCGCGACAAGTGCGCCATAGATGATGCCGATCACTGCCAGCACGATTACTACCCCCGCCCAGTCACGCGCCGCGTCAGGAAACATCGCGAGATTGAATCGCAAAAGACCGTACGTTCCCATCTTCAGCAACACACCGGCGAGAATCACTGAACCGGCAGTCGGCGCTTCGGTATGCGCATCCGGCAACCACGTGTGAAATGGGAACAGCGGTACTTTGATACAGAACGCCAGCCCGAACGCGAGAAACAGCCAATACTGTGCGCGCGCCCACTCCGCAGGCGGTCGCTCGGTTATCGCTTGCAGCAGCGTCGGATAGTCGAACGAACCGTAAAGGAAGTAAAGCGCGATAATGGCCACGAGCATCAGCAGGCTTCCGACCGCGGTGTAGATGAAGAACTTCACGGCCGCGTAAATGCGACGTTCGCCTCCCCAGATTCCGATGAGGAAGAACATCGGCACCAGCGATGCTTCAAAGAACAGGTAAAAGAGCAGCAGGTCGAGCGAAACAAACACGCCGATCATCGCGGATTCGAGGATCAGCATGAAGATGTAGTACGAGAGTTGTCGCTTGTGGATCGCGGTCCAACTCGAGAGCACCGCGATCGGCATTAACAACGTCGTCAACAGCACTAACCACAAGCTGATGCCGTCGACGCCGACGTGATAGCGGGCGCTGATTGCACCAATCCAACTGACGTTGTCCTCGAGCCTGAATTCCGGACCACCTCCGATCTGTCCGATAAGCAACAGTGACAGTGCAAACGTCGCGACGGTCGTCACCAGCGCGATCCACTTGTAATGCTCTTCGCGCCTGCTGGACAGAAAACTGTAGAGCACCAGCGCGAGCGCGCCGACGACAGGCAGAAGGATCAGTATCGTCAGTAAATGCGGCATAGACTATCTGAAACCGAAACCCAGGTACCCAAAGAGTCCGATTAAAATCAGTGCGCCAATCAGGATGATCGCGGCATAACCGCGCACAAAACCCGCTTGCAGGTAACGCGCGAGTCTTCCGGCTTCGGAGACGGCCTCGCCGATTCCATGAAGGATGCCGTCGATCACGCCGACGTCGAGTATCTTCCAGAGACCTTCACGCGAACCGGCTTCGATCGGCCGGATCAATGCTTTGTCGTAGATCTCGTCGACGTAGTACTTGTTCTCGAGCAGGCGTGGCATTTCTAACAGCGGTCGTCTTCGGAAGATGTACAAACCCATACCGATGCCGAGCAGCGCGATGATCACGGAAACGACCGCAAGCATCCGTTCTGCGGAGATCTCTTCCGGTGAATGCGCGGCGTGTGTTTCAGCTTCCAGTGCAGCGGGTGTTTCCGTACCCGGCGCTACCGCGCTCGGTTCTGTGTGTGTCTCTGTCGCGCCCGGGGGAGAGGCGACTACCGGCGCGAGCGTGTGCTCGAGCACATTTATGTCTTTGTCAGTGAAGAACGAACTGAGCGCATACGGCACGCCGATAAAACCACCGGCAGTCGAAAGCACCGCGAGCACGATTAGCGGAACCGTCATGAGCCACGGCGACTCGTGCGGTGTGACTGGTCCATGATGAGCATCGTGCTTGACGGCGTGTGTGTCTCGAAAGCGCTCCTCGCCTCCGAACGTCATTACCATCATGCGCGTCATGTAAAGCGCGGTCAGAAACGCGGTCAGTGCACCGATGGCCCAAAGCAATTTGCTGAACGTAGGCGATGGAAGACTGAACGCAGGCGCGCTCCAAACCCTCCAGAGAATTTCGTCCTTGGAGAAGAAGCCGGCAAAGATCGGAATGCCGGAGATTGCCAGCCAGCCAGTCAACATCGTTATGAACGTGATGGGCATATACTTCCTGAGCGCGCCCATGCGTCGCATGTCCTGCTCGTGATGCATGCCGTGGATGACCGATCCGGAACCGAGGAAGAGCAGCGCCTTGAAGAACGCGTGCGTGATCACGTGGAAGATCGCGGCGATAAACGCGCCGACACCACACGCCAGAAACATGTAACCGAGCTGTGAGATCGTCGAGTAAGCCAGAACTTTCTTGATGTCGTTTTGTGCCAGGCCGATCGTCGCCGCGAAGAGCGCTGTCGCAGCGCCGATAACGGCTACGATAAACATCGCCGTGGGCGCCTTAACGAAGATCTCCGAGCAGCGCACGATCATGTAGACGCCGGCCGTCACCATCGTCGCAGCGTGAATCAGCGCTGAGACAGGGGTTGGACCAGCCATCGCATCGGGCAGCCAGACGTAGAGTGGTATCTGAGCGCTCTTGCCGACGGCGCCGATAAAGAGAAGCACGGCGATCGACGTCGCGCCTCCGGCGACGATTGCTCCGGCGGTAAATGGGTCAACCGGATAGGTTTTAAAGAATGAAAGCGCGGTTTGCGCCGCTTCGCCTGCGGCGGGATTCGCGAAAAAGCTGACGGAGCCTGTGAGGAAGAACGTCAGCAGTATGCCCATCACAAAACCCCAGTCGCCGATGCGATTCGTAATGAAAGCCTTCTTCGCTGCGTCGCCCGCCTCTCTTCGATCGACGTAGTAACCAATCAGCAGGTACGAACAAAGACCGACGCCTTCCCAACCGACAAACATCAGGACGAAGTTGTCAGCGAGCACGAGCGTCAGCATCGCAAACATGAACAGGTTTAAGAATGCAAAGAACCGGTAGAAGCCTGAGTCACCGTGCATGTAGCCCACGGCGAAGACGTGAATCAAGAAACCGACAAAAGTGACGAAAAGCGCATAGGTGCCGCTCAGGTGGTCCATTCCAAGCGCGAAGTCAGCGCGAAAAGCGCCGACTTGCAGCCACGTCCAGATGTGATCGAGGAGAGGCGTGCCCGACCGCAACGCACCGCCTGGTTTGAACGCAAGATAAAACGCAACGATCGTCGAGATCGCCACGGACCCACACGCTACAACCCCAACAAACCTCTCATCACGCACACGTCGCCCGATGAGCCAATTAATGGCCGCGCCCGCAAGCGGAGCAAAGATGATCAGGCTAAGTAAGTTGTTTTCCATCTGCTATGCCACGGATGACACGGATGAAAGCTGATAATAAAACTTATCCGTGTTCTGCTCTGCGTTCATCCGCGGCTTACAGCTTAAGGATGCTCGCGTCATCCACGTCCAGCGTTTCCCGATTTCGAAAGATCGCAATGATGATTCCCAGTCCCACTGCCGCTTCCGCAGCAGCGACCGTCATCACAATGAACACAAACAGTTGCCCGGTAACGTCCTGAAAGAAACTGGCGAACGCGACAAACGTCAGGTTCACCGCATTCAGCATCAACTCGATGCACATGAACATCGCGATGATGTTTCGCTTGATGATCACGCCGGTCACGCCAATCGTGAACAACACAGCGGACAACGCCAGGTACCATGAAAGCTGTGGTGCCATCTCCTTAGTCTCGCTTTGATTGATCCCGCAAACCTTCGACTCCGAGCAGCCGCGCTGCTTCGTCCGTCGTATCTGTTTCCACCACTCGCAGATCGTAGGGCTTGGCGCCCGGATCGACGATGCTCAAAGGAAGTTGTTGTGTGCCCGGAACTACACGAGCGTTTGCCGTCAGCATTCCACCGCGCCGCGCCAGCGTCATCGCGCCGACCATTGCCATGAGCAGAAGTATCGAGGTGATCTCAAACGGTAAAAGATATTGGGTAAAGAGTGCGGAGCCGATGGAATGCGTAAGCCCCACGTTTGAGACCGGCGCTGCGAAGTCGCGCACTGTGACGAGAATGAATGTGACCTCGCCGATCAAAACAGCCGCCAGCACCACGGCCATCGGCACGAGAAACTTCAGACGCGGTGGGCGCCGTTCTTCATGCTCGACGTTGAGCAGCATGATCACAAACACTACCAGCACCATGATCGCGCCCGCGTAAACGATCACCTGCACAGCCGCGATGAAGGGCGCTGCCAGCATGACGTAGAGACAAGCGAGCGAGACGAAGACGCCGACCAGCGAGATCGCGCTGTAGAGCGGGTTGCGCTGCGCCACCATCGCGAGGGCGCAGCCCACAGCAAGTGCTGCAAACAGGATGAAGAGGAGAGCCAGCATCAAAGATTCGGAAACAGAACTATCAGCGTTGCGGTAAGGAAGATATTGAGTAGCGCCAGAGGCAACAATATCTTCCAACCGAAGTTCATTAACTGATCGAAACGAAACCGCGGTAACGTGCCGCGCAGCCAGATATAAAGAAACAGGATCAGACACACTTTCGCCAGGAAGATGATCGCGCTCACCAGGCCAAACAGGAACGTGCCGCGTCCGAAGATCGATTCAATGAACGGAAAATTCCAGCCGCCGAGAAACAACGTGGTTGCGAGCATCGCAACCGTGAACATGTTGATGTATTCGGCGAGGAAGAAGAGCGCAAACTTCATCGCGCTGTATTCGGTGTGAAAGCCCGCCACCAGCTCAGTCTCCGCTTCAGGAAGATCGAAAGGGACGCGATTCGTTTCCGCGATCGCCGCGATCATGTAGATGATGAAACCGAGTGGCTGAAGAAGGATCAACCAGCGCGCGCCGTACCAGGCTGACTGGCGATCGACGATCTGCGTCAGGTCGAGTGTGCCGGTGAGCAGAATGACGCCGATCAGACTCAACCCGAGCGCGAGCTCATACGAGATCATCTGCGCGGAAGAGCGAAGGCCGCCCATCAAGCTGTACTTGTTGTTTGACGACCACCCGGCGAGCATGATCCCGTAGACTCCGACTGAAGTGATGCCGAGCACGTAAAGCAAGGCGACGTCGAAGCGTGTGACCACGAGTGGAATCGTGATCGACGTGAACGGTATCCGGGTGTCCGGGCCGAACGGATACACGATCATCGTCATCAATGCGGACATGGTGGCGATCACGGGCGCGAGAAAGTAGACGAATCGTGTTGATTTGTCGGGGACGATGTCTTCTTTAAGGATGAACTTGAGCAGGTCTGCGAAAGGTTGCAGCAGTCCGCCGGGGCCGACTCGGTTTGGACCAAGGCGTCCTTGGATGAAGCCGAGTATTCGACGCTCCGCTAGAACCGTGTACGCGACGACGAGGAGCACGACGACAAAAACCACTGTGATGGCGACGAATTTCAGGATGATGTCGATCGTGGTGTCCATGTGTTAGTTCACTCGCAAAGGCGCAAAGGCGCAAAGTTTTAAGCCATCGGTTTTCTTTGCGCCTTTGCGCCTTTGCAAGGATGTCTTTCTCACGAGCCTATGCTCCCACCGTTATCTGGTAGAGCGGCGAGATCGCAGTGGTTTCCGGCCGCGGATTGCCGTTCGCGAGCAGATGAAACTGCGCGACTTTGTCTGTCAGCCTCCCGAGCCTGAACAACTCCGTTCCCACGTCAGGCGTTACATTTATCTTTTCACCAGTCTCGGGAAGACATTCAACGCGGTTTCGAACCGACGCGATCTGAACCTCCGGCGCGCCAACCGGATGTTTCGCCTGAATCGGATTCGTCTCATCCTTCAGCAGCGGATAACGAAGACCGGCATACGCCTGCACCTTGTCAGCAATCTCTCGAAAGACTGCGCTCGCAGACATCTCGTACCCGTAATCCACGCCGAGCTCTCTCGCCAGTTGCGCAGCGATCACCCAGTCAGGCTTCGATTGGTGCAACGGCGGAATCGACTGCCGCACACGTTGGACCAGCCCGTCGTTGTTCGTAAACGTCCCATCCTGTTCCGCGTACGACGACGCCGGCAAAACAACGTCAGCCGCCGCGGTCGTCTCGTTTTCAAAAAGTTCCTGGACCACGAGGAAATCGAGTTTAGCGAGCGCGTCCGCGCGACCTTCGAGTTGCTCGGGTAAAAACCCGCCGGCCATATAGAGCGCGTGAATCGTGCTGCCTGCTGCGTCGAGTAACTGCTGCGGCGTAATCCCGCGGTCCATCATCCCCATGTCGTGCGCGCCGATGCTGTTGTTGTAGAACGGCAACGGATGGAAGAAGACGCGACGGCCCTCGGCTGCAAACACTTTCGGCAACTGAGAAATCAATGCTTGCGCGTCGGAGCTGATTTCATGTCCGAACATTATTACGAGGTCGCCGGGAGTGTTCGCGATGAGCTTTCGTGCAGCATCGAGCTCGCGGAGGGTTAGACCTGCTCTTCGCCCGCAGAGATCGTCGTTAGCTGTATCGACAAGCGCCAGCACCGCGGCATCTTCAGCGCCCGGCCTGACGTGCAGGAAGACCTCCGCCTGTTCGCGCAGGCGAATCGGAAGCGAATTGACGAGCACGAATTTCGCGCCGCCGTTTCGCACGGCCTGGCGAATGGAGCGGCCTGTCAGTGGTTGCAGTTCCGAAGGATCGCCGCCGATCTGAATGATTGTCTTCGCGTAGCGAATGTCGCGATGCGTTGCAAGCGGCGCGCTGAGATTGTTGAAGAAACTCGTGAGACTGAAAGGATCGGTGGTTGTGTAGTTCTCGGTGCCGACGAGTTCCGAAGCAAACTTCCGCAGCACGTACAGCGCTTCATTCGTTAAACGGGGACTGCCAATGACGCCGATTGCATTGCGCCCGTGGTCATTTGCGACACCATCAAGACGCTCGGCGACGTGACGAATGGTTTCATCCCACGTCGCTGGAATCAGCCGGCCGCCTTTCTTGTAGCGGATCATCGGCGTGCGAATACGCGCTTCGTGGTTGATAAACGGATGTGCGAAACGGCCCTTCACGCACAGAAACTCGCCGTTGATTCCGTTGACGTAACGATCGCGCGCGACCGCACGCATCACTTCGCCGCCGCGTGAACCCAGCGACATCTGGCAGCCGTCCGAACAGAAATTGCAGGTCGTGATGGTTTGGGCCAACTCCCATGGCCGCGTTTGGTGACGATAAGTCGCATCGAGCAGCGTGCCTGTCGGACAGACTTCGATACAGTTTCCGCACTGCGAACAGTCGAGCCAGCCGAGATACGTGCCGATAACGGTGTGTGCGCCACGTCCGCCGGCTTCGATCGCGTCTTCGCCCATCCACTCGTCACACACGCGTGTGCAACGCTTGCAGAGGATGCAGCGCTGCGGATCGTTTGCGACCATCGGCGACAGGTATCGCTCGGCGTGATAATTTTTTTGTTCCGTGAAGCGCTCTTCGAGACCACCCCAATCGAACGTCATCTCCTGAAGTTCACACTCGCCACCGCGATCGCAAACCGGGCAATCGAGCGGATGGTTCGCGAGCAGGAACTCGGTCATGCCTCGCTGCGCCTTCTCGATCTCTTCGCTTTGAGTGGTGACAACCATGCCGTCCGTGCAGGTGATGGTGCAGGACGTTTGCAGCTTCGGCATCTTTTCGATGCGCACGAGACACATGCGACACGATGCTTGCAGCGCCAGGTCAGCGTAGTAACAGAACGACGGAATATCGAACCCTTTTTCACGGCACACATCGATCAGACGTGCACCCTTCGGAACCTCGAACTCCTTGCTATTAATTGTGACTTTGATCAGTTCAGTAGACATCTAAACAGTTTTGCCGCGGATATCACGGATTTAGACGGATATTTTTTTCGTGTAATCTGTGGCTAATAATCTTCGCTTGAAATCCTCTGGAAACCTTTTGATCGCCGATTGAATCGGCCACGCAGCGGCGTCGCCTAACGGGCAGAAGGATTTCCCTTCGATGTTGTCGCAGATATCCAGCAGCAGTTGCGCGTCCTCCAGAC